>Ga0256845_1001770_pt1 | contig 16852 bp, 11 predicted proteins | sample RiftiametaG_FD_189101 | JGI IMG/M metagenome (GOLD analysis project Ga0256845, IMG submission 189101) | Tube worm associated microbial communities from hydrothermal vent at the East Pacific Rise, Pacific Ocean - Riftia | ecosystem: Host-associated > Annelida > Integument > Unclassified ...
CAAACCGGAGTCAGCCCAGTCATTTATGCGTGGTTACTACGGCAGGAAGGGTGACTTCTTATTAAAGATAGCCATGGTACTTTCCGCTAGTTACAGTGATGATATGATAATAACACTGGATGCTATATCCTCCGCACTACGACTACTTAATGACAATGAAGCCCACATGGATGCTCTAGTTAAGTTCCTCGGCACAAGTGCTGATGGTCTGAAGTATATGCGTGTTGTTCATCTCATTAAGAGTAGTACAGTAGAGATGCCGCCTAAGAACCTAGCAGGCTTGAGCAAAAAAGACCTCGCCAACAAGGAGTATACTCCAGTTATTAAGCGAGGTATTACACACTCAGACCTAGTCCGCAAACTTGGTCACAAGCTACGGCGTGAGGATGTCATGGCTACCGTGGACAGCTTAATGGATACTGGTGATATTATACTCACACGTTCCGCTGTCCGTGGCGGCAAGGTGTATCTATGGGTTGGTAAATCGGATTAACTCCTCCAACTTATCCTGTCCAATCAAGAGCTTCGTATCGTATCGGAAGTCCGAGCGGTATTGAAGCTCTTTTTTGTATGCCGAGCTTTTCTTCAGGGTAATGGCTATCCTACGAATTGCCTCCGGTAAAGATACACCCCATGCTGCAGTATATGCTAGGTTATGCATACCACCTGTGTAGTGATACGTATGCTTCTCTGCGGCTGGTGGTACTTTGATTATCTCAGTCAGCTCTGGGCTAGTGTATGGGAATGGTGGGTAGCTCAGCAATGTAGTAATGGCTATCGCATCTTCATTCATGGCTGCGTAGTCCCCAACGCCAAAACACCAATTGACTGTGTGTCCTAAGTTCTGCTTGGCTAACTCATTGTATAGTGCAAAGCAGGGTTGTGAATGACCAAAGATAATACTTGTGATCTTGAAATTACGGGAGATACCTATTGTAATCTCACCACGATAGCCTACATCTACCAACACATCCTCTATGTTTCGTAGGTCTGGCACTGCGGCAAAGACATCGCCATCTGTTATTGGTATAGCAAAACCTCGTGTGAACCCAGTCTCAATGCCAACATCATATGCCATCATCTGACTTTTGTGCGAGACTTCAATGAGTGGAGAGAATCCAATCTCACCCAAGAAACCATATAGGTATACAACTGGGTACTCATCTGTGATATTACATAGGTCATTGAATGCATCCAATAGCATCTCATCTGACAATGTCTTATCTATTTTCTCATTGTAGTTTAGTACGTTCTTATATCCCTCCACTGGAGAATCTGCAAGAATTATCTCGCAGTCTTTGGTGATTGGATATACGGTATTATTTATATGCTCCACGTATGTGGAAGCGTAAGCGGTATCATTAACGCCTATTTTCATTTATTCCTCCTATTTGTTGAAATGCTCTATGGCATTCTTTACTTGTGTTCCTGTTTTCAATGAGCCGTATCCAGCCATTTGACTAAAGTTCATAAACGCTTTTTGGAAGTATTCTGCTGCTTTATCATCTTGACCACGTTCCTGGTACTTAAGAGCAGATGCTAGGTTATTAACACCTTGTACATAGAAGTCCTCGGTTGGTGTTGCTACTGCACTACCCCTATATCTACCATCTTTGGTGAATCCTGCTACACTTGTGTATGCATTTAATATTGTATTTAGTGCATCCCCAGTTATGTAGTTGTGTGTGGCTAGGTTCTGTGTTATTGTCGCAATCATAATACGGGTGAAGTAACCGTCCTTGTGTTCTTTGTTATTCAACACTTCAGAACTTTCATCCTTGTACATTGCTACTATTAGTGGGTAGATAAGGTAGACATAGGCTAATGTTTGCAAAGATTTCTTAAGCAACGCTTTACCTTTGGCGTTCATCTTTCCACCCGTTTGATACTTATCAGAGTTTCTTGCATTGGATATATCATACCATGCTTTCTCCGCAGATCCAACCATTGCATCTATTTGTGACTTGAACATACCAAACAGACCACGTTTAATAGGACCGCCTGTAGCCATAAAAATACTCTGGAACATGCGGATATTAGTAGGTTGTGTGTTTATAATTTGCTTTTCCCACTCATCCAATACCTGTTTCCTATCCCAACCTTTCTTCTTGCCTTGTATCTCCGCTTGCTCCAACAACTTTGATAAAGCCACTCCATCCATAAAGGATAGGATAGATACTTTAGCATCAACCACATGTGAGAATTTAATTAAATCCGCAAGATTACGAATCTTCATTAGTTCACCATGGACGGTAGGGTCTTTCCTAAAGAATGAACCAGCTATACGACTGTTGGAATCATCGTGAATACCAGATATGAAACCGAATTTATAGCGATATTCTACGAGTGGGCTTAGCTTAGACATCTCTTCACGGGAGTATTTACAAGTAATAAACGGCGAGTCTGGATCTATCAAGCCACGGAGTATTGGGGTAGCAACTTCATATGGCTTAGCTCCCATAACACCAGCACCAAGTATATACGATGTAGCTTGTAACCCACCAGTGGAGATGTTTCTAATAGCACTGGACTGTCCCAAGTGGAGTAGACTTGTAATTGCTTTTTCACCTTTACTTTGCGGCAACTTGGGACTCTCAATATTGCTAATGAAATCCCATAGCATATCACGTTTCTCTAATCCAATTACTTTACCAAGTCTTGTCCAGTTGCTGTCTTTACCAGAACCTCTGTCACCAAAGAATACATACTTGAACTCTTGGATTGGTTCCGTAAGAGCCACGAATCTGGCAACCTGTGTAAGTGTATAGGAGGTTCCATCAAATATATCACGGATGTGTACTGGATCAGTTCCACCAACACGAGTATTTGTGAAGTTGAGAGACACTAACATTTGTTTGTGGAAGTCTTTAACAGCACCAGTCAAGCGACTCATATTCAAACCCTCTAAGTTCTGCTTTGCAAAGTACTCAATAAACAATGGTAGGTAAGCCTCTACCGTTGCAATCTCTCTACCAAATATACTCATACTTATCTTGTTAATATGTGGTGCTACCTCCTCCTTGAAGTACGCCATGAGGTATCTAACAAAGGCTTTTTGTTCGGGTGTTAGTTGCGACACAAGAGTTTGTATTTCATCATCTGTGAGTATATACCGTCGATCAGGTCTCTTATCATCAACCAAACCACCTCGAACATGTGTCAAAGCTGTCTCGTCAAAAGTGTAGCCATAGATCAACATAGCCTCGGCTGGGGTTAAAGATAGCTCGGAGTCCACCTTCTCACCGAGTTCTATGTACTTAGCAGATACTGTGATCATATCCTTCTTAGCCACCTTTCCACGCCTGTTTGAGATCTTATGTACATCCAATCCCCTAGCCAATGCCTCAGTATCATCTTTAAACTTATTGTACATCTCAAGCTCAAGTATGGCTGCATTACGTAGGTTGCCAGCTTGTCGTTGGATTCCATCTCCGAATCTTGTACTGTTTGCTAAGTACTCCAACAAATGCAATGGGTGCATCTTCTCTCTGTTGAATCGTTTTATTGCTTCTATTGAACGGAATCTGGGTGTCTTCTTATTAAGACGCTTGTCCGCTTTCTTACCACGTGCTAGGTGGGAGGTATCCAACCCAGTTGCTACAGCCTCAGCGTCGGCTTCAAGTTTACTTAGTCGTTTCTTCACAAAATTTTCAGAGGTCTTAGCTTCGTACCTTTGTAAATCTGCTAGAGCATCCCGAATAAGTCTGGAGTCTTCTAGGGACAAGTTCTTTATTGGAACCTCGCTAAGTTTTTCCAGACGCTTCATATCCTTGACAGACACACCACGAAGTTCGTTAGGAACCTCCGAGTCTTTCCATGCTTGCTCCACTTCTTGTCGGAGTTCTACTAACTCACGTATTTTGGCATCACTTGTGGCATTCTCGTTGATACCCTTCATGATTGTCTCAACCAACTTACGTATATCCTTGTGGATATTTGGCGAAGTTAGCTCCCTGTACGTCTTGCGAATCTCTCCGTGTACACGCTTCAGCTCTTTATTCACTTGTGCTTGTAACTTCTTAGTAAACCGACCAAGTAATTTTATGGCATCCGTTAAGTAAGTGATATTGTCCGCCTCAGCAAGTGGTATATAAATTCGTTCTACACCAGAGTTAGCTGCTCCGGCTTTCATTATCTCCTTCACCCTTTCTTGAAGACCTGATATATCCGCTTCATATCTACGCATATGTTTTATAAATGCCTTGATGATTGGATCTTTGGGACGTGTTTTATACAAATCTAATGTGTGTACAACACCATCGGCATCTGTGAAAGTTATCTTCTTCCGTCGTGGGCGTGGAAGTGCCTCCTCCCTAGCTAAGTATCGGTCAAACATCTTGGCAACATTGTCATCAACGTATGCACTAGGTTTATGCATATCACGTTCTTTACGAAGTAGTTTGTACGTCTCTTTATATTTATTTCGTACCCTACGGAAACGTGGTTCTAACGACGCAATGGGGGCTACGTCTGTTGTAATGTATCGCACAAAGTCATCTGCAGCGGCTTCCATTATGTGTGTTATTATTTCTTTGTCGGCTTTCGTGAGTGTTTCACGACGTGTAAACTTACCGATAGCCAACTCAATGTCGTCCGTTGCAACTACTCTTTCCTTGCTTGTCATCTTTTTTGCAGCTCTCTCCCCATAATGACCCCAAAGTTTTTCTGTGTATGTTTGATTGACACCACGAAATACTTCATGACCCAATACAGTAACATCCCCATTTTGAAATAGTCGTATAGCAAATCCATTTTTGGTTACCGCAACCTCACTGCGGTATTGCTCGGTCAAAACCTCACTTTCTGGAATTGCTTTAGTAGTAGTCAATACATCTGGTTCGTAAGTAAATATTTCTGGTGTTCTAGTGCCATCGGCGGTCTGTTCTCGTATGATAAAATTATCCCCCAGTATGGTGCGCTTCTCTTTGACGTTGAGTTCTGTGGCGTCCACAATATCACCAACGGTTTTATACTCTTCATTCGACACTTTAGTCAACATTTCGGACGACAATTCATCATCAAATTTCAATGGTTGTATATCACTCCTTGTTGTGTATACAACCGGTTCCTCTACACCATCCTCATACACCGTAAATTTTGTGCCATTTTGTGGGTCTGCTTTCTTGAATCCTAGGATATAGTCCAAACTTATATACCCATCTTCGCCAACACCAGCATCCAGCATTGTGGCAAGCATATTCTCAAAGCTACTGTATTTAGAATCTATTGCAATGGACTCGAACAACCGTACAATATTTTCCACGTCATCAATACGTAGTGAACCTTCCGCAGCCCAATCGTGTGCGTGTTTCTGCACCAATGACATATCAGCACGCATGTCCATCTCTTTACGCAACTCCAGTTTGTGTAACTCCCGTATCTCAGGTATATCACCACCAGCTCGCATCAATGCTTCCGCTTTTGTGAACTTATTACCCTCTACAGCAAGTCCATTCTCTGTCAGCATTTTATCCAAGCGTGACTCGTCCATCTCAAGTAGTTTCTTTCTTGCCAACTCTACGGCACGTTTGCCAGAAGCTTCAAGCATACTTATATGGTTTTTAGCAAATACTGTCTCACCTTCTGTAAGGGTATGTAATACACTCACATCAGTAGGAGTCAAAGTACGTGTATCGACCTGTACGCCACGCTTACGTAGTTCTGTACGCTTTGTCTCCACTTCTTTTATAGTCTTGAATCTACTGAAAGTACCCGGGACTTGGAATGCCATACCAATTAGTGCACCCTCTGCGGCGGCATGTAAAGCCTTTCTGTGAATTTCATCGTTACTGGGTAAGAAAATTATTTTATCATACTCTTCTTTTGACATACGACCAGCGTCAACTTCAGAACGTAGTAGTTGTTTCTCAAGATCATTGTCAACTATACGTAGTCCAAAAGCATCCCCATATTTGCGTAATATATCTTTCTGCATTGTCTGATCTAAGTAGGAGTCGGCATACATCATAGAGCCAAGACCAGCCATATTTCCAGCAGTATCCGCTATCGTCAAACGTGCCACACGAGATATGGTAGGTTCAGCTATCTTACTAGTAGGTATAAGTTTGCTTAGACTCTGCTTACCAAAAGCCCCACCAAGTGTGAAGAGTTTGTGACCAAAGTGGAATATTGCAGCACCGAGTGTACCACGTGCCAAAGAGCTTTGCATAATCTCATCGCCAAAGCCTTCTGGATCCAGTCCACGATTCTTAAAATCCTCGTATGTTCTTTTTTGATAATCCCGTGAGAGTTTTGCACCCCACACCGCAAGTCCAGCGTATGGTACAGAACCAGCACCAACCATTCCAATCATAGTCGTAGCTCTCTTAAATGCACCTTTTACACCAGCCGCCAATGAATCCGCATCGGTGATTGGGGCTGTAGCCCAGTCCATATACACCTGTTCATCAGCAGCATTTGCTAGCATCCACTTAGGGTAGCGTTTCTCATCTGGCATATCCAGGTAGAAGGAGACACCCTTACTCTTTGCTATTGTCTCACGCTTTAAGTTTGCAGTTGGGTCTAATGCTTTAGGTACTATACCAGCAGATGGTAGTATACCTTCCAACTCAAATTCCTTGCGAACCATCTCTTCATCTTCATCTGTCCACGGCTTTCCCACAAGTTTGTTAGCACCTTTTGCCAATGCTAACATTGTTTGGTATTTAGCGTCAGCTAGGAATTGTGGAGTATCATACCAAGCACGAACACCTACTTTAGCTGTGGCTTTCATTACCCGTACTAGGTCTTGACCAGGTGGGTTTAGGGCGTAACTTGGCTTAGAATTACCAGCTAGAATTTTATCCAACTCATGTATGCCAAGTTCTGGATAATGTTCCATAACAGTTTTACGTAGATCATCCTGCAAACCCTCTTGTTCTGCAGTACGTTCCTTTACTGGTTCTGTGAACAAGTCTGCATTAGGATTCTTTTTACGAAGTTCGTCTGTAATTTTATTAGTCGATGCCATTTGCTACTCCTCCAGAAGCATTTTTAATTACATGTTTCTTCTGCATTAAAGCTCTAGACATGATAGCAGATATTGCACCCCAGACCTCTGGCGTGAAATTCTCATTTTTTGCTGTCTGTTTTAGTGACTGAAATATAACATCATTACCCTGCAGATTTTGTAATGCAGCCTGTACTGTACGAAAATCACTATCCGTATGCTTGCTATTGCCCCACAAACTCATTAACTGTCCTAATTGTGCTTTATCACCTTCTGACATTTTCACACTAATATAATCCTTAAATGACGCTAAAGAGCTACCAAAAGATTTAACCAAAGACCGTTCCTCCTCCGATCCAACACCAGCTAAATCTGCCTCATTATCTGCCGCACTACCTGTATATGCACTCATTGCTACATTTACAACGTCTTTTTGGGGAGACCCGCCATTTCCTCCGTGGAGTGTATGGTATTCTTCCTCCTGAGCTTGTCGCGTAGCTTCACGAGCAGCTTCTATTCTTGCCAAATATTCAAGTCGTTGATTTCGTGGCATATTATCTCCAGCTTTTCTAAATGTATCTAACATCTCCTGCGTACCATAGGCAGACTGTAAGATGGTGCTGAATTGTCTTGGATCTGTTAGTCGGTACATATAATCAGAGTAGGCATTAGTTGTGTCCTTGATCGCAGTCCGTGCCTTTGCTACTTCCTCATTAAACCTACGAAGACCCTCGTTTATCGCAGTTACCGCTAATCTGTTATCCGACTTGGTCAGGTCTTCCTCACTGGTAATGTTATGATCCTTATATAAATTACGTCGCTCTATCTCAAGTGCATGTTGTGCCGCCTCAAGACGTTTCTGAGCTTTTGCAACATTATTTTTTAGTGAAGTCGCCCCAGCCATATAACCATCAGTAAACTTAGTTGCATCACCCATAGCTTTAAATGCCGCTGACCTAACTTTATTTGGATCTACGTATTTTGGAGCATTATTTGCAGCTATCTCCTCATCACGTAGACGCTCTGCCTCAGTGGCATGTTTGTCGTATATATCCTGCTGTCTACGAGCTCGCTTATCGTCCATGAGGTTCTTCCCCATTTGCGACATCATTTGAATGTTACGTTGGTTTCTATCCATACCACGCTCTATTGTTTGTGAAATTACTCCCATTGTACTTCTCCTATTTTTTTGGTGGTTTAACTGCCCCAGGTCCGGCACCTATACTCTTTGTTCCAGCCCCACTAGATCTTTGTCCCATATCCATTCCAGAACCAATTTGCCAACCCGCAAGACTGCCATTCACATTGTCATACATAATCTGACCCCAAGATTGGTCAGCGGCTAGTTGAGAGGCTATTAACTCCTCACGTATTCCCAATCGTTGATTCTCATGCTGTATTCTCATAAGTGGCATAGTTTGCTCACCCTTAAGAACATCAATCAAAGACTCACGCTTTCTGCCATACTCTTGGTAATTTCTACCAATAGCCTTGTCCCTCTCTTGCGAGCGTAGCGTAGCTTCCTGTAGTGAGAGGTCTCTACGAGCGGAACCCTCAGCCTCAGCTGCCGCACCCGATAGCTCAGCACCTTGACCCATTATACCACCAGCATATGCAGCTTGCATTCTTGGCAACGTGTCCTCATCGAACTGGTGTCTCATTGGCTCTACTACGCCCTCATAGAAACTTGCATAAGCATCGTGCATATCATATGGGTCAAAGGATACAGCCAAGTTTTTCATCTCAGATATGTAACCCTGCATTATCTCATCTAGCTTGCCCATCTCCGCCCCAGTAGCGGCTTCCCACGCACCAACTAACTTTTTGTGTTTCTTGGCGGCCTTCCGTGAGGCGACTGCATTAAATACACCGCCAATAGTTGCTACCGTACCACCAATAGCCGCACCAATAATCCCACCGTAGCCGCCGCCACCAGACATTCCTGCTCCTGCTCCTGCTCCTGCCATAATACTACCTCCTAATCTCCAATAAAGTCCTGTTTCTTACTGAATACTTGCATCCACCGTAATACGGCTTTATCCAACAATTTTATTTTAAAGCGAACATTTGCACAAGTCACATCAGGGTTGTACATATTTCGTCTATAGATAGACCCGTAGGTCAAAATACTACTAGCGTTAAAATCATTATCTCTTATGGAATAATCTCCATTATATGCCACTTCAATATCACCGCCCTTAGCTTCCAGTATAACATTCTGGTATCTATCCAACTCCTCCAATGTGTCGCCGAGGAAATCTCGGGTTATAATATAAGAGTCAATCGGATCATTCACTAAGCCCTCTCTGTCCACGATAGCCGATGAGCTGAAACGGTAGATGGTGTCGGGGAAGGAGCATAATACTGCACGAGAAGACTCTGAGGTAAGCTGATCTATGGAACCCGACAGATCGTCAATTTCACCAGGAAGGTCATCAATACGAATACCACCCGGTATATCCAAATCAATTGCCGCAGACATAGCGGGAAACGTCCATCGTGTCCAATTGTTTAGGTTTAAATCGTAGACAAGTGCCTCTGTTGGGTATACTTCGGAACTGCCCAAAACTGGATAGCATAGAATTATCTTGCGGTTTATCATATCATAGTAAGCAAAACTACGCCAAGCAATTTGTAAATTCAGTCGGTTAAATAGGAACTTCTGTACACGGGTATTACCAGTAGCTCTATCCTGTGTAAGAGATGTACGAGTAGTACCGTTAAACATATATACATCATTCCTACCCATGAAGAAGCATATACCGTTCATTGCAACAAGTGTATTAACTGCCTCTATACCCTCAGAGTACGCAATCTCAAAGGTGAACATTGGCACGGGGAGTTTTGGATTTTGTCGGTAATTTTGATTAAACATACCACGAATAATACAGTTATGCTTAAAGAAATATAACGGACCGTATATAGTAGAACTAGACACAGTTTCCAACGGCGTTACTGCCAGGATTGGAGATATATCAGAAAGTGCGAGGTCTTGATAATCACGCCAACGTATGGATTTCATGTCATTGAAGTCAGTCCAACGTATACGCCACGGCATGTATTGGTAGCCACCTTGCGGCGATTCTGCTAAGTTGCAGAGCACAAGCGAGTTATGGTAGTTTATAACCGTAATTGGTTTTATTATTGCTATCTCACTTGTGGTGTACTCTATCCGCAAAGTTTCATTGTCCAGACTAGTGTCCACCATCTCAATAGAAAAGGAACCAGTTTCAAGTTCTACATAACTATTCCTACCCTCTATCATCTTATCAGAGATTGCCGTTATGAAACACACCTCGTTGCCACGGTCGTTGTAATCTGTGTTGTAATAAGTTCTACCCAATACACCAACACCTTCTATTATAAACAACGTATCGCCACGAAGCACTTTCTCAGACACCGTACCAGTTATACGTTTTGTTTGGGATGGTACTGTTATAACCTCCGTGTATGTACGGTACTTCTCAGCCTCCAACACAAGTGGTAGGAATTTATCCAAATGGTAGTCGTAGTAGAGGAGTGAACGTGTGGCTCCGTCTACATATGTGTCTGTTGGGTGGGTATAGCTCGAACCAGCCGCCACAACTGTAGCACCAACGGTCTTATCAATGAAACTTGTTATGCTCCAACTATCGTGGGATAGAGTACCCTCCCACACAATAGCCCAACCCATATCGAAGTCATAGCGGTAGATACGAGAGGAACAGAAAGCAAACAACTTCATACCACTTTGCGGCGTGGCTATTTCCCTCTTCAAAGATACGCCACCAATTCCACCCTGAAATGCTACGGGTGTTATTACAAATGGGTCTGTGGTATCCGGCAGTACAAAACGAAAATAGTGTTTACCATTCCCAGCTACGTGGAAAGTTTTGCCTCCAACAACTACGTCAATACGACCGCTCTCAGTACCACCCTGTTCAACGTAATCTGTAATGACAAGTTCCATCTCATATGTACCAGTATCTAAAGCTGGTATTGTTTGTGACAGATCTTCAGTTTTGGTTGGGTCATCGTGGTGGGCTACACCGTTGGATATTACCCACCCATCTCCAACAACCCAATCGTCATCGTTTATAAAATCTGGGTTCTGTAGTATCTCATCACCAACAGGGCGAGATAGCTCAGGGTAAATGTACTTAAAGAACTTTATAACCTTGTCGTTAAATGGCAGTTCTATAGCATCGGAGAACTGCATATTTGGCATTGGTGTTTGATCATCTGGTCGTGTCCAGGGATAGGTATCGGGTTGCACTGGCTCCTTAAGATTTCGCGGATTATTATCTTTCATCCAAAGTATATTATTTGGAATAGTAGTATTGGTATCCGCCCAATATACTATCCACCAGTCAGGCGTCAATGTATCATTCTTGGTTATAACAAACCTATCCTCAATTAACTCTAAATTATATGTATGGGCAATTGGTGTCGTTACAAACCTAGTGTAGTATGCAAATTCATTTAATGGTGGTGGTGGCGGAAAAATATGCCTATTCCATTCCCCATTCATTTCAGAATTGTCACAACCTGATAACGTTAATTGCATCTTAAATTTAAGATCCTCTTTCGACAATAGTGTTGTCCCAGGACGCCGTGAAATTTCACTGGACTCTATGTCCACATTATTTGCAATGATACATTCCAGACTCTTCGTGGTTATACCATTGGAGTCGGCATTCATTCCCTGTATTGGAATGTATGGTTTACTTGCTGTAAGTTCTACTGACATGATTAACTCCAACTATGTACAAAAGGATCAAACGTTGGGTCTTGTGAATACCCATTAGAAATACCGCTCTCTATATTCTTGCCGTGTTTTACATATTCATCACGGGAAATAGAGGCTTTTTGTTTATTGTATAAATCTGTCCACACAGCATACATCTGTGTTTGTTGTAGCTTTAAATAACAATGAGCTGTTGCAAATGCCTCAACCACAATATCCCACTGTGGGTCTAATGGAAGTTGCTGTTCCAACATTGCATTCGTAAGTGGTATCGGATAGGTCTCCACAAACAGTGTTAATCCAATAAGTTCTGGCGGGCGAGAATCAATGTGCAATCTATTGTCCTTACCCCATAAAGAAAATATAGTGGGATCACGTACAATATCTTGGTCAAAGTCCTTCGTCAAACTGACAAATTCTTGGTAGGTTACTTGACGCATACTGACGTAAGTACCGTCGTCTTTAGTAGCACGATGCCCCATAATATTTTTTATCCGTATCTCCGCCATATCAGTGTCATGTGTGGGAAGAGCATAGTCACGTTCAGACTCATCATATTCCGGCAACAGTTCTAGAACACATGTTCTATTGTAATAGTCTGGAGTAGCTTCAAGCACACAATGCGGAACCGCTAAGTTTATAGCCTCCAATATAACATCCTCAACTGGACGGGAGCCGATTCTACCCGAGCTCCTATTACCCAGGTTATCTGAAACTGATTGTATCATTTGTTGTAGTGTCATAACTAACTCCGTTTAAGTTGCTCTATCATTAAACTTGCGTATACCTCATCCCCGCCAAGACTACTGGCACTACCAAGTCGTTGTAGGTTGCTCGTAGATACTCTATGACGTAATGTGATTTCAGTCTCGGCGGTAAGTGTCAATACACCAAATATATGAGACACTTGTACGTCGCCCCAATCGTCCGCTGCACTGTATACAGTAGTGCCAGACAATAGTATTTTAGTAACATCATCCACATCACCCTCAAAGATAGCCGCTTTACTACTACCACCAGCTGATAAGCCACCAGAAGAATCACGACTAGCTACACCATATCCTTGAATTTTATAAATACCAGCGGGTAAGGTGATAATATTATTGGAAAAAGAGCAATCAACAATATTATTTTCCGTCTCCGTCAATTCTCGTTTAATGTATTTACTAGAATCACTAGACTGTCCATCAACACCAAATGGTCGTCTGTCCTCAAATAATGCAAAACTATTGTGGTATCCGAAATGAGTTTTCGGGTTCAACGCCCTATCCCCTACTGCACCATCATTCACCTGCTCAGCTGTTGCATAGATGGTTCCACTAGCTAATTGTGTTGGAATCCAGCCGTTGAATGTATACCGAAACGTTGTACCAGAAGGTAGTGGAGGATTATATCCAGTATCTTCCTCGGTGATAACCCATATAGCGCCAATACCAGGAGCTGGGTCTGTTAAAGCATTTCTCTCAGCTGGAGTACCCCAACCCAATACGCCAACCATACCAGGTATATGTCTACCTTGGCTAGCACCAGTTGCTGTGGAACCATTGTACGGGCCTTCTTTAGAAAGATCGTAGTGTTCTACTGATAGTCTCTCATTAAGAGCTCCTTTTGTGTTTGCCGATATAGCTATATCCAAATCACGAGCATAATCCGAACCCAACGGCTTGGTTATCTCAAAGAAATTATCAAACATTTTTGCCATAATATACCTCCAATAAAAGTAGGAGGGGCACTACTCCCTCATAAGTGCATTAGGGTTATAGTTCTATATAAACAAACCCAGTTTTGCCGTCATCAATATTGACAAGTGCTGTGGCGACGGCTACAATATCAGATGTATTGGCAAGATCACCACCATTCACACCCAGTGTATCACCTTTGGAAACATCACCGCCGGTAACAACAGCACCACAATAAACACCGCGTGTCTGTGCCCAGAAGAACACACGAGACGCAGATCCTTTGTTAGTACTTACCATCACAACTCCGACGGCACGAACGCCGGAAGCTAGAGTAGCACAATTAGTGTGACGCTCGGGGGCTAACTTAATCTCAGCCGTAGCAGAGAATGCTGCAGTAACACCATCATATAAGATAATCTTACTATTGCTTCCTGCAGATGCCGCAGAGTTAGCTTTGATCTTGTAGTTAGTAGAACCAATGGATAGATAACCACCCGCCAATTCACCAGCCGCAACATCCGGAACAACCTCCACCGTCAACTCAGTATCACCCTTATTCACAGCAGTGACAAGAGTACCAGCAAACGGAGTGGGTGCCGCAACGAACTTACCCGCAACTACGTCTTGAGAAGCCGCACAGAAGACAAACTCACGTCCGTCCTCATACTTGCACACTTGCCCGATACGTGGCATACGTTGTTCTTTGTAGCGTGTATCCTTATCGGTGTAAACATCATAGATGCTACCCGAGATAGTCGAATTTTGTTGTTGAGACATAATATACCTCCTTTGGTATTTGGTTAAATGGGGTCAGTCTCTTAGACCCCACATAGTCAGTCACTTAGACTAGCCGATGTTGGTAACAACTCCGTTCTTCTGGAAGTTATTGAAACATAGCTCACAACGAGAGACAATCTGAGCATAGCGGTCAAGCGAATTGTATCGATATTTCCACTCTGTCATCTCACCCCATAACTTAGGATCGTAGACAAACTCAATGGTGTCAGAGTTCAGGAAGTACATATTGCCATCAGGACAATCTGGATCCCAAAACATTTCAGCACCCTTGTAGTATTGGTCTCCCAATCCTAGGTCAACTCGACGACTCTTATTGTTCATCTCATAACGACCCATTGCCAACATTTCATCCTCGTACGCCTCATAGATAGCTTGTGTCGTAATGACGATGTCAGGAGTACGGCGACCGCTTCCTTTAATCATAGAACACTTATTCATCATAGTACGCATAGTTGGAATCAATTCATCAGCAATATTACCAGTGAAGGTTGTTACTTGGTTACGAACGTATGGGTTTACCGAACGGTCGATTCCACCAATAACACCAGTATCTGGAGCAGTCGTGATGATCTCAGGCAACGTTGTAATAGCTTGCGGTCCACCAGAAATCCACAGAGCTTTGCCTAAAGCTTCGCCCATAGTATTCTTGTGGTTTTGTACAAGCTCAGTGATATAGTCAATAATCTTAGCTTCACTATTGTTCTTCACGTCGTCATCGAAGTAACGAACAAGCGAGTCGCCAAAGTTCTTGACGTGGTATTGTAGACGAGTCCACAACTCTTTCTCCGCAGTACTGAACTCAGCACCACGACCGAACCATTGCTGGTTTTGATCAGCCTTAGCGTACGTAAAGGGGATCTCCCAGTAACGTCCGTTAGGCACTTTTTCTTTAATCTTACCTTTGGTATTCAGTAAATCAAAGAACGGGGTGATACGCCAAATATCAGCCAGTAATTGATTACGAACTTTATACCAAGTGGTTGTCGCTAGGTTATCAATATACTCCTGTTTAAAGAGCATTTGACCAGTACCCAACGGCGTAGGAACATTATTCTTCATTATTCTTCTCCTCGAAAGGGCTTCCATTCTTAGCAATATACTCTGCACTATTAGCTTTAACAATATCTTTAATAGACACTTCTTCTTTACCCCTACCGTCATCATCGTCATCATCTCCGTCGTCATCGCCAGAAATTGTCTTACGAATGCTGGTAGGTTTCTTAGCTTTGTCAGGCTTCTTGGTTTTGTCGTCTCCGCCTTCGTCGTCTCCGCCCCTGTTATCTTCAATCTCAAGGTCGTTGGCTTTACAGGCACGAGCGTAACAGTCCTCCAATGAAACACCCTGACTATATAGCGTATCCATAATGGCAATCACCTCCGGTTTGGACATGTGGGGATGATCTTTGGAGAACGCTTGTATTTTAGCCGCCTCAGCACGCTGGCTTTCGTCAGTGACTTTCTTTACCGCAGTATTCTCCGCCTCTTTTATTTTCTTGTTGAGGGTCGTAACAACTTTCTTCAGCTTATCATTATACTTCTTTGTCAAAGACTCCAAAGTATCATCTTCTGTAATGGTGATTTCCTCTAAAAGATCATCATCACCTTTACCTTTGAGTGCTTTACGAACGTCCTCGTCCTCCAACAGCTTTAAAAAATCCGCCTTATTCATCTTCGTCACCCTCCTCTGTAGTAGAAACTTCATCCTCTACGGGCTCTTCGCTATCCTCCGTAGTAGTTTCCTCTTGCTCCTCTTGCTCATCACCTTCATCCATTACTGGGTCTGGTGTGTCATTAAGATCGACTGTAGCCAGGGTGTCTTTGTCAACGTTGCTAATATCTACATCTTCTGGAATAAGCTCTTCTTCTTTTTCCATGACTCCATTCTCAACGTTCTTCAGCTCCTCTCGCCCACGTGCACGAGCCTCAGCTGAACATTGGTGTTTGTACTTAATGTACGCCTTACGTAGATGGTATTGTAGTGCGGAGAACTTACGGGACTTTACTTCACCCATGATCTCCACCTCAATCTCCCCATTATCTTTGATGTTAATGGCGATTCTGCCAATAGTATTACTCATTGTTAATCTCCTCATTTTGTGTTGGATTATCCATAGCATTATTATAGTTCACTTCTGCTTCTGGCGTTCTGTCAGCCAAAACTGAAATCCCTTGCATATTCTGGGCGGCTCTCTGTCCGACACCCTGCTCGACTTGTCTCTGCTGATTAGCCAACCAAACATTGAGTTCATATTCACCAGCCATCTCTGGTAGTACTTGTCGAACATCAATCCATTCGTAGCAAGATAATAATTGCTTAATGAGTGGTAAAGTATTTATACCAGCCTCTTGGAAGTTACCCAAGAATGCTAATAGGTTAGTAGCCTCAGCCTTACGTCGCTCACGAGATACAGGAGCCAAGCTCTCTACATTAACGGTGGTGGAGTAGCCAGATACAGTATATTGTAATTGATCTGCATTTACTTTGACCCAATACAATGCTCCGTCAGCACCAACTACTTGCCGCACAAGATCCTCTGTCCAGTTCTCCGAGATGAGCATATTGGCACGCCGTATCAAACCAGCAATTACATTAGCCACCTTATTACGTCGGAAAGCAAGACGACTCGTATTATTGCTCTCAACAACCTGTGTCTCATACTTAGTACGACGACCAGGAGCAAAGGTTCCCATCTGATT
>Ga0256845_1001771_pt1 | contig 16846 bp, 11 predicted proteins | sample RiftiametaG_FD_189101 | JGI IMG/M metagenome (GOLD analysis project Ga0256845, IMG submission 189101) | Tube worm associated microbial communities from hydrothermal vent at the East Pacific Rise, Pacific Ocean - Riftia | ecosystem: Host-associated > Annelida > Integument > Unclassified ...
GGTGCCGCCGCCGTCGCCGTCGCCATCGCCGTCGCCATCACCGTCGCCATCGCCGTCGCCATCACCGTCGCCATCGCCATCACCGTTGCCATCACCGTCACCGTCGCCGTCGCCGTCACCGTCGCCATCGCCGTCACCATCACCGTCACCGTCACCGTCACCGTCGCCGTCGCCGTCGCCGTCGCCGTCGCCGTCACCGTCACCGGTGGTGCCAGCGTCAGTTCCGGCGCTAGCGCGTGGAGCGTCGTCCGAGCAACTAGCGAGCGACGAGAGGGCGAATGTAGCGAATAGTGTCCAAACCGCGTGACTCTTCATGACAAACACCCTAGCAGAGACTTGCGACTTGTCCGATCGATCGACGTGCGCGGGGCGATGAGCCACTACGAGCAACTGACATTACTAGCAATCTTGGTTTCATGCGCGGGAGCGGTGGACTCACCACGCTGGTAGAATCTCTCTTCATGGACCACGAATCGAACTCAGGGGAGGGGGTTCGTAATATATCCGGCGCGAGAGATGGATTCTCTGTGTTAGAAATGATGGTCCTGCGACCTGTCTCCGATGATGGATGATGGCGGTCTCATTGGGGTGCAATGGGAGACCGGATGCGAGTATGCGCAGATGCGCGTTTGTATCGAGACGACGGGTCTGAGCCAGGCGCCTCGATGGGGGATAATATGAACAAGGGGCCGCGGTGCAGTACAATGTGAACTTGAGCGGAGCCCACAGATCCGAGAAAAATATGACCATGGCGTTGTGCTTTGAGTGGGCGGCAGACGATGTTTGGCGACTGTCCAGGTTCAAGAAGGGCTGAAGTGGAGATTCGTAAATTTGCAGAGCGTGTTCTGTTGGGCGAATGCATCGAGGACAAAAGGATCGCACCGGGACGTATTGTGGATCGAAATCCGGGACCCGCACTCCGTGGCGAGCTTATGCCAGGACGGCCGAAGGGGCTGGAGTTGCACTCACAGGGACGACATCGATTCTCGTTTCCAACGGTTCACGACCTCGACGACGACCTGATGCGCGGACGGGCTCTGCACTTTTTTGCCAACCACGAACTTCTAGCCCTAGAACTGATGGCGCTGGTTCTTCTTCGTTTTCCCGACGCGCCGGCTGCCTTTCGTCGCACCATCGTCAATACGATGACCGACGAACAACGCCATATGGGACTCTATCTTCGTCGTATGAAGGAACTGGGCGTTCAGTTTGGGGACATCTCGGTCAACTCATTTTTTTGGGATGGCCTCTCCAAAGTAGCGAGCCCCGTAGAATTCGTCGCCCAGTTGAGTCTGGTATTTGAGCAGGCGAATCTCGATTTCTCACGATACTATGCTGGGCTCTTTGCCAAAATTGGAGATCAAAAGACTCACGATATCTTGAAAGAGGTCTATGAGGATGAAATCGGTCATGTACGGGTTGGTTTGACGTGGTTTAAACGAATGGGAGGAGTCTCAGAGTTTGGGGATGAACCCGCCTCATTGTTTGATAGTCATCGTCGCCATCTACGATTCCCGCTTAACCTCGGTCGGGCGAAGGGGGGGGTCCTCTTTGACGATGAGGGGCGGCGTCGTGCGGGTCTCCCGGATGCGTACATTGAGCGCCTGCGTAATCACCGAGAGCCCAGGGGGCGGCCACCACGAATCCATCTCTACCGAGTGCTCGTCGAGTTGCCAATGGCGCGACAGTTGGGGCCTGAGCTCGAGCTTCTTCCGGCGCTTTGTGTGCCTGGCGATGATGTTGTGTTGGTGAAGAAGATGCCGAGCGCGAGTTTTGTCGCAGATCTTGTCTCAACAGGCTTTCTAAGTCCGCGATTTATCCAGATCGGGGCACCTGAGGAAGTTGGAATTTCAGAGAGAGACCTTGGTCATCGCCACTGCGGAGAGCTCGTCCCGTGGCGGTGGGATACCGAGGCCGCCGATGTGCTCACTCGGTCGCTCCGGGGATTCGATCAGACGAAGATCATCGCTCAGGGGAGGGTCTCGCTCGCGTACGCGGAGAGAGAGGAATTCCTGCGAGTCGCGGCCATGTCTCGTTTCGACGATTCCGTCCGCAGTCACCCTGGACGCAGGGCCTGGAGAGACGCGTGGCTAGACAAGGGCGAGAACGCGAATGAAAGTCGACCAAGCGACTGTGAAGTTCGGGTCATACTGCGTGTGAGTTTTGAGATCGACCGGCGAGGTGATGTTCATTCTCGACGGATCTCGCGCATTGTCGGCGATGGGGACGGCGAGATTGTGGGAGGATTTGTGGGAGGACTGGCGAAGGTGCTGCCTGAGAGCGTTCGCGCTTTTGTCCATGGTGGGGGCCATGAAGCGCATCGTCTCGATCGGGTCTTGGAGCTTGCGACGGATTCCTTGGCGGACGTGCTGCGTGAGGCTGGGCTTGAAGGTCCCGTAGCGTTTGGGGCCGAAATCGTCGGCTCGCCCGGCCTTGGCCTGCGGATGAAAGTCATGACGAAGATCTATTGTGGGAGGTCACTGGGTCATCTTCTTCGTTCTCTCTCCGCCCATGTTGCACATGGCTCGGTCGGAATATGGGGGCTTGTAAGTGGCCGGGGGCGCACGTGGAACGAGATGTCCCTGGTGATGAGGGGGCGCTTGCCTGTGGAGCTACAGCGCTCACAGGGTCAAAAGCAAAAACGTATTCATCAAGGGGTGCTCTGCACACAGGACTTGAGCATCGTGATCGCACGTCCGGCTGTTTTTTCAGCCTTTGTTGTGGCTAGAAATTTTCCCGCTCTCGATGCTGCGCAACCCTTCGTCGAGAGGCTCGACCGCTGTTGACGCCTGGAACTCAACCTGATCGAAGACCCTTCGTGTGGCGTCGATCGCGGCAACTCGAAGGGTCGAGGTCGTTGCGAAGATGTGCAGAAAATGTGCGGCACGTTCGACGACACGAGAATGCTTACCTTTCTTGATGGGGCGGGTGCCACGGCCGCCGCCGCCAGTGACGATGTAGGTTGTGCCGTCGATATTCTCACTGCGTTCGTAGTTGTGGTCGTGTCCCGCGATGACCAGTGCGACACGATGTCGTTGAAAAATTGGGGCGAAGCTGGCACGAAGGCCAAGGTCGGAGCCGTGATACCCGCTGGAGTGGGGAGGGCGGTGTAAAACCGCAACAGTATGCGGTTGGTGGTTGTCGGAGAGATCGCGGTCGAGCCAGCGGCGCTGCGCGTCCCCGAGCACTCGCTTGTCGTCGATCTCCGTGTCGAGCATGACAAAATGCACTGGACCCCAATCGAAACTGTATCCGCGGGACTCGACGGGAGTCTCCAGATCACCGGGTGGCGCAAAGGCCTGGCGGTAGGGGAGTGCATCGTGGGTACGATATTCGTGGTTTCCACTCACCGCGAACACAGGTGTGTGCAGGAGGTAGTCCCGATAGACCGCAAAAAAGTTGCGATCGAACTCCAGTGTGCTGCCATCATCATAGGCGATGTCTCCCGCAAAAAGGACAAACTGCGCAGAGAGGGGGGCAAATGCGTCTCGAACGGCCCGCTGATCGGTCGTGTTTTTTCCGACATCCGCCAGAACGATGAACTCAGTAGTGCCCGTCCCTGGGACAGGAGCGGTCCTAAAACTTCCCCAGGCCGAGTTCTTGTTGCTTGAGGTCCCGAGAGAATAGCAGTAGTGGGTCGACGGCCGCAGCCCCGAAATTTGTGTGGAATAGGACCATCCAGGGGCTCCATCGCGCGCTCGTGGCGAGTCCACAGGTGGCCGGATTATGGTCTCGTCCTTGGGGTTGCGAACGACAAGGTCAAAGCTGGCCGTGTCTTTTGTCGACCAGCGCAGCGTCGTTCCGTAGTCGGTGGTATGCAATAAATACGGGGCACGGAGCATCGGAAGCAGTGGCCGTGATTCCGGTGACGGTGGGCACCGACCGTGGCGATCGCGGTAGCGAAGTCCAGCTGTGGGGTCCACCCGAGCAGGTGTTGCCGACGCCGAATGATGCCCTTGTTCATTGGCTCGATCGGGGGCAACGATGCCGCAAGATGTGAGTATTGCCAGGGGCAGTGCGTAGCGACCCACAGCGGAAGAGTATGGAACATGAGGCATGGGGGAAGGCGCGAGAACCACCGTTTCACGGCAGTGTTCTCATCGATTCAGAAACGGAAACTCGCCGGCCCGATTTATACAGGCTGAAGTTCGAAACACAATGAGTCAAGAGCGGAGCGCTCAGTGGACTTGGTCTAGAACGAGAAAATACTCGCAACGCGATTGAAGGGCAGTTGCGAGCCCATTAGAAAGATCGCTAGGTAGACAAGCAGCGTGCGGATAGGGGCGGCTTTGCATGTGAACTTTAATGCGGTGCCGAAGGAGCGCTTGAGTTTTATACCGCGAAGATCGACGCTGTAGACCTCATCGAGCACCAAGTGGATAAGAAATCCACCGGTCAAAAAGAGTCCCGGCCAGAGGCTGAGAACGCCCAACTCCGGGAAGACGATTCGTGTGGTATGTTCGAGAGCCAGACCGCTTGCCACCGCGACAGGGATCGAGTGGATCAGGCCGCGGTGAGTCGTGACACGCCCAAAAAATCGGGCGAGCCCATGACGAACCGCGAAATACGTAAGCAGCCCCGCGAGCGAGGTTAGCGCCCACTGATCTTGTGCCGCGAGGCGGCCGGTGACGAAGTTGGCGACCAAGAAAGCGGATATCACGCCAAGGCCAGCGAAGACGAGACGGGTCGGCACGGAGTCGCGGGCATCCACATCCGGCAGCAAGCCGCCAAGGCTCCCACAAAGCGCGCTGGCGACGGCGATGGATGCGGGCAAGCCCTCCGCATGGACCAGCCACAGGGCTGACGCGGTACTGGGTGTGGTTGCGACCACCAAGTGTGCTCTGAAGTTCGCCACGCGCGGAGACTAACAGTTGCGCCGCGGCGCCGGTGGACAGGATTCGTTGGTTGAAGGCGCCGTGAGTGTCGCGGAACGATCGAATATGTCGAATGAAAAGACTTGCTGGAGATGATATCTTTGGGCACGTGCCATTTTCTGGCGATTGTCATCCGTAGTTTGTAGTTTTGTCATGCTGAATCGAAACAAAAAAATGCTCGTCTCTCGGTACTTGGTACTTGGTACTCAGTTTGGCATCCTTTCGTTTGTCGGCGTCCTAGGCTGCGGTCCAGGGGGATTCCCGTCCCTAAGTGCCAATGGAGCCTTCGGGGAGGGCACAGAGAGCGGGGCGCCCGTGCCCGCGCCTGCGCCCGTTCCCCCGGAGCCGGGAGAGCCCGAGACGGAGCCGGGAGAGTCCGAGACGGAGCCCCGGGGGGGGGCAGATTTTGGCAGTCCGACTGACGGGTGTATCGACGAGAGTCTTGCAGGGTGGTCGATGCCGATTTTATTGAATGACAACACCGATGAGGCGCACGATGACTATTTGTCTTCTTGCGGGGGGGACGGAAGACTGGATCGTGCCTATGATTTTGTGGCACCTCGGGATGGCGAATTCATCTTTTCGATTGCAACAAGCTGGGACCTGGACTTCAGACCCACGATCGCTCTTTACGAAGTTCCATGTGGCGACTACGAGGTTGACTGCAGCTTCTCCGATGTCATCGCCTACTTGTCGAAGGGCGAAGCCGTTGTTGTCGTCGTCGACGGTGGAGAATACGATAGTTACGTGAGTGGAGATTATTGGTTGTCCATCGAAGTCGACGACGATATGGCGTGTGTGGACTCGGAGTTGGGTTCTCTCCAAGTGCCGTGGTCCCTCACATTCTCACTGAACGGTGCGGGCGATGATTTTATGACGTCTTGTAGCTCCGATGATGGGGCGTATGGAGTGGACCGAATCTTTCAATGGTCGGCGCAGAGTCCAGGGTTCTATCGCTTCAAAGCTGTTGGGGATGAGCCCGGGGTGGTCGTTGCGGTGGTCTTGGGGTGCGTAGAAGAAGAGCCCATGTGCGACGGCAGCTCGACTCTGAGTTCCGCCATTGTTGATGTCTATCTGCAGGCCAATGAAACGGTCGAAATTGTTGTGGAGTCGTGGGAAAGCGCCGATGTGACTCTGTCTGTGAGCCCTGTGCCGAGCGTGCCTCCGCTCTTGTGAGCTCCTGCGAGTCAAGCCGACACGAGATCGTTCTTGGGTGCGCTTCGTCCGCTCACGCGAGTCGCGGCTGAGCGAGAACTGATAGAGTTCTCTCGCGAGCGGGGGCGGCAAATTGTCGCAGATACGACGGCCCCTCCCATCGCGAAGTTGCCATAACGGGTCGAGGACCCTATCGGAGGGCCATTGGAGGTTGAGCGATAGCAGTCTCCGGTCGAAGACCTCGCTGTGTTTCTGAAGCAATCGCTGTCGGCCGCGGCGCCGTGACGGGTCGCGGCCCAAGGTAGAATCCCTAGGCTCTTCGCGGCGATGAAGCGTAGGAATTTTATGAAACCGGGCTCAAAGAAAATCACGATTGCGGCGCTTGTCGCTTGCTTCGTGGCCCAAACGTACCTCGTCTATTCCGACGAGACCGCCTCAGCTTCGCTCGACCCGCAGGGTCTTCGCGGGGCCGAGTTGTGGCACAGCGAGGCATGCCAAACCTGTCATCAGATCTACGGATTTGGCGGATTTTTGGGCCCGGATCTGACCAATACCGCGACCGAGTTGGGTGCGAGCTTCGATGCACGACTGCACTTTGTCCTGGAGACAGGGCCAGGACAGATGCCAGAGTTTGACCTAGACGATGAGGAGGTCGCAGCGATAGGGGAGTTCCTACGCGCAATGGATCGAACGGGCCGTGGCCAGGCACACGCTCCTGTGGGCGAAAGCCGAGGTCGCCCCTTTGAAGTGGCGATCGAGGCGAGCTTCGATGCCGGCACCTCAATGTCGATTCGCCGTGGATTCGAGACCTACAAAAGCCGTCCATGCCAGGCGTGTCATCGGGCCTTTGAGGACGTGCCCGACGGGCCGCCAGATCTGTCGCTGGCAGCTCGTCGGCTCTCGTCACAGCAACTTGAGGACGTGCTTCAACACGGGCGGGCTCCGGGAATGCCTGTGCCTCGGCCAGCGTTCAACACCGAGGAGCGAGAGGACGTCAAAGATTTTTTTGTTTGGTTGGCAGCGGAGCGTGACACCCTGAAACAGTGGGTGCCTTCCGATACGGCCGAATTTTCATTCGAAGCGCTCCCTTGGTGGGAATATCGCCATGAATAATTCAAATCCCACAACCGAGAGCAGACCGGTTCATTGGCGATACGCGACCTTGACCCACGCGCGTGCATCGCTCGTGGCCCTGTCCTTGACGCTGCTTGGTGGACTCTTGAGCGCACTGTATACCTCGCCGACCCTCGCCATGACGATGGAGCGAATGGGCATGGATATGCGCTCGCTGCGACCGCTGCACACGACCTTCGCCGCTGCGTTCATTTTTTTGGGCGGCATCGCGGCTGTGCATCGCTATTTTCAAGATGAGGCGGATGCCGGGCGGTATGTTCCTGGTGCGGGCGATCGGTGGCGCCTGCGAGTGCAGGTGGTGTCGTGGGCGATCGCAGGAGCGGGAATCTTGGTGACGGTTCCGATGGGAATCACCTCCGGGCGCGAGTACGTTGGATTTCATCCGATTTTCTCGCTGTTTATTATGGTCGGATGGCTGTGTTTCGCCTGGAACTTCTTTCGGGTGACCTGGAAGGGGTTTTGGGCCAGGCCCATTTACGTGACGATGTGGGGCGTTGGATGTTTGTTTTTTATCTATACCTTCGCCGAACAGCATGCCTATCTGCTTCCCGATGTGCTCGGAGACCCTATGGTCGACCGTCGTGTGCAGTGGAAGGCGTGCGGCACCCTCGTCGGTGCCATGAACCTTTTCGTGTACGGCACCATGGTGTTTGTCGGAGAAAAAATATCCGGCGAGACCCACTATGCCCGCTCGAAGGTCGCGTACGCGCTGTTCACAGTCGGCCTACTCAACTCATTTACCAATTTCGCCCATCATACCTATCACCTCCCGCAGAACCACCTTACCAAGTGGATCTCGTTTGTAATTTCGATGGCCGAGATCATCTTGCTGTTCCGGACCCTGTCGGACATCGTTAAGATGGTGCACAAAAATCGTGCGAGCACCGAGATCTGCTGTGCGGGCACATTGTTTTCTGCCGCGAAGTGGTGGACTGGCGCGATGCTGTTCACATCGCTGATCATCTCGATTCCACCGCTCAACGCGGTCGTCCACGGCACCTACGTTGTGACTGGGCATGCGATGGGGACGATGATCGGTATCGATACCATGGCGATCATGGGCGCATTCGCCTATCTCTTGGCTGATTTCCTTAAGGGTTGTGGGGGGTCGGGCCTCGTAGACCTTCGACGATCCATCTCGCTTCGGCGCGTGCTGATCTTCTTGAACGTCGCCGTGGCTGGAATGGTCGGGTGGCTGCACGTCGTGGGTGTGGTCGACGGCGCGCATCGGTATATGGCACGGGCCGGCACCCCATTTGCCGACTACCGTCCCGAGTGGCTTTCGGCATGGACTGCGCCCGTGTTGTTGGTCACAGGCACATGTACCTTCGTGTTGTTTCTGGCCGTACTGCACCGATGGTTGCCGCTCGTTTTCTTGAGAGTCAAGCGCGTCTAGCGTTTTCGGACGAGAGTCTTGGTTGAGCGGCCAGATTTCCCCTTTGTAGATCTCAGCGAAGATCTTCCCTGTGGCTCGTTTCCAAGTCGAAGGGAGGTCACACAAGGGGAGAGAACGGCCTAGGGGGGCGAAACCGTCGATACCGCGACATCGTCGTGCGCGCAGGTTCTTGCCGCAGAGGTCGCACCGCAGTGCGGGTCCACGGTAGTGTCTCGGCCACAGCGTTGGAAGGATCCTCCGCTGCCACCGAGAGCGACATGCACGAGCGGCCGGAGCATCCACCAACTGAGTCCCCAACCGCCCCACCAAAGCGCCAGCGTCGACGTCCCTTGCGTGCTGTGTATCGGTGGCTTCGGGATCGCCCCGAATATGTCGCGCTAGGGGGATTTCCACCTGTGCGTCGCTGGATGTATGCGCTGGCGGCCGCGTTTCAGTTTGTCGTGTATTGCCTGACCTTGGCGCCGGGCGTGAGTATCGGCGACGGCGGAGAGATTACCGCTGCGATCGTGGAACTCGGGGTCATCCATCCAACCGGCTATCCGCTGTTCACGATTCTCGCTCACCAGTTCACGTATCTACCTCTTCCAGTCGAAGCTGTGGTCAAGGTTGAGTTGATGAACGCTGTGTGTGCGGTCGCGGCATCGACCTTACTTTCACTGACGACGCGCAGGCTTATCCTCGGGATCCGACGACGTCGGGTCGGACCTCTCGCGGTCGCGTCGCGTTCTCACAGCGAATCGGTCGCACCTTGGACAACCGATGCGGCCGCGTTGTTTTCTGGGCTTAGCTTTGGCTTCGGCCCGATGTACTGGGATCAAGTCCGTATTCCTGAAGTCTACCCTCTACAGATTTTCTTTGTGGCGTGGGGCCTGTACCACTGGATGAGCTTCTCGTTCACGCATCGCCATCGAGACATCGTGCTCGCATGTATCCCCATGGGACTGGCATGTGCTCATCATGTGACGATCGTCTATATGCTGGTTTCAGGGGCTCTGCTCATGTTGATGTGCCGGCCATCTGTGATGGTGAGCTGGATCCTTGCGGGCCCCGTTTTGGTGATTCGTCGTGTGCGCCACAGCGAGAACAGACGCATCGATCTCCGTGGGGCGTGGGTTGTGCCCACCTGCCTTGTGGTCGGCGCGATCCCGGTTCTGTTCTACCTGTATTTCATGTGGGCGGATGCGAACACCGTCGGGCTGTCGTGGGGAAAAGTCGATGATTTTACGGCCCTGTGGAACCACATGTCCGGCAAGCAATACCAGGGCTATATGAAGGGCTGGGGCTACAAACATCTCGGGGCCCGAGTCAATGCAGTGCCGGGGTGGCTCGATAAGCAGTTTCTTGCCGCGAGTCTGATCACCGGTCTTGTCGGGATATTCGCTCTCGCCCGACGACACGGGCGCTACACATTTTTCTTGGTGGTCTACGGTCTCGCCAACATCGCCCATGGTGTCCAGTATTCGGCGCGTGACCACCAAAATTACTATCTTCCGTCGGTCGCGGTGGTCTCGATTTTTGTTGCGGTTGGCGGTTGGTGGCTCTGCGATACTCTTGGCCGGGGATCGAAAAGGGAGGAGCCTTGGCGCCTTGGTTTTTTCGGCGTCCTAACGATTGGACTGGTCTCGGGATCCATGGCCGTCTATCGGGAGACGGCTCTCAAACGACTTCCGGAGTTGTTGCGTGCGCCTGTCCTCCTCTATTTGATCCTGTCCTTGGTCGCCGCGGCCATCTGCATTGCTCTCGGTGGGCGCTGGCTGTTTTTGAGGCGCAGGGCCCGAAAGGCGAAGGGGACCCCTACACGTCCGGCCATAGGGAAGAGCAAAAATCGCTCATTGGTCCTCGTTGGGATCATGTTTGCCTGCTATTTGGGTCCTTGGATTTTACGTTTTGTCGATATGAGTGATGTCTACCGCGACAGCTCTGTTGCATACATTGAGGGGGTCGATAGGGCCATGACTCCCGGTTCCATGTACATCACGGGGGGGGACGACTATGCATTCCCGGTTTGGTACAGCCAGCATGTGCTCGACAAGGGGCGCGATTTCTCGATTGTAAATGTGCATATGCTGGGAAAAAAGTGGTATCGTCGCGACTATCTAAAAAGCCGCCACCCCACTCAATGTGACCCCTTATCCCCAGACTACATCGACGACGTTGAGGCTTGGCGGTCGGATTGCGGTGAATATCGTCAGCGCGTGGGCCTTTTTGCAGAAGGGAAGAAGAAATCGTGGCTGAAGTTGGAAGGGCCGCGAGCACGCACCCGCAAGAAGACGCGGCGAAAGACTGCGCTGAATTTATCGATCATCAGCAAAAAGAACAAACGATGCCGCGATATGAACTACGCGGCGAAGCACAAGAAGAAATGCAAATGCTGGGACTTCAACGAGTATGAGCGGGCATGGGACAATGAGTGTGTGGATGCGCCCGACGTCGGCGGAATCGCTAGTCTTGGGAGGCGGGAGCGTTGGATGCTGGAGTTGGTGGCGAACCATATCGACGAGCGCGACGTATTTGAACGCAATCTCTATACTCGATGGAGAGGGTCTTCCCGCAACGCGCTGGGGTGGTCGGGTCCGGCGTACCGAAGAGTCTCCGGGGAATATCAGCTCATCAACCGGGGATTCGTGAACCAGATTGTCTACCATGACGATGTAAGACAGCTTCCGGGATGCGACAGCGACGTTTTGAAGCCCATTATCTTACGCGATAAAACGCCGGCCCTTACGCGTCGGATCTCTCCGTCGAAGATGAAGAGCTACCGGCCGAACCCCCGGCCGACCTTGATACGTAATAGTGTGCTGCAAGACATGGATCGGGCCACCCACTATCACGACTCAAGAAGCTTTGCGGCCGGACAGAATTTTGGTTTGACGATGTTCTGGTTCGAGAAAAATTACTATGATTTCGATGCGAAGAAACGACTCGGTCGCTCAGTTCGCCATGGCATCCGGGTTTGCTACTATGACCCTGACGGCAACAAGGTTCATGAGGGGCAGGTCGTCACCACGGGAAAACGCGGCTACGTTCCTCTTCCGGTTGAAAAAAGAGGGAATTCCGGGACCTACACTGTTCAAGTCTGTACGGTTGGCGACGTGAAACGTACCGGGGAGTTTGACAAAGAACTCCCCTGCCGATCGGTCATCCTTGAGTACGACTTCGTCGTGAGGGAGGCGGAATAGCGTTTCTGCGGCGCTCACGACATCTGCGTGGAGATATCGTGAGCGCCGACCATGGGGTTAGAACCGCATGGTCAGTCCGCCATTCCAGCCGCCGCGGGTACGTGCGATGCCGGGGAGAACCGAAAACTTCGTCTTCTTTTGCTTGGCTTTCCATTTTCGTCGCTGTCGGGCGCCCTTTGCGAGCGTCGGGATGCCGATGGCGAGCATAGCGATACCTCCGAGATAGAGAGGAATGTACACGGCGGAGTAGTAGAACGAAGAGGCCGCCATGAAAACTGCCCCGGAGACCAAGAGAGGGGCGCTCAGTGAAGTTATGATAAGGCCACGGCGAATCTTCTTTTTCCCGTCTTCAGTCTCTTGGGGGGGTGTACTGACGGGTTTCTCGACTCGAACCTCGCGTACGTCTTGCTTCGCTACCGAAACTACGAGTTGATCACTTGACCGAGCGACGGCGACCGCGGCTCCGGTATGTGCGACGACCTTGCCTGAAACGAGTTGCCCATTGTTCATCGTCAAATGGACGTAGAGCCCCTTGAGACCTTCCCAGAGCAGGTTCCCAGTCAGTTGAAGATCGTCGTCAACTTCATAGGAGGACGGAGTCAAGGATTGCGGGCGAGGATCCACCGCAGGCTGAGGAGCGGCCGCGGCCTGAGGCGCTGGGTCCACGGAGCGAGGCGCGGAACCGGTCCCTCGGGACGGGGTATCAACGTTTTGAGGCGGGACCTCTGTCGTGGTGGCGGGTCGCTCCTCCGTCGTACTTTCGGGCTGATGGTCCTGAGAGACAGGAGTCAGCACTGTGGGCTGGGCTTTGGCCATGAGTGGCGAGAATGTGATCGGGAGGCTCGCGGCGACGGCCGTAATACGTGCGAGAGCCTTCGCGCGCCCGCGTAGTCCTCGACGTTGGTGGTCCGTCGCCGTGGCTGTGTCGGTGGCGGGCGAATCGATCAGAAACCCATGCACGACGGGTTGGATGGCCCATGCTTGCGCGGAAGAGGAATGGGTCTCGGCGCTTGCCGCAGCACGGGTGTCGGTCACGGTTGCTGGCGAAGATGATGGCGCGGGGATCTCGAGCTGCGAATGTGCGAGAAACATCTTGACCTTGGTGTCGGCTGGGTACGCCCTGGGGCCGGGACTGAATCTTGCGACCAGGTCGTCATGGTCAAGTTTGTGTTGTCGCGCTGCGGGGTCACTTTGTCCAAAGCAAGCGAGGATGGCGTTGAGTTCCCCCGTATCTTCGATTGGGCGCATGGCCGAAAGTCGGCGTAGCGAGAGTCGAGTGGACGATGAGTCAGGCGTATGGATAGTCATAAAATATAGCTTTCACGGGGTATTGGCGAGCATTCGTCTGGCGGATTCGAGGCGAACGCTGGCATGATGAGATATGAAAATTGGTTGTAACTCGCGGTCGGTTTGATTGAGTTTTTCGACGAATGTCGCGGATAGAGCCTCGCCGCGTCGTAAAAAGTCATGAAACTCGTCGAATACATCGAGATGTCGGTTCTCTACGTATTCACGGGCCGTGGCTTCGACGGCATCGGTATCGTTGTCGGAAGCCACGACGGCCGTCTTTTGAGTGGGAGGCGTCTTTCTCTCGACGGCACGAATTGCCGACTGCAAGTCTCCTTCGCCGAGCCATTCTAGTATTTCCGCAATGTGTGGGGCCGGGTCCTCGACGAGGGCTTCGTAGGTCACAACATGGGCAGCGTAGCGTCGTACCGCGAGGTCGCGCACTACCGAAAAATTGTCCGCCCACCACTCCAAAATACAGGGAAGTTCAAGATCTTCTCGAGCAGGGACTTTGGGATTGGTTTCACCTGTGTTTGTGTCAATTCCACCTTGTTTCACCGACAGTTCACGAAAACGTTTTCGTGAACGTGCAAAATCCCGCCAGCCACGGACGGTGACGAGCACGTGATCGATGAACGCGAGATCTGTCCGTATCAATCCAGGGATGAAGACCTTGACGACATGTCGCTGGGTCTCCTCAGGAAAGAGAAATGCACCACTCACGGGGTGTGGGTTCGTTTTGAAGAAGATGCCAGAGACGAGTTGTGACTCGAAGAATCCGTGAGGATTTGCTTTGCGAATCGTATCTCCCCACCCGGCTGGAAAAGCCTCGCCAATGATGGGGAAACCGGCGGCGCGGAGTATTTGCATGCACATTGAGGTGCCAGAGCGATAGGTGCCAGAGACAAGGATCATGAAGCTCTACACGTTAGCACTGCCGGAACGGTGGGGGCAATCCGATCATCGAGGCGGTCGGGCGAGCCCACTGCAGACCGAAGCTACGAATATGTCCGCGGGCGGCGACTGTCGCCCGCGTTTGGCCTACCGCCGCAGGTGTCGGGGCCGCCGAGCGGCTATTCCCCGGCTTCGTTGGGGTACTCCCGTTCCACCCATACGTAGTAGCCTTCGTCGAGCACGGCTGTCTTGTTGAACCCCGCAGCTTTGAGGGCGTCGAAAGACTGACCCGAGACCGCGTGCGGGCAGCCGCAGTAGTTGATGATCCAGACGTCCGTGGGGAGATCGTCGATGACCCGCTCAAGGTCATAAAAGGGGATGGACACCGAGTCTGTAATATGTCCGTCCACGAAATCTGCGTGGGGACGAGCATCGAGCAAGATCATCTTGGCGCCATTGTCCTGGGCGAATTTGACCGCATCGACTCCGATGAAACGGCCATCCTTGAGCTGAAAATCGGGATCAGCGCCGTCGGGGTGGCTGATCGCGTTGGTTAGATCGGGGTCGTAGGGTGGGATGGGGTCGTCGTTCGGATCTCGCTCCCAGCTTCGGATCAAGCTGATAAGGTCGTCCATCTCGAGAGCGGTCAGGGAATCACGGTAGCCCGTCATGGGGGTTCCAGCTCGACCGTGAGCGATGGCCTCACGTAAATAGCCATCACTGACCGCCGAGAGGAACCAAGGATTCTCGATCGTCATGTATTCGCCGCCGAGGCCGAGCTCTCCGTGACATTCATCGCACTTGTAGGCGGCATAGTAGGATGATCCGCGCGTCTTGGATGCGTTTGCATCGAGTGTGTAACCGTCGACATCTGTGGGGTCGGCGGTCTGCCAAGTGCGAATAAACGCCACCAAATGTTCGATGTCAGTGTCGTCAAGCGGACCGGCTTTCTCCGGCCCCCATGCCGACATCGGGGTTCCAGGCCGTCCGTAGCGAATACTCTTTGCTAGAAACTCGTCGCTTGCGATTCGCAAAAAATCTGGGTGCGCGAGGGCATTTGCATTGTCGGAAGTGTAGCCGTCGCCCTCCTCCCCATGGCAAAAAGCGCAATACTTTTCGTAGAGCTGCGCCCCGTGCTCGATGGGGGGGTGTTGACTGGTTTCCGTCGCGGATCCACAGGATGAGGCGAGAAGGAGGTGCAGCGCGAGCGCAGCCGGTGCGGTGCGATTTAACAGCATAGTATGGGTTCTAGAGAGCGGCGAATATGGCCGGGAGACCGAGTGCCTCGGTCTTCGATGCACTCGATCTCTGTTTGTAGCTAGTCGAAGGACAATGTGATGGTCGCCTTGGACGTGCCAGATTTGAGGGTCCGAAGTTCACCGATGCAGGCCGCGGCATGGCCCGATTCACAGAGTGCCGCGCAGGCTTTCTTCGCCTGTGGCGGGTCGAAACTCATCAACAGCCCGCCGCTTGTCTGTGCATCGGCCGCGAGAATGGTGAGAAGCTCTGCCTCTTCGTTGTCGAGTTGGCGCCCGATGAGCATGTTGTCGACAAAGTCCAGGTTTGCCTTGCTGCCGCCTGGGATTCTTCCAGCGCGGGCCAGCTCCAGCGCCCCAGGAAGCAACGGCAGCGCGCGCATGTCGAGGTGAGCACAAAGGCCGCTCCCGCGAACGATGTTGCGGAGATGGCCGAGCAGGCCGAAGCCCGTGACATCGGTGCAGGCTGAGACGCCAAATTGTCGTCCGATCTGGAGGGCGTCACGGTTGAGTTTACACATCGAAGCGATCGCCGCGGCCTGCTGCTGGGTTGTGGCCTCGCCGCTCTTGATGCCGGTACCAAGGACTCCTGTCCCGAGCGCTTTGCTGATCACGAGAACTTGGCCTTCGGTGGCTTTGGTATTGGCCAGGACCGACTCACCGTTCCCATTGGTGGCAATTTGACCTGTGACCGCGAGGCCAAATTTCACATCGCCGTTTCTCACCGTGTGCCCACCGACGATCGGTACACCAGCCTCGCGACAGGTGGCGGCCGCACCATTCATGATCTCAACAAGCACCGTGAGCGGAAGCTTGTCGTCCGGAAAAAATACGAGATTGAGGGCGTAGAGCGGGGTACCACCCATGGCATAGACGTCGGAGAGCGCATTTGCGGCTGCGATCTGGCCGAAACAGAAGGGATCGTCGACCAGCGGAGCGATCGTATCGGTGGTGAGAACGAGCGCGTGATCGCTGTCGTTCGGCAAGCGCACGACGGCTGCGTCGTCGGCCCATTCTATTCCCACGAGAATATTGGAGTGCGCGTCAGTCTTGGCGAGGGCATCGCCAGGGAGTGAGCTGTCTAGGACCTGGACCAGGTCACCAAGCCGAAGCTTCGCCGCTCAGCCGCCGCCCGTTGCGTATTGCGTGAGTCGTGGGGCGGCGTTGGGGTCGGGGGTGTCACTCATGGGCATAGATTAGCGCTGGCGTCGCCGTTTTTCCATACTTGAGGTTGGCTGTTGACCGCCCGTAGATGACCTGGCACTAGAACATCGCGCTTGAGACGCCGCTGGCAAGACCGCGCGTATCACGTGACGCGCGCGGGAGCTCGACTCAAGGTATTTCGCGCGATGACGATGGCCATCAACGACCCCGTGTATGTGCGGCGGTCCGTGGATATGGGCTCGAGACAGGAAAATGGGAAAGTGAGAGCTGCGCTGTTCCTCGTCCTGGCTCTATCTTCGCTCGGTTCTTGTATGGAGGTGCATCCGGGCTTCGTCGATCCTCGCATCGCGGAGCGGCTTGCGGATGATTGTTACGGAGACGGAGACGGAGACGGAGACGGAGACGGAGACGGCGATGGAGACGGCGATGGAGACGGCGATGGAGACGGCGATGGAGACGGAGACGGCGATGGAGACGGCGATGGAGACGGCGATGGAGACGGCGATG
>Ga0256845_1001772_pt1 | contig 16840 bp, 14 predicted proteins | sample RiftiametaG_FD_189101 | JGI IMG/M metagenome (GOLD analysis project Ga0256845, IMG submission 189101) | Tube worm associated microbial communities from hydrothermal vent at the East Pacific Rise, Pacific Ocean - Riftia | ecosystem: Host-associated > Annelida > Integument > Unclassified ...
TCAAAACGTGTCGTTTTCCTAATTGATGCCATTAACTTCATAGATTAAAAAGGTAGTATCTGATTAGTAAATTCTTTGAAGATTTCACTTGCTACTGTTTTATCAAAAGCTTTAGCGGCAACCAAATTATACAATTTTGATTTTAATAGCTGACCAAATGATTTTTTGTTAAGATTTGGAATATCATCGCGTAGCTCATCGAACTCGTCAAAGATTATCTGCTGACCAAAACCTAATCCCTCTATCTTAATAAGAACCTCTTTTATTAGGTCTTTTAATTCCTCGCCAGAACTACTGATTTTCGAGTAATCAGTTACTTTGGCTTTTCTTGCCTGTTCAATCATGTATTTTCCTTCTAAAGTCAGTTTAGCATTGACATTCTGACTGTTCATACATTCAATAAACCCTCTGTTCTCAAGCATTATGCCGTAGTCCCAATCTTCGCCACGACTATTCAATTTCACACCATTACCTTCGAGAATCCAGTTAATGGAATGATATTTCCCGTCTTTATAGAGGTCGTAGAGTTTGGAAAGAATTAAGTCAAGTATACCTTCGGTGTCAAGATTTTGGCGTTCGTTTAAATCAATTTCATCTGGCCGTACAATAGCATCTGAAACGAATAGTATTTTCAAAAAATAATCAAGACCGTTTATCTCATCTTTAAGTGCCTGAGTTTCATTCTTAATCTTTTGGTCAACACCTAATTAAAGCCAGTAGAATAACCTCTTTGAGCTTTGAACTCGTTGACTAAAATTCTATTCTCAGGTTCAAAGGATTTACTAACATAACTGATGATAGACTTTTCCCAAGACTGTTTTTCTTCCTTTAAATTTTCAAGTTTATTTTCTGCTCTTGATGATTTATATTTGTCTATAATGGTATTTCCGATAGACTTAAATGCTTCAGTTTCATTTTTGAACTCTTCCCATTTTACCGTTAAAACCATATGCAATATATTAGTCAGTAAAGGTAAGAGAATGAAAATATAAACTGTTCAATTCTAAATTGAAGATGTTCACAGGCGGTAAACAATTTTTTTAAACTATTCAACTTAATCTCATCTTTAACAAGTGCATATCGTCGCTAACTTTTCTTTCAACCACTCTAGCATAAATTTGGGTCGTGACCAATTTAGTATGACCCAATAACTTCGATACGGTTTCTATAGGAACACCGTTGCTTAGAGTTATGGTAGTAGCGAACGTATGACGTGCCATATGAAAGGTTAGGTTCTTCTTTATACCACATAGGTCCGCTATTTCTTTTAGATAGCTGTTCAGTTTTTGGTTGGACAACTTAGGCAGAAGATTCATTTTCTCATAGGTTCGGTAATGGTCCTTGTATTTATCGATTAAGATTTCCGCTTTTGGCAACATTGGAATTTTAAACGGCGTGCCTGTTTTTACCCGTTCAGACATTATCCAAGGATTACCATCAACGCCAACCACAATATTATCGCTAGTCAGTTTTACAATATCACTATATGAAATACCCGTATAGCAGCTGAAAATGAACAAATCTTTAACAATTACTAAACGCTCAATCGAAGAGGACAAATCCTCGATACTCTTTAATTCTGAAATGGTAAGAAACCCACGTTCTGATTTTTTAATCTTCATTTTGAAATTTACAAATGGGTCTCTATCAATCCAATTCATTCTATAGGCTAGAGTAACCATCCTGCGCAATCTCTTAATATGTTTCATTGCTGTATTATTACCAATTTTAGATTGCCCACTTTTTGGAGTATATGAGCGAAGAAAGTCTTCAAATCCTACAACAAAACCATAATCAAGTTTTGACAAAAGAATATCTGTAGACCTATACTCTTTTGAAATATACTCTGTCATATATCTTTGACTGGTCTTGTATTGACCCATCGTATTCTTATGCAATTTGTGTTGCATCTTTTCATTATAATAGTCAACAAGATTTTGAAAGGAAAAACGTGTTTTGTCTTCGCCTAAAAATTTAGCTTTAACCATTTGAGAAGTAAAAGGCACTTCTTCCCTCTTGAAATCTTCGTAAATCCTATATACCCTTGATTGTACTTCGTTTAAATAAAGGTTTAGAATACGGGAGTCTTTGTCGGTTCCCTTGGCTCTCTGATTTTTTTCATCCCAAGTAGAAACGTTAATTTTCCTTTTGAGACTAATGTTTACACGTTTTCCGTTTAAGGTAACGCGAATGTAGATATTTGCTTTGTTGTTTACGGCACGTTTTCCGTACACCCAAAACAGTATTGAAAATGTTGATGAAGTTCGCATAGCTGTCGTCTTTAATGGTTAAACATTTATTGAGACGAAAGTCAAATCAACTATACTAATATGAGTAAGTTACGCAATTCTGTCAACATAATCAGCGATAAAAAAATATGTTGACGATTTGTGACCTTTTAGATGCAAATTATATGAAATTATATGATTGCCCTAAAAACATAAAACCTTGCAAATCATACGATTTACAAGGTTTTGAGGGTTTTTAATTTCCCCTTTAGCGGTCTGGACGGGACTCGAACCCGCGACCCCCTGCGTGACAGGCAGGTATTCTAACCAACTGAACTACCAGACCGTGCTATATTAGCGGTTGCAAATATACATTGCTTATTTAATTGCACAAACATATTTTCCTAAAATATTTCTTTAATTGAATTTTTGCCGTTCCACCATGTAAGTGTTCAATACTTTGGAAAAATCCGCATTAGTATCAACATCCACATATTTAATCTTATACTGGGCACATTTTAGCTTCAACTCTGTAAAGTATGCCCCAACACTTTTTTCATAAGAATCTTTAACCGTGTCTGCGTATACATCTATATGGTTGCCCGTTTCTACATCTATAAATCGTTTGGGTGTGTTTTCAAAATCAAAATGAAGCTCCTTACTTTTATCCAATAAATGAAACAGTACCACCTCATGTTTGTTATACTTTAAATGACGTAGGGCATCAAAAATCTTATCATCATCTGTTGCTGTTTGAAACATATCGGTAAAAATAAAAATAAGGCTGCGCTTATGAATCTTCTCTGCTATTTGATGTAGATATGTATATGTTTCCGTTTTTTTTGCTGGGTTGGCATCCATACTCACGGCACTCAGCTTTGCCACTAACATTTGGTGGTGGCGTTCGCTGCTTTTCTCTGTAGCATAAAAATTATAATTGTCTGAATATATACTGAGGCCAACAGCATCTCGCTGCTTTTTTAAAATATTCATCAATGCGGCAATGGCCAAAACCCCAAAACCAATCTTATTTAGGCTACCTATACCCAAATGCTCAACTTCTGGATAATACATGGAAGCCGAGTTATCCAAAATCATATGACATCTTAAATTGGTCTCTTCTTCATATCTCTTAGTGTAGAGCTTATCTGTCTTTGCAAACAATTTCCAATCTATATGTTTAGTGCTTTCCCCGTTGTTATAAATCTTATGCTCTGCAAATTCTGCTGAAAAACCATGGAACGGGCTTTTATGAATACCACTGATAAAACCTTCCACAACTTGTTTGGCCAATAGTTCCAGATTATGGAAAAGAGATGCCTTGTTTAATTCGGTTTGAAGGTTCATTTAGCTAAGATAAGAAAAGTAATGTGTCTCTTAGAGTATCCAGATAACTGTGGGAATCAAAACTACAGTGTTAAAATATATTGACTTCGCTCAATATGGCATTGCAACAAAACAAACTTTATGTTATAAAAAAAGGTTGATTCCTTATTCTTGGAACCAACCTTTTTTTTAAATTAATTTTTTACTTACAACAATGCATCAATTGCATCTGTATAAACTTTCTTTGGTGATACACCTACTTGTCTATTTACAATTTCACCATCTTTAAATACAAGAACGGTAGGAATATTTCTAACTGCATATTTTGCCGCAAACTCTTGGTTAGCATCTACATCTACTTTACCAACTACAGCTTTACCATCATATTCAGTACTTACTTCATCAATGATTGGCCCAACCATTCTACATGGTCCACACCATGCTGCCCAAAAATCCACAACTACTGGTTTATCGCTTTTTAAAACTACTTCCTCAAAAGTAGCATCTGTTATTTCTAATGCCATATTATTATTTTTAATAATTATACAAATTTAGTCAAAAAAACATCTTTTTCCTTACCAACGCTAGATACCTTTTACCTATTGTGTTATTGATAAACTTTATTATAAAAAACACTTTCCTTTTTCTAAGGAAAAAAGGATGTAAAAACAGGTTAATTCAACTTATAATGCACTTCATTTTCTTCTAAAGTTGACAATAACTCACTGGTTATATGCACTTTTTGTTTTCTACTGCTAAGATTTACCTTTATTTCTTCCTCCATCTCATACACCACAAAATTTAAAAGGTGGTTCCCAGAATGTGAACTCAGTGTTTCTTTAAGTTGATGTATGTTTTCTTCTTTTAAATCAGCTACATTCAATTTTATAGTCAGTTTTTTGGCATAAGCATCCATTACATCCTGTAATTGCTTAAAATCATTGTATTGCACACGTGGATCTCCTTTTTTGCCAGTTTCTCTATTCACCCAACCTTCTTTTACATAAACTTTGACAAAAGCAAAAGAGTTGATCATTAAAAAATGACGGAACTTTAAATACTCTTCCCCAAAAATTCTAAACTCAAAAGAATCTGTATAATCTTCTAAGGTGAACAATGCCCATCCTTTTCCATTTTTAGATATCCGATGTTGTACATCTGTAATGACTCCGGCAAAAACAAGCTCTCGGTTTACATAATCCCCTAAATTGGTAAAATAAGAGACGTTGGCATTACAAAAAGCTTTTATTTCCTTATTGAAATCATCCAAAGGATGTCCAGAAAGGTATATCCCAACAACCTCTTTTTCCCTTCTTAATTTCTCCATAGTGCCCCATTCCTCACAGGGAGGAACAATTGGCTCTGGTATTTGTGCTTCACTGATTCCGCCGAACATATCCATTTGGGAGGAATTTTCATTCTCTTGGAACTTTGCAGCCGATTTTATAATCTTCTCTAAAAAGATGACCCCATCTCCTTCTGTATGTAAATATTGTGCTCTATGGGAACTTCCCAAAGAATCAAAACCACCGGCCAATGCCAAATTCTCAAAAGCTTTTTTATTGGCCGCTCGTAAATCAATTCGCTTGGCCAAATCAAAAACCGATCTATATTCCCCATCTTTTTTTCTGTTCTCTACAATAGTATCAACTGCACTTTTACCAACACCCTTAATGGCTCCCATTCCAAAACGAACCGCATTATCTTGGTTTACAGCAAATTTGTAATAGGATTCATTTACATCTGGCCCCAATACTTCCAGTCCCATCCGCTTACACTCTTCCATAAAGAAGGTCACTTGCTTAATATCATTCATATTATTGGACAATACCGAAGCCATATATTCTGCAGGGTAATGCGCTTTTAAATATGCTGTTTGGTAGGCAATCCATGCATAACAAGTAGAGTGACTTTTATTAAAGGCATAAGCAGCAAATGCTTCCCAATCTTTCCAAATTTTCTCTAATTTATCTACCGCATGCCCTTTTTCTGAAGCCTGTTTAATAAACTGAGGTTTCATTTTATCTAGCACATGCTTTTGTTTTTTACCCATGGCCTTACGCAAGACATCCGCTTCACCTTTGGTAAAATCTGCAAGTTTCTGAGACAAAAGCATCACTTGCTCCTGGTATACGGTAATACCATAAGTTTCTGCCAGATATTCTTCACAAGCATCTAAATCATATTCTATTTCCTCATCTCCATGCTTACGAGCAATAAAACTTGGAATATATTCCATTGGCCCTGGTCTGTACAAGGCATTCATAGCTATAAGATCGGCAAAAACAGTTGGTTTTAAGGCCCGCATGTGCTTTTGCATTCCAGGAGATTCATATTGAAATACTCCTCCCGTTTCTCCTCGCTGGAACAATTCATATGTTTTTTTATCATCCAACGGAAAATCTTCTGGATCTAATTCTATACCATGTTTTGCTTTTACAATTTTGACCGTATCCTTGATTAGGGTCAACGTTTTAAGCCCCAAGAAATCCATTTTTAACAACCCTGCATCTTCTACCACAGAATTATCAAACTGGGTGCAATACATTTCAGAATCTTTTGCCAATGCCACTGGGACAAACTTGGTAATATCATCTGGGGTGATAATGACACCGCAGGCATGTATGCCTGTATTTCTAACCGAACCTTCTAATATGTATGCTTGGTTCAACGTTTCGGCCTCTAGACCTTCTCCCTCAGAAATAGCAATAAGCTCAAAGATTTTTTGAAGATCTTCGCTATTAAATTTCTTTTTTAATGTAGCCTCATCAACCCCAATGATCTTTTTAAGTTTAGACATGTTGGGGATTAATTTTGCCATCCGGTCAGAGTCCGTCAATGGCAAATCCAATACTCTGGCCGTATCCCGAATAGATGATTTTGCCGCCATGGTACCATAGGTGATAATCTGCGCTACTTGATTGGAACCATACTTATCTATCACATAATCCATTACACGTCCACGTCCTTCATCATCAAAATCAATATCAATATCGGGCATGCTTATACGATCCGGATTTAAGAAACGCTCAAAAAGCAAATCATACTTAATAGGGTCTAAATTTGTAATCCATAAACAATACGCTACTGCTGAACCTGCTGCTGAACCACGTCCGGGACCAACGGAAACATCCATTACTCTTGCCGCACGTATAAAGTCCTCTACAATTAAAAAATACCCAGGATAGCCTGTTTTTTCAATTACTTTAAGCTCAAAATCTAATCGCTCGTCAATTTCTGGGGTAAGGTCGCCATATCTAATTTTAGCACCTTTATAGGTTAAATGGCGTAAGAATTTATTCTCTCCCCGCTTGCCCCCATCTTCTTTATCTTCCTCAAAAACAAACTCCTCTGGAATATCAAAAGCAGGCAATAAAACATCACGTGCCAGTGGATAGGTTTCTATTTTATCTATTACTTCTTGAATATTGATAATGGCTTCTGGGATATCCTTAAACAAGGTTTTCATTTCCTCAGAAGACTTGTAATAATACTCTTGGTTTGGCAATCCATATCTATATCCACGTCCACGTCCTATGGGTGTTGCCTGTTTTTCGCCATCTTTTACACAAAGTAAAATATCATGCGCATGCGCATTTTCTTTTTCAGCGTAATAGGTGTTATTGGTTGCTATTAATTTTATGTTGTGCTTTTTTGCAAACTGAACCAATACTTGATTTACACGGTTTTCATCTTCCTGACCGTGTTTCATTATCTCTATATACAGGTCGTCCCCAAACGTGTCCTTCCACCAGACAAGGGCTTCTTCAGCCTGTTTTTCCCCTACGTTTAAAACCTTACTGGGTACCTCACCATATAAGTTCCCTGTAAGCACAATAATATCTTCCTTATACTCTTCAATAACATTCTTATCTATTCTAGGCACGTAATACTTACCATCCACAAAGGCAATAGAAGACATTTTTGCTAAATTGTGATAACCATTTTTATTTTTGGCAAACATCACTATTTGATAGCCATTATCCTTTTGGGATTTATCTTTATGGTTCTCACACACTTGAAATTCACAACCTACAATCGGGGTTATTTCTAACTCTGGAACAGGCAAAATAGTAAGTGGTTCTTCGCCTTCTTCCAAAGTCCCTTCTTGTGTTGCCACATACCTTTTGCTATTTTCCTCATTTCTGGAAACAACATCTTTGTTATGACTAAGTACGCCTTTGACAAAATGAAATGCCCCCATCATATTGGCATGATCGGTCATTGCAACGGCAGGCATATTTTGCTTGGCAGTGTTCTTGATTAAATCTGACACACTAGTCGTGGACTGTAGAATAGAAAACTGCGTATGGTTGTGCAAGTGAGCAAACTTAGCCGTTTCCAATGATGCTAAGTTTTTATTTATTTCATCTTGCGAAACACCACTTCCAGTATCCTTGTCCCAAAGCTTGTCTGCTATTCTTTTAGAGGCCTTTTTAAGATTGATGTGCTTTAATCCTATAAGTTGAATTTCTTGTGGATTGGCCTCAGAGAAATTCTGAAAGTAATCTGGCTGCACATCTAACTGCTCCGTTGTATATTGTTTTTTACGAACAAGCTCTAAAAAACAACGTGTGGTAGCTTCTACATCCGCAGTGGCATTGTGTGCATCTCCAAAAGGCGCTCCAAAAAGGAACTGATACAGTTCAGTCAGCGTAGGTAACTTAAATTTACCGCCACGCCCACCGAGAATCTGACATAATTGAGCAGTATGTTCAGTACAAGTATCCAAAACAGGTAGTTCTTGTAAGTTGTTTTCCACAGCTAATCTGTGAAATTCTGCCCCCATAATGTTTAGGTCAAATTTCACATTCTGACCTACAACAAATTTTGTTTTAGAAAGAGCTACATTAAATTTCTCTAAGACCTCTGCAAGTGGAATCCCTTGATCTTCCGCTAATTCTGTAGATATACCATGTATTTGTTCCGCATCATAAGGGATATTAAACCCCTCTGGGCGCACCAAATAATCTTGACTTTCCAACAAATTTCCCATCCCATCATGCAATTGCCATGCAATTTGTATGCAGCGTGGCCAGTTGTCCGTATCGCTGATGGGAGCGTTCCAACGTTTAGGTAAACCCGTGGTTTCTGTGTCAAAAATTAAGTACATAAATGGATGGTTTCCTATTTTAATTAGGAACGATAAATGTATTAAAACACGCTCTTTTTAAAAAGTAGAGTTATAAGGAGTTATTAACTTAAAACCCGTCATTTTGATATTTAAAAAAATGTATTGTGCATTTACAGAAAACCTGTATATTTGCACCCCTTTTAGGGGCAAAAAAGAATTAACAACCCAAGGGTCGGGCACCCTACAAAATTAATGTGATATGCCAGTTAGAATTAGATTACAAAGACACGGTAAAAAAGGAAAACCATTTTATTGGATAGTAGCAGCAGATGTACGCGCTAAAAGAGATGGTAAATTCTTGGAAAAATTGGGGACATACAACCCAAACACCAATCCAGCAACCATAGACCTTAAAATTGACAACTCTGTAAAGTGGTTGCAAAATGGGGCACAACCATCTGACACCGCTAAAAAAATATTATCCTATAAAGGCGTGCTTTTAAAGCATCATTTATTGGGTGGTGTTGCAAAAGGAGCTTTAACAGAAGAGCAAGCTGAAGAAAAATTCACTGCTTGGTTAGAAGAAAAAGGGAAATCCATAGCAGTAAAAACCGATGGTTTGGACAAAGCTAAAGCTGATGCAAGATCAAAAGCCTTAGAAGCAGAAAAAGAAGTGAACGACAAACGTATTGCTTCAAATGTTGTTGAAGAAGAAGTAGTTGAAGAAACTGCAGAAGCTGCAACTGAAGAAGTAGCAGAAACTGTTGTTGAGGCTGCCACTGAGGAAGCTGCACCAGTTGCTGAAGAGGCAAAAGAAGAAGCCGCTCCTTCTACAGAAGAAGAATAAATTTAAAACGGATGCAAAAGGAAGATTGTTTCTACCTAGGCAAAGTCGTTTCAAAATATAGTTTTAAGGGCGAGGTATTGGTGAAAATAGATGCCGACGAACCCGAAATTTACGAAAATATGGAATCAGTATTTGTTTCAATAGGAGACAATCTGGTTCCATTTTTTATTGAAAAATGTGTCTTGCACAAATCTAGCTTACTTCGTATCAGATTTGAAGAAGTGAACACCGAAGAAGATGCCAATAGAATTCTTAAGGCTAAACTTTATTTACCTTTAAAATTCCTTCCCAAACTATCTGGTAATAAGTTCTACTACCATGAAGTCATCGGTTTTGCCATGGAAGACAGCATGCATGGCAACATAGGCGTTATCACTGGTGTAAACGACACCACTTCCCAAGCGTTATTTGAAGTAGAGAAAGGAGACAAACAATTATTGATTCCTATCAATGATGATATTGTCACCAAAGTGGATAGAAAAAATAAAACGATACACGTAACCACACCTGAAGGTCTAGTGGATTTGTATTTAGGGTAAACTTCCCTATCTTCAAAATCGTTATAAATTCATCTACAAATGCAAAAATATATATTTCTTACCCTTTCCCTTTTTTGTTTATGCTCTTGCACTGACAAATCTGCTAAAAAAACAAAAGACACATCTAACAGACCCCCAAACATTGTTCTTATTTTTACTGATGACCAAGGCTACCAAGATGTAGGTGTTTTTGGAGCACCAAATATTAAAACTCCGCATTTGGACCAAATGGCAAAAGAAGGGGTGAAACTAACCAGTTTTTATGCGGCACAAGCAGTATGTTCAGCATCTAGGGCAGGTATTTTAACAGGCTGTTATCCTAACCGTATTGGTATACACAATGCCCTTATGCCTAATAGTGATATAGGATTGAACCCTTCAGAGACCACTCTAGCTGAGCTATTAAAATCCAAAGGATATAAGACCGCCATATATGGTAAATGGCACCTTGGGGACGATTCCAGATTTATGCCCAACAACCAAGGTTTTGATGAGTTTTTTGGCATTCCATATTCCAATGATATGTGGCCCAGCCATCCATTACAAGGAACTGTTTTTAATTTTGACCCACTTGTGCTTTATGAAAATGAAAAAGTGATCGATACCTTAACAGACCAATCTAATTTAACCACAATGATTACGGAAAAAAGTGTGGCCTTTATTCATAAAAACAAAAACAAGCCATTTTTTCTTTACGTTCCACATCCACAGCCACATGTGCCCTTATATGTTTCGGACAAGTTTAAAGGAAAATCTAAAAGAGGGTTGTATGGAGATGTTATTATGGAAATTGATTGGTCTGTAGGTCAAATTTTAAAATCGCTCAAAGAAAATGATATCGATGACAATACTATAGTGATCTTCACTTCAGACAATGGCCCTTGGTTGGCCTATGGAAACCATGCTGGAAGTGCATTGCCTTTTAGGGAAGGAAAAGGAACAGCTTGGGAAGGTGGGCAACGAGAACCATTTATCATTCGTTATCCTAAAAAATTGGAAGCTGGTAAAACCATTGACACACCCGTAATGGCCATTGATATTTTACCCACTATTGCCGAAATCACCAACGCCTCCTTACCGAATAAAATTATTGATGGAAAAAGTGTATGGAAAATTTTAACTGGCGAAACTGATCAAAGCCCACAAGAGGCCTATTTCTTTTACTATAAAACCAATGAATTGCATGGTGTCCGTTTTGGAAAATGGAAATTATACTTTCCCCATACTTATAGAACCATGATCGGACAAGAAAATGGAAAAGATGGTCTTCCTGGTGAATACACACATATTGATTTAAAAGAAGTAGAATTATATGATGTGGTATCAGATATTAGTGAAACTAAAAATGTAGCCTCAGATTATCCAGAAGTGGTTGAAGAAATTAAAGTTTTGGCCGATAATATGAGAGCGAAATTAGGGGATGCCCTTACGGGAATCAAAGGTTCTGAAAATAGAGTGCCTGGAAAAGTAAAATAATCTAGCTTAGCACCCCAATAAAAAATTCCAAACACTCAAGAAGAGCATTTGGAATTTTTTATTAATACTCGTTGTCCGTTCGAGCGGAGTCGAGAACTCACATCCATTATAAGATGAAGGCCTCTCGACTGCGCTCGAGGAGACAATGTCTATTTTATCAACCCATAAATCTCCATTTCTCTCATGGTCCATGGAATATCATCTTCGCTTTCTATGTCCTTGGACAGCACTATTCTTACGAATTTAGCAGGTACAGAAGTAAATGAAATTCTCATATCAATTTCTTCTCCAACACCTTCATGAACTGTATTCCAAGAAGTTCCGTCTTGAGAAACCTGAATTTCATATGCGCAAGGAAAAATATCCAACGGTGGCAATCTTCTTCCTCTCCATACATTAGGGCAAAAATAATTTAAGAGGTTTAAAGATTATTTGGTCATTGTAATTAGGTTGTTATTTTTGAATAAATTTATTGGTGCTTCAAATTACTTACATTCACTTCAACCGACAAGCTTTTTAAAATGAATAAACCTTTCAGATTTAAACAATTTACTGTTCAGCAAGACAAATGTGCAATGAAAATTGGTACAGACGGTGTATTGCTAGGGGCATGGGCGTCTTTAGAACACAATCCATTTTCCATTATGGATATTGGCGCAGGGACAGGTGTCATTGCGTTGATGCTTGCCCAGCGTAGTATTTCTGATACAATAGAAGCTATTGAAATTGATGCCGATGCCCATGTACAATGTGTGGATAATTTTGAAGAATCTCCTTGGGCAGACCGGCTCTTTTGTTTCCATGCAGGGTTGGATGAGTTAGTGGATGACCTGCTCGATGGGCAGGCAGAAATTGAAGAGCAATATGACCTTATTGTATCCAATCCACCATTTTATTCTGAAGAAGTGCCCAGTGGAAATGAGGCTAGGGACAATGCACGACAAAACCAATCCCTGCCTTTTGATGAATTGTTAGAGAGTGTTTCCATGTTACTTTCCAATAATGGTATTTTTTCAACCATTGTTCCATTTAAAGAAGAAAAAACATTCATTCAACTTGCCAAGACATTTGGCCTTTTTCCAAAACGAATATGCCGTGTAAAAGGAACCTCTAGCTCAGAAATTAAAAGAAGTCTGCTGGAATTTCACTTTAAAGAAGAAAATATAATTATAAACGAATTGGTCATTGAAACAGGCAGACATCAATACACACAAGACTACATTAATCTTACTAAGGACTTTTATTTAAAAATGTAACTTTATATGGGTGTATTGTTATATTTCATTTATTTATCTTTGATAAAAATACAGGTATGAAACCCGATCTTTTTGAAGCTCCCGATTACTACAATCTAGACGATTTACTTTCTGATGAACATAAATTGGTGCGTGATGCCGCCAGACAATGGGTGAAAAGAGATATTTCTCCCATTATAGAAGAGTATGCCCAAAAGGCTGAATTTCCAAAACAGATCATTAATGGTTTGGCAGAAATTGGTGCTTTTGGTCCCTATATCCCTGTGGAATATGGTGGTGCTGGATTAGATTACATAAGTTACGGACTCATTATGCAAGAAATTGAGCGTGGTGATAGTGGTGTACGTTCCACAGCCTCCGTACAATCTTCATTGGTCATGTACCCCATTTTTGAATATGGTTCTGAAGAACAACGAAAAAAATATTTGCCCAAATTGGCTACAGGAGAATTTATGGGTTGTTTTGGTCTCACCGAACCCAACCATGGATCCAACCCAAGTGGTATGGAAACCAAGTTTAAGGATATGGGAGATCATTACCTTTTAAACGGCGCCAAGCTTTGGATATCCAACTCCCCATTTGCAGATATCGCTGTAGTATGGGCAAAAAATGAAGAAGGTAGAATCCACGGACTTATTGTAGAACGTGGCATGGAAGGTTTTTCCACCCCCGAAACCCATAACAAATGGTCTTTACGTGCATCTTCCACTGGAGAACTTATTTTTGATAATGTAAAAGTGCCCAAAGAAAATCTGTTGCCCAATAAAAATGGATTGGGTGCGCCATTAGGTTGTTTGGATTCTGCCCGTTTTGGAATTGCCTGGGGCGCTATTGGTGCGGCCATGGATTGTTATGACACCGCTTTGCGATATGCCAAAGAACGCATACAATTTGGAAAACCAATTGCAGCTACTCAGCTACAGCAGAAAAAATTGGCAGAAATGATTACCGAAATCACAAAAGCACAATTACTCACTTTTAGATTGGGGCAGTTAAAAAATGAAGGTAGAGCCACTACGGCTCAGATTTCCATGGCAAAACGAAACAATGTGGATATGGCCATACATATTGCCCGTGAAGCCAGACAAGTATTGGGTGCTATGGGTATTTCTGGCGAATACTCCATTATGCGCCATATGATGAATTTAGAAAGCGTAATTACCTATGAAGGCACTCACGATATTCATTTATTGATTACAGGAATGGATATTACAGGGCTTAGTGCTTTTAAATAGAAATTACAATTCTCAACATATTACTCATCGCTACCGCCAGTTTTTAACTTGTGGAGTGCCGAGTAAGAATAAACAACGATAAAACCACAGTACAAGCCTACTAAACTTATTTATTACTCTTATGTTTACATCCATCGCTACCGCCAGTTTGCAACTGGTGGAACATAAGTAGTTTTTAAAGCTATCGATATCGTAAAATTAGGATTACTATCTTTACTTTATGAGTAGAAATTACAAATTTCACAACCCTACTGCTTCCTACTTTGTTTCTTTTGCTACTGTTTATTGGATAGATGTATTTACAAGACAATTATACTTTAGCATTTTAGAAGACAGTATGCAATATTGTAGAAAAGAAAAAGGATTGGAGATTTATGCATACTGTTTTATGCCAAGTCACATACATTTCATATTTCGTTCTGCAAATGAAAATCCTTCTGGTGTATTACGTGATTTTAAAAAGTACACTTCAAAAAAAATACTAAAAGCTATAGAAGAAAACTCACAAGAAAGTAGAAAAGAATGGCTATTATGGATGTTTGAACGGGCTGGAAAACAAAAAGGAAATGTTTCAAAATACCAATTTTGGCAACATCACAATAAACCTATAGAATTATGGAGTCCTAAGGTCATTAAACAAAAGATAGATTACATTCATCAAAACCCGGTAGAATCTGGTTTTGTTACTGACCCTGTTGACTATAAATATAGTAGCGCAAGAAACTTTGCTGACAACCACGCTACTTTGGAAATAGATGATATTGGGTTTATGGAATAGTAATTCACCTTACTTTACTCGGATGGCTTACTCAGTACGCCACTAGTTAAAAACTAGCGGGAGCAGGGAGCGGGGAAGATAGCCACTAGTCTCAGACTAGCGTTAGCTAGGATAGTTATTTTATCTTACTATAATTAATTCGTCTTTCTTTAATTTCCTTTAAATTATGAAATCCTAAAAAATAAACTGATTCAAAACTTGTGTTCATGAATTTCTCTCTCAAGGCTTTAATTATATGTGAGGTTGTATTCAAAAATTGATTTTCATCTCCCCAGATAACTAGTGTTTCGGAATTTCCATTGTTTTTATCATCGTATATTTTTTGTGCAGATTCTATTATGTCCTCTTCAAAAATCACAATATAGTCGAACCCATAATCAATATAAATGTTATTATCGCCAAAGTAGTTTGATTGATAGTTATTTGGAATAGGTAATAGATTATAGCTTTCAGCGATATCTTTAAAATCAGTTCGGCTAAGGTTAAAATTTAGGAATCCTTTTTTCGATGTTAATTGCTTTATGTTTTGTTCGATACTAATAGCAATTTCTTTTGACATTCTTTTGTACAGCTTTTCCCTACCTCTTGGAATTTCGTCACTATCCCAAGGTGTACAGATTTGGATATTAATTTTAATTGGTGGCTTGTAAATATCGCTTATGAAACCAGATAATTTTTCGCAAATATTTTTGGCTTGATTAAATCTTGAGAGATAATCTCTAATAACAAATTGAGTTACTTGGACGCCGATAAATTTTCCTTCTGTGTTTACGAATAAATCGGGATTTTTATGTCCATCTTCTTCATTCTGAGAAAAGTGTAACACTTTCCTCTTTTCAACTTGTCGCAAATAATTTATAAATAGATGTCCGATTGTATATTCAACTTTTTTTGTATCCTTTTCATTAATCCATTTTTCACTGTTGTGTGCCAATCCATTCAATGAATATGGAAGTTTGAAATTCCCTATTAACTGATTCTTCCCTTTGTTTAGCTTATGATTAAATTTAAGCATTCATTTTTTTCATAATTACATAACACTTTAGTATACGTATCAAAACTAGTTCATTAACGTTACACAGAATATTTAGTTACTTTAAAATTCAATAACCATTTGGCTTGTTTTAACTATTATATTGGCTCTTTTATTTTGAAAAAGTTGAACCTTATCTTGTTCAGTAATCGCCACCACATTCTCCCTCGCTTCCGCCAGTTTGCAACTGGTGGCGTTATGGATGACTACAAGCGGAGAATTCTTGTTAACACAAGATTAGCAAAAACCTTGTCTTTAGTTTAAAACTCAAGGACCAGTTGGCTCACTTTATTTTTCCCTACATCCCCATTTTCGTTTAAAATTTGTGTCTCTCCATTCCCTTTTATAGCAACCACATTCTCCCCATTCTTTTTTAAATACCCATTCAAAATTCTACGAACATCTCTATTGTCTTTTTGCCCTAGTAGCCCAGCGTTATATTGCTCTGGGTATTTTTCAATAGATTCATTTTCGGTATACCCGAACCCCTTATAAACTCCATTTTCCACCAATACAAAAGCAGTTTCTGCTTTGGTTCTTCCTTTCTCTTTTATAAGAAAACTATCGGTTTTATATTGCAAAGAGGTTATGGCTTTTTGTACTCTCTTATTATACAGTCCTATTTCTTCCACTCCCCTACAGATGCCTTTACATTCTTTTATCTGATAATGGAAACAACTGGCAACATTGGTCTGTAAATGACAATATTTTGGGCAAAGTTCATACGCTGTGCATAGCTGTTCCAGAAAGACACGGCATTCCGTGGCATTATAAAATTTCATGATGGGGTTTGTCACCATTTTAATAGTATTAAAAGCCAAGTGCATAATCCCAGAAGCATCTTCATAAGTGAAAATTGCCAAGCTTTCTCTAGACCTACGTTGAGCCCTATTGTATTTTGGATACAACGTTTTAATTTCAGCAGACTCAAACAACAATGCCAAAAGTTCGTTCCCTGTTTCTGTGTATGTAATATCAGCGGTTTCCATGCACATGGTAATTTCTTTCTTTGCCTTGTCATAAAAATGGCTCAGTACCCGCTTCTTTA
>Ga0256845_1001773_pt1 | contig 16839 bp, 16 predicted proteins | sample RiftiametaG_FD_189101 | JGI IMG/M metagenome (GOLD analysis project Ga0256845, IMG submission 189101) | Tube worm associated microbial communities from hydrothermal vent at the East Pacific Rise, Pacific Ocean - Riftia | ecosystem: Host-associated > Annelida > Integument > Unclassified ...
TATCTTTCCTGCCCACGGGTCTGAAACCGCAAGCTGTCCGTTTCCAAGCAATGCCATTGCGGATGGTCGCTGGAATTCACCGGGGCCGCTGCCCTGCCTGCCGATGGTCTCAATAAATACGCCGTCTGGGGAGAACACGGAGATCTGCTTCTTTGAACCATCGAGAACGATGATTTCCCCGTTATGTCCGAAAAGAGCAGCATCCACTGCGCCGAAGACGTAGTTGCTGTCAATGCTACCGCCCGGGGTGCCCCCGCTATTGCCTAAGTTGCTTTCCCCCAGTTCAATGCCGATTGTGTCTACCGGTGCAAGGGTGTAATGCGGGGTCTGGTTTTCGGTTTCCACAGGAGTTTCAGGCTCAGCTACTGGCTGAATCTGTGTTCCGCAGGCGGTAAACAGGGTAATAACAAACACAGTTGCTTTTTTCATGGGTCTTCCTTCCAATAGTTTTAAGTTACAACAGCACGAATATACAAACACGATACTCTGCAAACTGGTAAGAAGTTTCTGTCTGATCAGATCTTCGAGACAGGAGGGAATTTCACAGTGTTTAAAACTGGGTCTACGGAGTTCACCCTGCCGCCAGCTATGTGGGCGGCTTCTCTGCATCCTCCGTCGCAGTTCAGTATGTATTGGCATCCGCTGCATTCGTCAGGCATGTATTTTTTCATGGTGAAAGTGTTCCAGTATTCATTGTGTTTAAGTTCTCTCCACTGGCTGATGTGGCTCAGGCGAACTTCAGAGTGGTTGCAGACGCGGATGTAGCCCGATGGACCGATTACAAAAAAGCCGGTTGCCGCTGAGCATCTGGTTCCTGTGTGAAGGGTTTTAAGGTCAAGATCATCGGCAAGGCAAAAAGGCAGTTCCGTGCCGAGATTTCCTTTTCTGTTTGCTCTTGCAAGCACATCATCGGCGGTTAGAAGCATTTCCCGTATCTGGGGAACAGAGAGAATCAGGTTGTCTGCGTATTCCAGCCCACGGCCTCCGGGAAGAAACCTGTTCATAAGAAGCTGCCCAGCACCGGCAAGAAATGCTGCTGCTATCGTATGCCTTAATTCATGCACATTCAGTGCAGTTACAGTGCTGTTTACAGTTGTTGGAATGCCTTTTATCTTTGCATCTCTGAATCTGTCAAGAACCAGGGCTGCGTTGTCAAAACCGGTGTGTTTCTCGAAAGTGGAAAGCCCGGGAAGGCTCATGCTGAGGTTGACCTTCAGCCTTTTCAGTGTGTTCATCACTCTGCTGTTAACAAGAACGCCGTTTGAAAGCAGATAGATTTCAGGGCTGGTTGTGTGTGTTACAAGCTCACCGTCAATCGTATCAATTTTCCTGGCTTTCTGTGATGCGGTAAACTCCAGAAGCTCCAGGCAGTCTTCCCTGAGAAGAGCCTCTCCACCGGTAAAAGCGAAACTTGAAATACCAAGGGAAGCCATTTCACCGATAGCTGACTTCCATTGCTCAGTTGTGAGTTCGGGAAGTTGCTCAAATCTGCCGTCTTGTGCAAACCATGGACATGAGCAAAAAGTGCAGTTGTGGTTGCATCTGTAGGTCAGTTCCAGAACAGCTGTTGAAGGAAGGAAGGTTTTTGAACGAAGCCTCTTCACTCCTTTTCAAACCCCAGTAGTTCTCTCATTCTGTCTGAATAATCCTGCAACGGCATCTCTCCGTCGTTTGATGTTGTGTAGTACAGGTTCCCCTGAAGGAAAGAGTTAAGCATCTGAAGATCCGCGAGATCAACTGTACTAACAATTTCTGCGCTGTCTCCGTAAATCACTCTGAGAAGAAGTGACGGGTCTTCATCTGCAGAATCAGAAGAGCAGAAGTCACAGAACTGCCTTTCATCAAGAACAACATCGAAATCCGTATGGGTGTTGATAGAGTCAGCTGTTCTGCGGCATCCTTCAAGTTCCCAGCTGATAAAAGCAGCATTGGTATAGCTGTATACAGTTTTTTCGCCGCACACAGGGCAGATGTATTCCGCAACTTCAGGCATTGCCATGGGCTCGTAACACATGGCACCCATAACCTGATCCGGTGGCTCTGTGGCTTCCAGTCTTGCCAGCAGTGTGTTTATCTGTTCAACAGACACAGTGGAAACACTGGAAGACATGATGTTGGCAACTGTTGCCGAAGTGACAGCATCAAATGGCGTTAAAGACTTTGAAGTACCCCCAGGCCTGCTTTTCGCAAACCCGGCTATCGCGGAGACCAGAACAACGGCGCAGATAGCTGCAACATACCACATGCTTACTTCCTATCTCTTTGAAACCAATCCTTTGTCTCTTCCGAAAAAAACGCGTGGCGAAGACTGCACAAAAAAGCTGTCGTCAGAGTCAGGCCTGTCAGATGTTGAAAGAGCAATTTCATCGATATTTGGCAATTCCTGCCTTGGAGTTGCGGTGTATTCAACAGAATTCTTTGATGGCCGGGGGCAGGTGAGCTCCGGCGTCTCCAGCAGATTAGATTCCGTTTCTGTCACAGAATTATCAGAGTGTTCCGAGAGCTCCGGTGGCTGCGAAAAGATTGTCAGTGGGGGAAGATCGGAACCGGCAACACACACCATTGAGGAGAGAATCAGAACGAAGAAGACCTTTAACATAATCATGTCCTTTCAAAGCGGCGCCTGAAAACAATGCAGACAGCGCTGTGCAAAGTCAATACGGGTATTCCCTTGACAAAAGTTAGACGAGACTAATATTACCAGTGAAGGGAGAGCAGAAGTGGCAAAAAAACTAACAGCAAGCCTTGAAGATTACATTGAGGTAATTGCATCGCTTGCAGCAGATTCCGGTGCTATTCGCGCTGCAGACATTGCTGATGCCATGGCTGTTAGCCGTCCTTCTGTTACAGTGGCTTTAAGATCGCTTGCTTCCCGCGGGCTGGTTAACTACAAACCCTATTCATCTGTTTCACTTACAGAAAGTGGTAGAACTCTTGCTGCGGCGGTTCTTCGGAAACACAGAATACTAAGCAGGTTTTTTAACGAGATTCTTGGGGCGGAAGAACAACTGGCAGACTCTGCTGCATGCAGAGTAGAGCATGCCATAGGGGAAGAAATTACAGACAGGCTTGTAGAGTTTCTTGCGTTTATCGATAACTGTCCAATGGCGGCAGAAGGCGGTTTTGAGTTCAACAGTGAAAAAAGAAAAAACTTCAGAAAAGAAGGTGCAGCACATGGGGAAAACTGATTCCGCAGTTATCAAACTGATCAACGCACCTAAGGATACACCTGTTGAGATTGTTGGAATAAGTGGGGGTACTCACATGATTCAGAAACTGGCCGCCATGGGGCTTACACACCATGCAGTGGTAAGAGTTATGCGTGGCGGCGGTACAGGTCCCATGGTTGTAGAGGTTCGCGGCTCAAGAGTGGGGCTGGGGCAGGGAATCAGCAGCAGAATCATGGTTCGGCCATTTTTCTCTGATGAGATGGTGACAGATTGATTATGGACAAGAAAACTCTCACCATTGCCCTTGCAGGTAATCCCAACTCAGGGAAGACATCTATTTTCAACAGATTGACCGGCGCAAGACAGTCTGTGGGGAACTATCCGGGTATTACCGTTGACAGGAAAGAAGGGCACTTCAGGTGGAAGGGTAAAGAAGTCAGGGTGATTGATCTTCCCGGAACCTACAGTCTTACAGCAGGATCGCCTGAAGAATTAATTGCAAGAAATGTTATTCTCGATGAGAAACCCGACATCGTAATCAATGTGATAGACAGTTCAAATCTTGAGCGTAATTTATACCTCACCATGCAGCTCATGGAGCTTGGTGTGAACATGATTCTTGCCATGAACATGTGGGATGCAGTGGAAAGAAGGGGTCTTAAAACCAATCTCAGGAAACTTGAACTGATTCTGGGGCTTCCAACTGTGAAAACAGTGGGAAGCAAAGGCACAGGAATAACTTCACTGAAAGATGCTGTTGTTGGTAATCGTGGTGTTCAAACCTCCAGCCCCTGGGTGAAAGGGGCTTCTACCCCTATAAAGAAAGCGGTAAATGTTCTTACCGCTGAACTGGCCTGCGTCAAAAAGCAGCACTGCGAGTGGAAGGCGATAAAACTTCTGGAAAGTGATCCAGAAGTTCAGAAGCATGAGGATGAATCGATTGTGGGTTTCTCTACTCAGCTTGCTTCAAAACTGGAAACACAGAGAGGGATCTCAAGCGGTATGCTTATTGCCAGAGCCCGCTACAAGTACATAGAGCAGCTGACCAAGCAGGTAGTTGTTAGAACTGTGAGTTCCAGGGTTTCCCGTTCAGACAGAATAGATGCCATTGTTACAAACAGGTATATTGGGATTCCTATCTTTTTGGTAATGATGTATCTGGTTTTTTCTTTCACATTTACCGTGGGTGAGCCTCTCATGGGATACATGGAGATGCTGTTCAAGTTTGTAGGGAACCTTGTGTCAGGTCTCTGGCCTTCCGGGTCAGACAGTATGTTGAGAGCGCTGATTGTTGAGGGTGTTATCGGTGGTGTTGGCGGAGTGCTTGTTTTCCTGCCGAATATATTTCTTCTGTTCCTTGCCATTGCTCTGCTTGAAGACAGCGGCTATATGGCGAGGGTTGCGTTTATCATGGATGGCCTGATGAAAAAACTCGGTCTTCACGGAAAGAGTTTTGTGCCGCTTCTTGTTGGTTTTGGGTGTACCGTTCCCGCAATACTGGCCACCAGAACCCTGGAGAACCGCAATGACAGGTTTACTACACTTATGGTTGCGCCTCTAATGAGCTGCGGAGCAAGATTTCCAATCTATATGATGATCATTCCCGCCTTCTTCCCCCAGGCATGGAGGGCGCCGCTGGTCTGGATCATCTATCTCGTAGGAATTTTGCTGTCCATAGCTATTGCAAGGTTTTTAAGGAAGAAGGTTTTCAAAGGAGAGGAAACTCCCTTTGTAATGGAACTGCCATCGTATCATATTCCCACGCCTGTATCTATACTTCGCCATACGTGGGACAATGCCGGTGAATATGTAAAAAAAGCAGGAACAGTAATTCTGGCTATTTCTGTAATCCTGTGGGCTCTGTCGTCATTTCCAAGAAAGCAGCAGTTCTCCGTAGATTACGATTCTGAGATTGCTGCAGTAACTGAATCCGGTTTGCCGGTTGAGATAGTTGCAGACTCTGTGACTGCCCTTGAAAGCACACGTCAGATGGAAGCATTTACCTACACGGTTACCGGAAGACTGGGTCGCTTTCTGGAACCGGTAATGGAGCCTCTGGGGTTTGACTGGCGCGTAACCACTGCCCTCATGGGTGCAATCGCGGCAAAAGAGGTATTTGTGTCACAGATGGGTGTTGTTTTTGCGGTAGGTGAAGCAGATGAAGATTCCAGCACTCTCAGAGAAAAATTAAGAGAGAACTACACTCCTCTTCAGGGGCTTGCAATGATGCTGTTTGCACTGATCAGTGCGCCGTGTGTGGCAACCATCGCGGCTACAAGAAAGGAAACAGAATCCTGGAAGTGGGCTATGATTCAGCTCTTTGGGCTGACCATTCTGGCTTACATAGTTACACTTGTTGTGTACCAGTTAGGATTGTTGGTGACATAATGGATACTGCGGTAGTAATAGTAATAATAGCAGCAGTGGTTGTGTACCTGATTCGAAGAGCGGTACACAACCACAAGTCTGGCGATGTGTGCAGCAGCTGTTCCGGTTCGTGCCCTTACAGCGCACAGTGCGAAAGCTCTCTGAACACCGCAGAGAACAGACGAGAATCTACCTAAGAAGAACTACTCTCTGTGTTTTGCAGTCGCCCTCGAATTCACATCTACAGAAGTACACACCGTTGCGCGTGGTTCTGCCTGCAGAATTCCGTCCGTTCCATGTAAGAGTGTGATCACCTGCCGCCATTGCCCGGTCAGCCAGTTCAACCACCAGTCGCCCGGCAGTATCGAAGATAGACACAGTTCCATTGCCTGCTTCCGGAAGGAAGAACGAAATATCTGCTGTGGAACTGAAGGGGCAGGGCGATACACCGTGCAGAACAAAGGTCTGATCAGAGGTAGGCATCCCTCCGATCCCAACCTGATCAAAGTAGTACGCACCCATGTCGGCCCTGGTTCCATCAGGGTCGGGCGGGGAAGAAGGATCACCTGCATCTATACATGGTGAAGCAGAAGTGAGATGGTAATTGTCTTCAGATGCGTTTACAAACATGGGAGTGTCGTTGATGTTGCCTGTTCCAGGCATATCCTGAAGAACACACGAGTAGGTGAGGTTGCACGGCCCTCCGCTGTTCGTAGAGCCGTACTGGGTTCCATCGCCTGCTACGTTGAAGACAATGATGTTGTTTACACCGGAAAATGTTGCAGCACCACCTGTACCGTGAGTACAGATGCCTCCGCCTGTTAGTCTGGAAAGGTTGTTTACAATGGTGTTGTTGTTCAGCGTAACATTGCAGTTGCCTTTCGCCAAAACCCCGCCACCACCCATACCTCCACCAAAATAGTTTGGCAGCTGGTTGGCGTAGATAACACAATGGGAAATAAGCACATCAGAGTTGTTGCAGTGGACCCCACCGCCTCCGCAAGTGCCTCAAGCGCCGTCGCTGGTGTTGCCTGAAATTATTGTGTGAAGTATTTCTGAATCGGTACAGTTATCCAGAAACACTCCCATTCCCTTAGGGTGGTTCACTGCCGTGTTATCTCTCAGCAGGCAGTTGTCAATCAGTACAGTTGTGTTCAGTGCACAGATTGCCCCGTGGTCATTGTTACAGGCAGCGTTGGAAATACGGCAGTGGGTTATTGTAATACCCTGTGATCCGTACACAGAAACACTTGCACTGGGGCCGTTGTAGTCTGACATGTAGCAGTGGTCGATTACACAGTAATCAAGAGTTGCCACAGGAGCATCTGTCTGAAATCTGAGGCCACCCCACATGTGTATTTCAAGGGTATCCTGAGGAACAAACACAATGCTGTCTGCCTCTGTGCCCTCTGCTGTGAATTTGCCAGAGATTATCCATCTGTGGTTGCCGCTGTGCAGGAATGTTGTTCCAGGCATAATAGTAAGAGAATCTCCTTCTTGAACGGAAATTTCAGCTGTTACCAGATATGTTCCCGGACCCAGTGTACCGGATTGAGGACCGCTGATCTCTGTTTGTGCGACAGACGATGCTGCTGCAAACAAAACACACCAGAGTATTAATGGCTTTGCGTTGTTCAATAGGTACCCCCCCTTCATCTGTTAAATAAGGATTATCTTGCTCGTTGCTGTATTGCCGTCGAATTCAAGTCTGCAGAAATAAACACCGTTTTCAGCCCCTCCACCGGTGTCGGTGATTCTGTTCCAGACTGCACTGCGGTTTCCGACGCTCTGGAAAGAATCAGTTAAGGTGTCAATTCGATGTCCGCCTAGATCGTAAATGTCAATTCTCACTCTGCCACAAACAGGCAGCTCATACGAGATGGTTACCGAAGAAGAAGAAGGACACGGGAAAACCTGAATGCTGTTCTGAATCACTGAAGAAAGGGGTTCATCAGATATTCCCTGCATATTCATGCACCACACGTCATTAAAACAGTTACTGGTGGCACTGCGCCCTGCCAGCACCCATATTGTATTGTTATGAACTGCTGCATACTGTGATTCTCTGGCAGCCCATCCAGCAGAGGAATCAGCACATGTCCAGTTCTCGCCGTCTGACGAGTACCAAACATCGTTAAGAGTAATCCCTGAATGATTTCCTCCGCCCAGCACCCACATTTTGTTATCGTAGACTACAAGCGACTGCCCCATTCGTGGGGGCCATGGAGCGGAATCTGTTACATCTGACCACGATACTCCGTCTGTGCTGCTCCATACATCGTTCTTTGTTTCAAAACCTGCTCCCCATGCACCCCCACCGATCATCCACATTTTTCCATCGTAGCTTACTGCACTGTGACCTGTTCTGGCGCTCCAGGGAGCTGTTGTTGTAGCGCATGTCCAGTTTTCGCCGTCTGACGAATACCACACATCATTGAGATAGGAGGCAGGGCACACACCGCCCATAACCCATATTTTACCGTCAAACACACAGGCTGCGGCTCCGTTTCTTGCATTCCACCCAGGGGTTGCCGTTACCATGTTCCAGTTGTTTCCATCACCTGATTGCCAGACCTGACAATATGAATCTCCTCAACACCCGTCCCGTCCGCCCAGCAACCAGACTTTGTTGTTGAAAATCACACAACCCATGGAAGTACTCATGGGGTATGGCACACTGTCTACCTCACATGTCCAGTTAACGCCATCGGTGGAAGACCAGATATCATGCCACATCACCGAGACTTCTTTGTATCCGTTGAAAACGAAAAGCTTGTTGTTAAAGCCTATGGATGTACCGGAAGACCGTACTGTCCACGGAGCAGCTGAAGTTGTGCATTCCCAGGACTGGGCACTTGAAACCGACACCCAGGCCATCAGTATTACTGCTACACCGCGTACCCCTGCTAACCTCATGCAACCACCCACCGTTTCTAAATGTGTGCTGTTTCCGGAGAAGTGTTATCCCCGCGCAAGGTAACAAAGTATTCTATTCCTGCAAGCAGTGAAGTGTCAACCCGGACACACCGGAAACGCAAGATGCGAAAACACCGTACCAATTTTTGAAACAGGCGGAAGAGTTGTCAGCTATTTTGCTATAACCAACCGCTGGGTAATGGTTTGAGAACCGGTTGAAAGCTGCAGTATGTACACCCCTGTCGGCATTTCATCAAGCTTCTGCATCGGCAATGAGTGTTCTCCGCCCTGCTCGAAATCGTCCAACAGTGTACGCACCTGGTGCCCGGATAAGTCAAACATCGTAATTCTGACATGCGACTGCTGTACAAGGTTGTACCTGACAGATGCTGAGAATGAAGCGGGATTGGGGGCAACAGAAAACAAGGATACAACAGATGAAGGTGACGGCTGTTCTATTGAAGAGGTTCCGAGGAAAGCAGTCTTCACCGCTTTCATCAGTGGGTCTTTCTCCCCTGATGATAACCAGTCAAGGTATCCCTGGGATATGGTCCAGATGATACATCCGCCCAGCTCTTCATTGTGTACATAAAGCCCCTTTGCCGCTATAGATTGCTCATCTTCGTAGGTTACATATGTGGTTGTTATTGGCGGAGATGGCCATGTGGGCCAGGGGCTTACAAACGGTGTGCTGAAACTCAGGTAGGGAACTTGAGCTGTGCTGTCCCATTGTCTTGCACTACTGTCGTAGACATAGTGCATAATATTGCTGTAAGAGAACCAGTTATCGCTCACACGCACTGCAGCTTCCTCTGTACTCTGTCCCGGCTCGGTTATATACGGGGGGCTGGTATTGTGAACAAATGTTCCTCCTGACCAGCTGCCATTCTCGTAGGGTTCTCCAAAGAAGCCCATGCCAATGCCTATTTTTTCCGCAGGTATTCCTGAAGCCAGATATGTGCTTACAGTATGATTGATTGAGGATGGAGTAGTGGATGTTTCGCCGTAAAGAGCAGATGAATGCCAGCTTCCCCAACCGCCGCCGATCCATGTCATGTGATATGACATCATGTTTACTCTGTCGAAGTACTGAGACAGCTGCCCCCAGAATGGATCTGTCAAAGGAAAATTGCTGTTGCTCCATCCCATGGGGAGAGTCATCACCTTGTCGGGCATGGCAGAGCGCAATGCCTGCGAGAGGGCAAGAATATCATTTCGGTCCGAGTCGGAAATGGGTTCCCAGTCAAGATCTATTCCGTCGAACCCGTAGCTGCTTACCATCTGAGTAAGATTTGAGACAAAGGCAGCCCGTACCGCAGAGTTCTGTGTCGCCTGGAAGGCTGCGTGGCTTCCGGCTCCTCCAACCATAAGTATCGCCTTTATGCCTGCAGTATGGGCAAGATTAACAGTTTGCTGCGCCCAGGCAGAACCTGATGAACCCTGATAAAAATCTTCGGTAAAAGTACCGTCATTCTGGGGAAGTGCCGCACCTACCATTATGTGCGTCATGGTTGAGTAGTCTACTTCGCTTGGTGACTGAAGACCCACATGGTATCCAACATAATAGCCCATTACCCATATCTCCGCCGCCTGAAGCGCCGGACAGACTGCCAGAACCAGCAGCACTGATAGAATCCTTGTGTTCATCCTTTCCTCCCCTGTTTCTGTAGTTATTTACACTGCGATAAGTAATTGGGAGACCGTAATGGCATTGCCCCCCTGACCCCGACACTGTCGTTGTATCATACTGTTATATGACAATTTCACGACAATGCATAATGTTTGGTATCAAGTCAATACCAACAACGCGCAATTGTGATACCAGATAGATGCAGGCAGTAAAGCATTCCAGTATTCCAGCGACACTGCTTCAGACGAAAGCAGAATACTGCACCCGCATATCCTATTCAAGCATAACAAGCATTTGAGGATCAAAGAAATCGTCTATACTGAGAACGCAGAAGTAAACACCCTCCTCAAGCCCGTGAAAATGCACTGTGTGTGTTCCCTGTGAGAATTCCTGCGACAGTGTAGCTTTAAGCCGGCCTGAAATATCATATATCGAGATCTCAACAGTTCCCGGTACCGTAATGGTTATTTCCGGCGAGAAGGTACCATGAACAGGGTTCTGCGGTATTGAGAGGGCAGCTCTGTAAGTGATATTCTCAATTCCGGTATACTCGATCAGCGTACATTCAATGCTGTTCAGAAATGGAGTGTGGTAACTGCTGAAGCTTTGCAGGATCAGCCTGTACTGCATGTATGAGGTGGAATCGGCAAGCATACCTGAAAATGCTCCACTTGTTGAAAACACGGTATCTGACCATGCCCCCATGGCTGATGCGCTGGCCGAACTTCTGAACTGGAAACCTGCAGCGGTTCCAGGCGGTTGCACTATATTGGCGCTAAAGGAATCCCAGGTTGAAACAGAACCGGCATACAGAATAGACGATTCAAGACAGCCAACATCAGGATATCCGTATTCCCACCATGTAATGTCATCGTATCCCGATGAAGCTCCGAGAATATCAACTGATCCGTCTCCGTTGATATCTGCTGCAAAGGCAGCCATCGTACTGTCATAACGATTATCAGTATCGGAGGAATCAGCTGAAGCATCGTGGCCCCGGGTTGTTTCCACCACATGCTCAGCCCACACAGTTCCTGTGCCATCCACGTTTTCCCACCAGACTACATCAGCTCCTCCGGTGGCGGCTCCCAGTACATCAATGTCTCCATCCGAATCAATATCGGCTGCGTGAATGGACAGTGCACCATCGAAGTACTCATCTATGGTGTGTTCGACCCAGACAGTACCTGATCCGTTTGTATTTTCCCACCATGTAACATCGTCTGCCCATTCAGCGGCTCCCAGAATGTCTGTGCGGCCATCACCGTTGACATCGGCTGCATAGACGGAATTTGCGTGATCGAAGTCGCTGTCTACTGTGTGTTCAGTCCACGCTGTGCCAGAACCGTTTGTGTTTTCCCACCAGGTGATGTCATCGGCGGATTTGGCGGCACCAAGTACATCAATATCTCCGTCTCCGTCTATATCTGCTGCGTGAACAGACATGGCACCATCGAAGGTGCCGTCTACCGTATGCTCAGTCCACGCTGTACCAGCCCCGTTTGTGTTTTCCCACCAGGTGATGTCGTCAGCTGCCTTGGCTGCCCCCAGCACATCAATGTCGTTGTCGCCGTCTACATCTGCCGCGAAAACGAACATAGCACCGTCAAAGGAGCCGTCTACAGTGTGCTGGTTCCAGGAACCGCCTGCGCCGTCTGTGTTTTCCCACCAGATGATGTCATCTGCAGCTTTTGCCGCCCCAAGAACATCAATGTCATTATCGCCATCCACATCGCAGGCATAAACAGACATGGCACCGTTGAAATTACCGGAAATCATGTGCTTGTTCCATGAGGTTCCTGAGCCGCCGGTGTTTTCCCACCAGGAAATTTCGTCTGCAGCTTTTGCCGCCCCAAGAACATCCAGATCTCCGTCAGAATCAACATCGGCTGCAACAGCAGCTACAGCACCATTGAAGTTACCGCTTATCAAGTGCTCGGTAATATTTGCCTCAAGCCGAACAATACTGTCGGTATCGTCAATGCTGGTGGAAGTATCGTACTTGGTTCCCCAGTTGAAAACAGGTCCGGGAACACCACCTCCCCCTGACCAGTCATTCTGAACCACAGTCTTTGAAAAAGCTACGACAGATAATACACCAATGACACACAGCAGTAACCTCATGATGACCCTCCCTGATAACAGTCTGATTGTCTGTTTGCGTAACAGACAACAACAGATTGACCAACATGCAAAGTATCAAACCATCATTGGTAAAAGTCAATGATAGCAAATGAAATTACAGTGCAAACAATTAAGCAGGCAGGGGAAATCATTATTTATTCCCTTTATATCAAAATCTTGTCGGCATGACGGAGCGTAATACCGGCAGCATAGGCAAGGTTAACAGTTTGCTGTGCCCGGGCAGAATCTGATGAACCCTGATAAAAATCCTCTGCGAAGATTCGTCATTCTGGGGAATTGCCGCACCTGCCATTGTGTGTGTCATGGTTGAGTAGTCTACTTTGCTTGGTGACTGAAGACCCGCATGGTTTCCAGCATAATAGCCCATCACCCATATCTCCGCCGCCTGAAGCGCCGGACAGACTGCCAGAACCAGCAGCATATCCTATTCAAGCACAACCAGCATTTGCGGATCAAAGAAATAGTCTGTACTGATAACACAGAAGTAAACACCGTCCTTAAGCCCGTGAAAATGTACGGTGTGCGTTCCAGGTGAAAATTCCTGAGACAGCCTATCTGTAAGCCGTCCTGAAATATCGTATATTGAGATTACAACAGTTTCCTTTGTTACGGTGGTTATTTCCGGAGAAAAGGTACCATAAACAGGATTCTGCGGTATTGTGAGGGTGAAATCGTGTTCATTAAGAGTGCATTCAATGCTGTTCAGATACGCAGTGCGGTAAGACAAGTCGGATTTCAGGATCAGTCTGTACTGTATGTATGGGGTTGAATCGGCAAGTTTGCCTGAAAATGCTCCACCTGCTGAAAATACGGTATCTGACCATGCTCCCATATCTGATGCGCTGGCCGAACTTCTGAACTGGAAACCTGCAGTGGTTCCAGGCGGTTGTACAATGTCGGCAGTGAAATAATTCCACCTTGAAACAGAACCGGTATACAGAATGGATGATTCAAGAAAACCAATAGCAGGATACTCGTATTCCAACCATGTAATTTCATCGAACCGCGATGAAGACACGAGTATGTCAACAATTCCGTCTCCGTTGATGTCTGCTGCAAAAGCTGCCATTGTGCTGTCAAAGCGTCCATCAGTATCAGTTGAATCAGCTGAAGAATCGTGATCTCGGTTCTTTTTCACTACATGCTCAGCCCACACAGTTCCAGCACCGTTTATGTTTTCCCACCAGACTATATCATTGCCACCTGTGGCTGCTCCCAACACATCAATGTCTCCATCTGAATCTATATCGGCTGTGTGTATGGATAGAGCAGCATCGAAGTCGTCCTCTATACTGTGTTCAACCCAGACAGTACCAGACCCGTTAACATTTTCCCACCATGTGACTTCATCTGCATATTCAGCAGCACCCAGAATGTCTGTGTGGCCATCACCGTTGACATCAGCAGCACAGACGGAATTGGCGTGATCGAATTCATCGTCTACCGTGTGTTCAGCCCACGCGGTACCGAACCCGTTTTTGTTTTCCCACCAGGTGATATCGTTGGCGGTGGATTTGGCTGCGCCAAGTACATCAATATCTCCGTCTCCGTCTATATCTGCTGCGTGAACAGACATGGCACCGTCAAAGTTACCGTCTATTGTGTGCTCGGCCCATGATGTACCGGATCCGTTAATGTTTTCCCACCAGGTGATGTCGTCAGCTGCCTTGGCTGCCCCCAGCACATCAATGTCGTTGTCACCGTCTACATCTGCTGCGAAAACAAACATAGCACCGTCAAAGTAACTGTCTATTGTGTGCTCGGCCCATAATGTACCAGACCCGTTTTTGTTTTCCCACCAGATGATGTCATCAGCAGCCTTTGCCGCTCCCAGAACGTCGATATCACCATCGCCATCTACATCACAGGCATAAACAGACATGGCACCGTTGAAACTGTGTGTTATCACATGTTTGTTCCACGAGGTTCCCGAGCCCATGTTCTCCCACCATGAAATTTCATCATCAGTTTTGGCTGCCCCAAGAACATCCAGGTCTCCGTCCGAGTCAAGATCGGCTGCAAAAACAGCCACAGCACCGTCGAAGTTACTGCTGATTAAATACTCTGGAACATCAGCCTCCAGCCGAACAGTGCCATTGTTGTCATTAATGCTGGTGGATGTATTGTACTCGGTTTCCCAGTTGAAGACAGGTCCTGGAACACCACCTCCCCCGGACCAGTCGTTCTGAACCACAGTTTTTGAAAGTGCGACAGCAGAAAACACACCAAGAATACACAGCAGTAACCTCATGATAACCCCCTCCAGCATCAGCCTGACCGCCTGTCTGCGTAGCTGGTAACAATTTGTTGACAGATACAAAATATCAAGCTATCACCGATAAAAGTCAATGATAACAAATGAAATAGCAATGTAAACAATTCAGCAGGTAGAGAACATCAATGTTATTTCCCTAAAATATAGCGGAGAAAAGTATGTATCTCTGTGCGTGCACTAATACAGACAGTACTGCCGTAAAAACTCGTATTTACGATATATGATTTCAGTATTGAGCAGTGTGAGATTGCCGGGAAAGGTCAGGCCATTGACAGAAAGAGATGGTCTTTTTATAATTAACTAAATGGTTAGACCAAATAGTTAGTGGAGGAAAAATGTCCACAAAGAAGATGGATGAAAAATCTATACTAGACGCGGCAGCCGAGGAATTTGCGGAAAAGGGCTTTAGCGGGGCCAGAGTCGATGAAATTGCCAGGCGGGCAGGAATTAACAAAGCTATGCTGTACTACCGCATTGGTGACAAGGAAGAGCTTTACAGGCGTGTTGTTCTAAGAGGGCAGAAGGGTATGCACGATGCCCTGCTGAAAGCAATTGAAGCTACAAATACGGCACCGGAAACAGTTGCTGCCATGCTTACCGGAGTTGCTGAAAATGCTGCTGAAAACAGGTTAACGCCTTCAATAATTCTTCGGGAGATAGCAGGCAACGGCAAAACACTGCCGAAAGAAGGTCTTCAGGGAATAAGGAAGTTCATGGACACCATACGCTCTATGGTAACAATGGGCGTGGAAGAAGGTTCTTTTAGAAGTGTCGATCCTGTTACTCTTCAGTTTCTGGTAACCGGGGCGGTGTTCACACTTTCTCTTACTGCAGAAATGCGGCAGCAGTTGAACCCTGAAAACCCGGGGCCTGTTACACCTGCCGAGATTGCTGAAGCACTTGGAGATATCATATACAGCGGAATAGTGAGGAGATAGAAATGAACAGAACAATGCTTATGCTGCCGATTCTCCTTGCACTTGCATGCGGTGGTGGCAGCGACAACCTTTTTCCCGGAACAATAGAGATCGTTGACGTAAAAATTTCCGCCAGAGTCGGCGGCACAGTGGAACAGCGGATGGTTGATCAGGGTGACATGATTCAACAGGGGCAGATTCTTGTAAAAATAGACCGAACAGAGTACTCTATTGCCCTTGCCCAGAAGGACGCGTCACTTGCAATGGCCGAGGCAAACCTTCAGACTCTTGTTGCCGGAACCAGGCAGCAGCAGATAATCACAGCATCGTCAGAGGTTGAAGCGGCCCGTGCTGCCAGAAATCAAACTGCAGAAGATCTTTCAAGAGCCAGAGAGCTCTTCTCGGCCGGAGCAGTTTCCGGCCAGATGCTGCAGGCTGCAGAAACTGCTGCTGTTCAGGCTCAAACGCGGCTTACAGCTGCTAGCCAGGTGTACTCACTGGCTGTAGAGGGAGCCAGGTCTTCCGAGATTGAAGCTGCTGAAGCTGCGGTAGAGCTGGCGGAAGCTGCCAGAGAACTGGCACTGCAGCGTCTTGAGTGGACTGCAATAGCCTCTCCTCTTTCCGGAACAGTAACCGGAACAAACATCGAAGAGGGCGAGAACACCGCACCGGGAATGACCATGGTTACAGTAGCAGCAATGGATACGGTAAAGGCAGTATTCTACATTTCCGAGCCCTGTCTTACAGCTGTTGAAACAGGCAGTATCGTTACCGTAACTGCAGACTCTGCAGACGAAACCGGTAAGACTGCAACAGGCAGAGTTACACACATTGCGAGCCAGGCGGAATTCACACCGTCGCAGGTGGAAACCCGCGAGGGAAGAACCAGTCTGGTTTACCGGGTTGAAGCAACTGTTCCCAATCCGGATTTCGTGTTTAGGGCAGGAATGCCGGTGGATGTGGAGATCAGCCTCTGATGTCGGTGATTGTCAGAGTTAACAATTTGACGAAACACTTTCAGGAAGTTCAGGCTGTAAAAAAAATCTCTTTTGAGGTAACAAAAGGTGAGGTATTCGGGCTGGTGGGGCCAGACGGAGCGGGGAAGACCACTGTAATGAGAATTCTTGCAGCCATACTTGCACCCGACAGTGGATCAGCTGAAATTCTGGGTATGAACACAACATCGAACAGAGAGAGAATACACGACAGAATTGCATACATGAGCCAGCGTTTCGGTCTTTACCAGGATCTTTCAGTTGAAGAGAACATAAGGTTTTACGCAGACATGTACGGTGTAGAGAGGAAGCAGCAGGAACCAGGAATAAAGAAACTTCTGGACTGGAGCAACCTAACACAGTTCAGAAAGAGACCGGCAGGTAAGCTTTCAGGCGGTATGAAACAGAAACTGGGTCTGGCCTG
>Ga0256845_1001774_pt1 | contig 16810 bp, 9 predicted proteins | sample RiftiametaG_FD_189101 | JGI IMG/M metagenome (GOLD analysis project Ga0256845, IMG submission 189101) | Tube worm associated microbial communities from hydrothermal vent at the East Pacific Rise, Pacific Ocean - Riftia | ecosystem: Host-associated > Annelida > Integument > Unclassified ...
ATAGAGTAAAAGCATCAAAAAAACAACTGGTTTCAGAGTAAAAAACAGTTATTTCAACTAAATAATTGAAAAATAAGACAAAAAATAGCTCGTAAATTTATTTGCCACCTTTTGCAACGGTCTTATTATGATTAAAATTTACTGTTTGATAAACCTATTGGTTAAAACACCGTTTTCTGTAGCAACTTTAAGGATGTAAATTCCTTGAGTTAAATCTGAAACATCAATGCTTTTTGCATTATTGTTGGTTATTGTTTTAACAATTCTACCAGAGTAATCAATAATTGTAATTTCTGTAACTTCTTGATTATCTAACTCAATAAATAATTGGTTTTTAACTGGGTTGGGGTAGATGTTTATTTTTTGAGATGCAAGTTCATTAACCCCTGTAGATTGATTAGAAATGGTAACTATCATTGTAGCAGTTTCTCCAGAAGCATCGTTGGCTGTAGCGGTAACTGTTACTGTTCCATCTGCTGAAGCTGTTAACAAACCATTAGCATCAATAGTAGCAGAACCTGTTCCGTTGGTTACACTCCAAGTGTAAGTTCCATCATCTGCATTGGCAGGTAAAACGGTAGCGCTTATTTGAAGGGTTCCGCCAAAAGTTGTAATTGTATTTAGGTTTCCTGCGCCTTGAATAGCTATTGAAGAAACTAAAATAGCTGAAGAAGAAAGATTCTCATAAAAAGTAATGTTTCCATCAGAACTTCCAACATATAAGTCTAAATCGCCATCGCCATCTACATCTGCAAAAGTAGGGGTAGCGTAATCTCCCACATTAATATTAGCACCACCAGCTTGTAAGATTGTAGCAGCTGAAAAAACGCCACCTGTATTGGTAAATACCTGAATAGAACCAGAACCATTTCCCATATAGAGATCCAAATCACCATCATTATCTATATCGGCAAATGTAGGTTTACTTCTATAATTTACATCAATATTAATGCCTCCAGCTTGTAAGGTTGTAGCAACTGCAAAAACACCATTTGTATTTATAAATTCAGAGATTTCACCATTATATTCTCCAACATACAAATCTAAATCTCCATCGCTATCTAGGTCTGCAAATGTTGGTGCACTGTAGCTTAACAAAATAGTGCTTCCTCCTGCTTTTACGTTTAAGCCTCCTGTAAACACACCATTATTATTGCTGAAAGAGTTAATATTTCCATCATATTCACCCACATACAAATCTAAATTGCCATCACCATCAATATCTGCAAAAGTAGGTACAGCATAATTACCTACATTAATAGTAGTTCCAGCTTGCAAGTTACCTGCGTCAGTAAAAGTTCCATTATTGTTACTAAGCACTTTAATCGTCCCGTCACCACTTCCAATATACAAGTCTAAATCACCATCAGCATCAATATCTGCAAATGTGGGAGCACTAGAATTTACTTTAATAGGTAAATCATTCGCTTGTACTTTTCCTGCAGCGGTAAAAACACCTCCGATGTTGGTGTATAAAAATATATTACTACTCTGTCCATTGATGTAAAGATCTAAATCACCATCGTTGTCTGCATCTCTAAAAGTAGGTCTAGTTCTTATGCCTGGATCTATAGCTACATTAAGATTTGATTGTAGATCTCCAGTTGCTGTAAAGGAACCGCCAGTATTGCTAAACGTTACAATTTCACCACTGATAGATCCAACAAAAAGGTCTAAATCACCATCTCCATCAATATCTGCAAAAGTTGGTGCAGCATAGCCAGCTACAGCCTGCGAAAGTGGAAAAGGGTCAGTTAATCCGAGTACTCCATTCGCAGTAAATACACCATTATTATTGGTAAACACCTCAATTTTTCCAGAAGATTCACCCACATACAAATCTAAATCGCCATCACCATCAATATCTGCAAATGTTGGCACAGCATTATTGCCAACATCTAAAGCGTTACCTGAAACTTGTAGTAAACCAGCCCCTGTAAAGTTTCCATTGTTATTTGTATATATAACTATATTACCATTGCTTCTTCCTACATACAGGTCTAAATCGCCATCACCATCAATATCTGCAAAAACTGGATTAGCTCTTAAACCAACATCAATATCAGCACCAGAAGCTTGAAATAAACCTGCATAAGTATAAGTTCCATTGTTATTGGTAAATACTTCAATTTTACCATCATTTTTCCCTACATAAAGATCGTCATCGCCATCTATATCTAGATCTGCAAAAGCCGATTTAGATACACCAACTTCATAAATATCTCCTGTATGTCTCATTTGTACACCTGCAGCAAACTGAGCATTGGCTGTAAAAGCAGATAGTATTAAAGCAAGGCTTGTAGCTGCTACTTTTATACCTGTTTGGTATTGCATTTTTTCTAATTTAGAAAAAATACCTTGTAATTTAGTTACCAACTTATTGTACATACTGGTGTTAGTACTTAGTAATTGTAGTCTTTTTTGCAATTTGGTAAACTTATTAAGTAAGTTGTTCCAACGTTTTGCTCCGCTAATAAATAGATATTTTTTTTTCATCGTTGTTTGGTTTTAGGGGTTATAATTATGTTGTTTTCCAGAAGCTTTGTTCTGGAGTTACTAATGAGTTTTTAACAGCTGGCATATCAGGAGATAATACCGAAGGTCTTTTTAAATTTTCCAATACTTTTACATCGTAAATTTCATCTACCGACATCGTGTATTCGAAGCTTCCTGCAATACTACCGTAAGGCAAATACACTGCTACTACACCCGAAAAAGATTTGTCGGCAATTGGTAAGTCATTAAAAGCGGTAGAATTGTGTCTTAATTTAGATACTCCAATAAACAGATAATCGCCACTACGAGACATCCCTCTGGCAAAACCACCTAATTGAGAGATCACTTCCTTTTCTCCTGTTGTTCTGTTTATTTTTAGTAATTCGCCCTGTGTAGAGTTTAATACATACAATTCGTTATCATATATTCTTGGAGAATGTGGCATTCCTAAACCATCGACAATAATTTTACCCGATGGATATTCCATTACAATACCTCCATCCATCTTGTTGTCTCTCCAACCTTGTATGGTATTGGTTTTTCCCAATGCAGATAAGTACTTTATTTCTCCGTTTTCTACTGCCATTCCGTTAAGATGACAACGATCTTCGGGTGCTAAATCTGTAATAAAATCGGGTTGCCAAAATGGAGTAAAACCATATTTATCATCAATTTTACACAAGCAAGAAAAAGAGGTGTTTACTCCAACTAAATCATTATTAGGCATAAATGCCATATCGTGCATAGCAACAACTCCCGTATAATAAGTTGCTCTTGGTAAATACATACCATCATAAACATCCTTTTTTGGAGGGTAGGTAGCTGCCGAACTTTTAGAGTTACGCAATACAATAACCTCATCTTTAGTAGCTACAGCAAGCCCGTCTTTAGTAGTTGCCATTCCCATAGGAGCATCAAAGGTTCGGGGTAATTGAACTAGTTTGTCTTTATCTACGGCACTTAAAATAATTACTTTACCTGCTTGGTAAGTGCTTACAGCTAAGGATATTCCTAAGTTGTGGAGCAATTCTGCAAATTGTGGCGTGTAACTACAATCGAATGGTTTGGGTGTTTTGTTCATATTAACATTGGTTTAAGTCTTTTTGATGCTAAGGGTTTAAACCCTAGCTGCAATAATACCTTCTAAGATTAGGTTTTAAAGAATCCGATTTGTGAGTAGCAATTTGGGTTTGTGAATGGGAAAGAAATGTTAAGTTTTAAGTGTTGAATTTTGAATTGTTATGCGAAAAAAGATTTCTAGTTGAGCTGAAAATGACATCTTTTACTTTTTTCTAAAAAAGAGAATAGACCTCTCTCAAAAAAAGAAAACTCACAAAAAAAGCGTTACCTCCATTTGGAAGTAACGCTCTTAAATTATTTAATATTCTACTATTATTGTTTGATAAATCTATTGGTTAAAACTCCATTTTCTGTAGCAACTTTAAGGATATAAATTCCTTGTTGTAAATCTGACACATTAACGGTATTAACATTACTATTAATTGTTTTTACAATTCTACCAGAGTAATCAATAATTGTAATTTCTGTAACTTTTTGATTGTCTAACTCAATAAATAATTGATTTTTTACTGGATTTGGGTAAATAGAAATACTATTCGCATTAAGTTCATTAATACCGACTGATCCAACAGTAACCGTTGCTGTTTGTGTCATTTGTAGGTCATCAAGACAAGTAGAATTACCTTCTACCCAACCAGTATTGGTTCCCAAAGCTATCAAATTACCCTGTAGTGCTAACGCGGAATAATCAGCCATTACAACTCCAACACCTTCATTTAATGGATAATCACCAATAAGTGTATTAGGAGAAGCTAGTACACAGCCATTCATAGTTGCTACTATTTCATTTATTGTTAATTCAGAATTCCAAAATGAAACATCTTTTATTTTTCCTTGATATGATCCTGTAGTACTATAATTCTTCCCTATAAATAAGGTGTGAGTGTTTGCAAGAGTAGTTCCTGAAGAATTTAATCCTGTATTTTCTAAAGTTCCATCCACATAAATTTTCCAATTACCTGATGTAATGTTTATTGATCCCACTACATAATGCCATTGATTATCTGTAACGGTTGTAGTAGAAGCACCAGGTGTTTTATATCCTCCTGTAGCATCTCTACCGTCAATCGATACTTTTCCTGTATTGCCAATTCTTAAGATCATTCCAGTGCTACTACCAGAAGCATAATCTAACACAATATTTTGGGCAGCTTGTGTTGATCCTTTAATCCATACAGCAATAGTAACTTCTTTATCAATTCCTCTATTGTTATTTGTTAAATTGATTGCATCAGCAGAGTGTGTTAACTCCATTGCATTATCGTATGCTGCATAAACATTAAAAGTTGTGGTTGTAGTTATAGCCCCTGTATTAAATGTTAAGTCATTTCCTGTTCCATCTATTGGACCATCAACTACCGTATTGTTATTGTCTCGTAAATAATAACGTAACCCTAACTGAGAACCAGTAGTAATAACATCTGAATTACCACCAAAATTAACATTAGCTAATATGGCTGCAACGGGTAAATCTGTTATTCCTGAAGCAACTGTAATGTTTATAATTTGAGACATTGTTAACACATTTCTACAAACTGAATTATTTACTACCCAAACTCCAGCAGTAGGAATTCCTTGTGTAGCAGTACCGTTTATTGCTAAAGTAGAATAATCATTAATAATTGTACCTATTCCTTCAGACAATGGGTAATGTCCTATAATATTAGTTTCAGTTCCTGTTAAACAAGTTCCCATGTTTGTAGAAATTTCTGAAGTAGAAAGTGCTACATTCCAAAATGTAACATCTCTAATTTCGCCAACATAAGCATCTGTAGTACTAAACGAGCTACCAATATTTAAATTTTCTACATTAGCAAGTGTAACTCCTACACTCTGGGTTGTAGAGTTTTCTAAAGTACCATCTACATAAATACTCCAAACTCCAGTATTTAAATTAGCTGTACCAACCACATAATGCCATTGATTGTTGGTTACATTTGTTGTAGAAGCTCCTGAATTTTTAAAAGTTCCTGTACCATCTCTACCCTGTATTGATGCTTTACCATTTCCATCAGTTCTAAGAATAAATCCGGCATCATTTCCGCCACTATAATCAACTACAATATTTCTTAGCCCTGAACTTGATGCTGTTTTAATCCAAGCAGCAACAGTTATTTCTTTGTCAATTCCTCTGTTATTATTTCCTAAATTTATTTTATCATTATCATAAGAGAAACTTAACGCAAATCTATTTGTAGCATACACATTAAAATCTCCATCAGAAAAAAGACTTCCAGTATTAAATACTAAATTATTTCCTGTTCCTACTATAGGACCATCAACAACAATATTGTTAAGATTAGTATTGTTTCTAAGATAGTATTGATATCCTATTTGAGAACCAGTTGTTGTAATTTGAACATTTTGCCCTGGAGCAATTTGTGTTTGAGATGCCGTTAGTGGTAAGTCTGTAATTTGTGCTGATGCAAGTAGTCCGCTAAAAGCAAAAATTGATAGTATTATTTTTTTCATAGTATTTAATTTTTAAAAGATTTAACTACAATAATACCTCGTAACATTAGATTCTAAAGAATTGAGTTTATGAGCAGCAATTTGGCTTTGTGAACGGGAAAGAAATGTTGAATTGTTGTGCTAAAGCAGATTTCTCTAAATAGAAAACTCACAAAAAAAAGCGTTACCTACATTTGTAAGCAACGCTCTTAAATTATTTAATATTCTATTATTATTATTATTGTTTGATAAATCTATTTGTTAAAACTCCATTTTCTGTAGCAACTTTAAGGATATAAATTCCTTGAGTTAAACTTGAAACATTAACGGTATTAACATTACCATTAATTGTTTTTACAACTCTACCAGAGTAATCAATAATTGTAATTTCTGTAACTTTTTGATTAGCTAACTCAATAAATAATTGATTTTTTACTGGATTTGGGTAAATAGATAAACTTTCGTTTGATAATTCATCAATACCAACAGTACCACAATTTGTACTAAAACTTACTGTTGCATCCACAGCCCAATCAGAACTATTGGGAGTATAACCGGCATCTATTTGGATACAAGTTAAATTTGGATTATTCACAGCATACAGCCCCGGATCAAGAGAAGCAACCATATTGATATTGTTTCCATTTGCTACATTTAAGGATGTTAATTGATTATCTCCACAGTATAAACCAGTTAAAGAAGCTGAACCAGAAAGGTCTAAACTAGTTAGTTGATTCGTATTACAATTCAAAATAGTCAAAGGCATATTTTGATTTAGATTTAGTGTAGTAAGCAAGTTGTCGAAACAATAGATTCCCGTTAAGGTTGGGTTTTGGCTTAAATCTAAAGTTGTTAATGAATTACTGTAACAATAAAGTGATGTTAAAGCTGTAAAAGCCTCAATACCTGTTAAATCGGAAATTGATAAGCTATTACAAGCGATTACACCCGTAAAAGCAGTTGCTTCGCTACATTCTATTTCTGTATTTCCGTTAGTGTTAATTGTTATATTCCCAACTAAATAAGCTTTAAAATTAGCGTCTGGTATTGTTACTGTACAAGGAGGGTTACAATTTGTACTAAAACTTGATGCAGCATCTACATTTGTCCAGTTTGTTGTGCTATACGCTACATTATCTACTTGAATGCAAGAAAGGGTTGGATTTGAACTGGAATTATAGAATGTGAAATTACTATTATTACCATTTGCAATATTTAAGCTATTTAGTGAATTATCGTTACAGCTAAAAAAGTTTAAAGAACCGTTATTACTTAGATCTAAATTACTTAAAGCAGTTTGGGTGCAAGATAAGCGTATAAGTGCCGTATTTAAACTTACATCTACATTACTTATAGGGTTCTCACTAAAATCAAGACGCTCAAGCGATGTGTTTACACTTACATCGATACTACTTAATGAATTATCATTACAGAACAAGTACACTAAATTTATATTCTGGCTCACATCCAGAATATTTATAGAGTTGTTATAACAGTGCAAATATTCTAAATTGGTATTCTGGCTCACATTCAAACTAGTTAATGAGTTGCTATTACTTTTAAAATATTCTAAACTTACATTCTGGCTTACATCCAAACTAGTTAACGAGTTGTTATTACATTCGAGTCTTGTTAGGGCTGTGTTTTGAGTTACATCTAAGCTTGTTAATGGATTACTGTAGCAATAAAGCTCTGTCAAAGCTGTAAAAGCTTCAATACCTGTTAAATCGGAAATTGATAAACCATTACAAGCGATTATACCCGTAAAAGTACTTGCTTCACTACATTCTATTTCTGTGTTTCCATTGGTGTTAATTGCTGTATTCCCTACTAAATAAGCTTTAAAATTAGCATCTGGTATTGTTACTGTACAGGGTGCATTTGCTGCAATTCCACTTATTTCAGTATCTGTTAATATTCTAGTATAAAATAATATTTCATCTATACCATCTTGATACTTTTGATTATTATTAACTGACGTTCCCTTTAAACGTGAAAATCCAAGATCTCCAATATGTTCATTTGCTTTAACACTCACACTACTTGCTGAAGCTTGATAACCATTCCCGCCTTCTTTAACACCATCTATAAATACATAAGTATAAAATCTTTTTATACCAGAAGTTTCAGTAGAATAAGCCCGAACAGCTACGTGATGCCAGTTATTATCATTGATAGCAGCAGAGTGCGTTACAAGATTTCCATTTGAACCTACTCTATTTGAGGCTTTAACTTGTCCATTTTGTAAATAAACGATTAAACCTATATAAGTAACTACTCCAACATTAACTCTATCGTTGTCATTATAGATAAGTCTAACATTTCCATCATTAGTAGGTGTTTTTACCCAAAAACTAATCGTTCTTGCCAAATATGGGTTTGAGTTGCTCAAATCAAAGTCTATGTCTGCTCTTATTAAATCATCACCATTTAAAGAAATGGCTTCATTGGTATTACCAAATCTATCAGTAATATTAGTACTGGCTGTTCCTGCTTTAGTAAAATCAACACTATTGATATTGTCTGTTAGTGCTCCGTTAGTAAAATCATAATGCCCAACTAACCCTGCTGTTGGTATTTGTGCGTTTGCATTTGTAGCCATTGCGGCTATGGTTAAAAATGATAGTATTATTTTTCTCATAGTTTTTTATTTTTGATTAATAATTGAGCTACAAGAGTCGTTATAAAATAGGTTGTTTAAAGAATTGAGTTTATGAGCAGCAATTTGGGTTTGTGAACGGGAAAGAAATGTTGAATGTTAAGTGTTGGGTTTTGAATTGTTATACTAAAGCAGACGCTCAGTCGAGCTAAAAACAAAAAAAAGGCCCAGTTATTACAACTGAACCTTTTTACTCATTACAATTTTACTAACTAAAAACTATTCTGAAATCTTTATAATGTATGCCTTAATTTTTTGCTGACTCATTGCTGCAACCTTAGCTTTGTTTTTGCTATAAAAATTACTAAATGCAAAATCTGCCCATTCAGCACCTTCTTTTTTACTAGGCATCATCATAATAAAACTCTCCTTATCATAAGCAATTAAAAACAAGCCAATATCATTATAGAAAACAGCTGTTTTTAAGTCTTTACTGTATTCTTCTTTATACTTATATATGGCGGGCATACATTTTTGGCAAGCAGCAACTGCTATCACATTATCATCTCTAAATTTTCCGTATTCAAAAATTTTAATCTTCGTCTGCTTATTTCCACCAGCTCGCTCAGCCTCTAATAAGTGGTATGTTCCGTTTAGTGCTTCTGTTGGGTTTTCGTTCTGAGCAAAAAGCATACATGGTGTACATAAAATGAGGAGGTATTTTAAAAATGATTTCATGTTTTTTTAGTTTTATTTAGATGTAGCTGCTTTATGATTAGTTTACTGTTACACTTTTTCCACAACCAGAATTGGCATTATAACAAGCAGACCCTGAACCTCCAGCGTTTGAATCAAACTTATAAGTGTAATTAGATGAACAATCTACTTTTGTACTGCTATTCACATTTATACGTGTTCCATTTCTAGCACCATTTTGATAGATGTAAATGTCTTTTCCTGATTTGTTGTAGATTGTTACTTTTCCCTGTGCCCCTCCATTTCTTGATTGATAATTTGCCTCATTTTGTCTCTTTCTTCTCTCTAAATCTTGATGCTCTGGTGTAGCTTTAATAGAGTCGTTATACCTTTTGGCTTCAGCCCATTCTGCATCATTTTTTGCTTTTTCTGCATCTCTTTTTTCTTTTGCTTTTAATGCGATTGCTTCCTTAGCGTTTAAAATATTTTTATCTGATTGTTTTTCTGCCGCAGTTCTTCCATTTTGTTTTGCTTTCATTGCTACTAGGTAATCAGTAATTAATTTTCTTAGATTCTGACTTTCTAAAGCTTTATGTTCTGAACCATAATTAGCAGATGTAGCCCCAGGAGTTGAGGCGTTTTTTAATGCCTGCATTTTTTCTTTAAAAGACAATTTCTTCTTTTTTGGTTTATCAGAATTGTTTCCTCCTGAAGCTCCCTCTTTAATATATACCTCATCTATACTCGTATAAGAAGTACCATCATCAGAAACACCTTTAAGAAAAAAAACATAATCACCTATGGCAACAATACTTTCATTTTTAGATTTATCTTTAATTAAACTTTCATAAGGATAGCCTTTACAGGTAAAATTTCCTTCTACTAAATCAATCGTACTTGTTTTTCCTTTATTATTTCCTTTCTCTACGGTAGCTAAAATGCTATAACCTTCACCCGTAGTAAGTGTTTTAAGTTTAAACTTTACTACAAATAGTCTATCTCTTATTTCATAGACTCCATCATTATCACTATCAATAACAGATCTGTACCCTGTATATTGATCTGTTGTTGATATGTTACTAAATAAGCTCTTTTGAGCTATTGTTACTGTTGAAACTAGAAGTGCAACTCCTAACATTAATTTTTTCATCGTTTTTTTGTTATTGATTAATATTTAGCTGCAAGAATCGTAATAAAATAGACTATTTAAAGAATTCGACTTGTGAGCAGCAATTTGGGTTTGTGAACGGGAAAGAAATGTTGAATGTTAAGTGTTGGGTTTTGAGTTTTTATGATAACACATATTAGGGGAAACTCAGGCTTCTAAATAAACAAATAAGATTGCGTAAAAAGCTGTCAGTTCGAGTGTTTTGAGGTACGAAAAATGTATCGAGAACAAGCTTTTTTTGTTCTAGTTACATTTCAATGGGAAATTGAAATGCTCGAACTGACAAAAAAATAAAAACAGTGAACACCAGTCTTTTTTCTCTAGTCTAAAAGGGAGCGGTTTAACGTTTAATACAATAACCTATAAGGAATGGTAACTTCTATTTGAGTGCCTAAAGGCATTTCATCTTGGTAAAGATCGGTAACCACATAACCAAAGCTATCACCATTTTTGTTAGATAGAATTGCTAGTCGCTTCTTAATTGCTTCTAATGCAAAGGATTCGTGGTTTCCGCCTTGTCTTTCTTGTATTTCTGAAGAGCGTTTTCTACCAACACCATTGTCTGTAATTATACAGGTTAACTGGTCTGATAACTCAAAGCTAATTACAAGGTTTTTAACGCCATCTTTATGTAATAATCCGTGAATTAATGCATTCTCTATAAATGGTTGAACAATTAAAGAAGGTACTTCAATCGCCTCTGTTCCCACATAGTTTATTTGGTAAGTAAATTCATCTCCAAAACGTAATTTTTCTAATTTTAAATACACTTCTAAAAACTCCACTTCTTTTTCTATTGGAATAAAATCTTTGTTGGAGTAGTTTAAAGTACTTCGTACCAAGTTGGCAAACAATACCACATAATCGTAAGAGCCATCGGTGTCTTCTTTTAAAATTAAATCTTGAATAGAATTTAATGCGTTAAAAATAAAGTGTGGGTTCATTTGAGAACGTAATGTCTTTAATTCCGAATCTAATAAGCTTGCTTTTAGTTTTTGTTTTTCTACTAGTTCTTTATTCTTTTTTCTTAACTTTTTAATTTGCCAAAAAGATGCGATTGATATACTGAATATAATAACTAAAGCAGACAAAACATAAAACCACCATTTTTGCCAAAAAGGAGCTGTAATTGTAAATTTTATATGTTGTTGATGGCTAAATTCTCCGTTGTAGTTTATTCGAACATCCAGTTTGTACCTGTTAGGTTCTAATGCTCCAAAGCTTATTTTAGTTGATGTTGCAGGGATAGTATTCCAATCACTTTTATTTAAGCGATATTCTATTTTTACTTGTTTTTCATACAATAACCCTCTAAAATCTAATTGAGCACTAAAATTGTTTTTATCATAGGAAGAAGAGATACTACTCGTTAAATCAAAAATAGAATCACCTAACCTAATTTTGTTAATACTAAAACTAAATTGTTCTTTTTTTTCTGATGATTCTAAAGGTAAAGCCAACACTTTTTCGCCAGACACTAACCAGATTTTATTGTTAGCAATTAACATGTTAGATACTGCTCCTTTTATTACATTTTGATATTTCCCTAAAACTTCCCACGTAGATGTTTTTAGGTTGTAAACCTGAAATGTAGCTCTACAAGCAATGTAAAGTTTATTGTTATGCACAATCACCTTTTTAACGTAATTATCTAATAAGCCTTCCTTTTTTGAGATTTGGTTAACTACTTCTCCATTTTTAATAAATAAAATTCCATTTTTTAGCGTTGCACAAATTGCTACGGAATCGGTAGAAAAAATATCAGAACATTTAATTGGCTCGCCATTAAATAGCAGCGTTGTATCCTTAGCATTTTTATCAATTTTATATAAAATTCCATAATTGGTATATAAAATTTCTTTTGAGTTAAAAATGTACCCCACAGAGTTACCTCTAAAATCTTTCTTCTTATATTTCCACCAAGTATTACTTGTTCCTTTTTTTTTCCAGCTAATGTATTTTAGCCCTGCGCCAACCTTTTGTAAACCTATAGATGTTGCAACTAGCGTTGTACTATCATTGCATCTTTGTATAGCTTTTAAAGATCCTAAACCACCATGATCTAAACCTTTTAAATTTTGGATTAGTAAATTTTCACTAAATGTTGCTGCATTAAAATTAATTCCTCCATCATAAAAAACTTTGTCTTGCCCAATTAAAATAGATTCCTCTTCTTTTTGATTTAAAATTAACCTTAATCGTTTATTTTTTTCAATGTTAGTCTTTATAGATGCCAGTTTATTGGTTGGAATAGCGGTTATACCGCTTATCTGTGTAAGCGTTGTTTTGTATTCGAAACAATTAATGTTTGGTATTACAATTACACCCTTTCCAAATGTGCCTAAAAACACAGTTCCGTTTTTTGATACGGTGATGCAGGAAATAAATAAATCTTTAAAATATTTCTCTGAAATAGAAAAGTTAGATTTTTCATCTATTAACTGACTAATTCCATGACTTACAGAAAGAAACCACACACTACCATCGCTAGTTTGTATGATACTTGCCTTTTCTTTTATTATTTTATATTGTTCATTTTTACTGTAATTTAATAAAAATCCATCTACAGTTACCCCTAATAATTGGTTTGAATAATAAAAGGGGAATGTGTGAAACGAGTGTGGAAATTTTTTATTTTTTGAATCTTGAATAATAGTATATTTTTGATTCTCTAGTTTATAAAATTTGGAATTGATCCCTACCGGGAAAAGAATTTTTTTTGGATTATATCCATTGATAACAGTAGGGGTGGTCTCTTTTAAATCGATTTCTTCCCACTTATTATTCTTATATTTAAGCATTTTGCGTGATCGTAAAATGATGTTGTCATTATCATCAAACACAAAATCAACACCATAACGATTAAGATAGTTTTGTGGTATTTTGGTGTAAAAGGTTAAAGTATCATTAATTAATTTAAAAATTTCACCTTTTAAGGTTATACAATACAAATTGTTTTTAGCATCTAACCTTAAAGAAAATAAAGAGCTAATATTTTCTTTATCCGCTAACGGAACAGGACTAAATTTACCGTGTTGATAAACATATAAACCATAACTGGTTGCTGCATAAAGTAATCCGTTAGGATGGTGTTTTAAAGAATAAATGTGTGTATTGGCAAACTCATCTTCACCTATAAAAAAGTGTGCAGGATTTTGAGAAATACCACTAACCGCAATTAGGGAAAAACAATAAAATAGGAGGTATTTTTTTAATCGTTTCAAGGGTATTACTAAGCAATTTGTGTTTCAAAAGCTTCTAATCTTGTACGAGATATTTTGGCTTTTAAATTATTAGTTAAAGTTAAGATAAGTTTTGTTTTGTTAACTGTTTCAATATGATTTAAATTAGTTAACCAACCTCTATGAGTACGAAAAAAGCCATCCTTAACATCTAATCTTTCCTCAAAATATTTTAAGTTTTTACTTATAACTAGTGGTTTTTCATTTACTTGATGAACTTTACAGTAGGCTCCTTCTGCCTCTATTGCAATAATGTTTTTGATTACAACAATCCTCCTATTTCCTAATTCTGGAATTACAATTTTTTTAAATTCTTTTTTTTGTATTGAATTAAGCAACTCCTCATATTGTTCTTTTGATTTTTCTTGATCCACTTTAGCAGCAACTCTATCTACAGCCGATACCAGTCTTGCTCTTTCTACAGGTTTAACTAAATAGTCTATTGCGCTTAGCTCAAAGGCTTTTATAGCGTAATGATCAAAGGCGGTTACAAAAATTATTTCAAAATCTATGCTATCAAAAAAATTAACTAATTCATAACCCGCATAATTGGGCATCTGCACATCTAAAAAAACAACATCAGGTTTTAATACTTTTATTCTTTCTACTGCTGATGGTACATCTACGCATTTATCAAGCACCTCTACATTAGGACAGTTGCGTTCCAATAGTTTACTTAACACATCTCGTGCTCGCTGTTCATCATCAACAATAATTGCTGTTACTTTATTCATAAGCTAAAAGTAATTAGTTATTAGAGAATAATGTCATATCACTTTGTGAATATCATTTTGGGTTTGTGAATGTAAACCTACAGTCTATTTCCAATAAGTATAACATCATTAATTTAGATGTTTGATATTATTGGCAAATATGTTGCTAAGTTGATGGGGAAGAGTTGATTATTTACACTTTTCTTCAATAAGTTTTTCCGCCTCCTTATCGCCTAAACTGACAGCTTTTTTCCAAGAAAAACAAGCTTTTTTATTTTCTTTATTCAAAAAATAGGCTAACCCTAAATTGTAAAAAGAATCTTTAGACTTATTATCGAGCAAAATGGATTGATTAAAATATTTAATGGCAATAAAATACTTTTGCTGATTCAATTTTTTGACCCCTAAATTATAATATTTTGGAGCACTATTAAATGGTAAATCCGGACCTGGAGACGTATATGGTGCTGAGGTAGAAAAACCAGAATTGTAATAATCCCTCGCTCTAGTATTGTAATCTGCAGGTCTAATTTTTATCAAATAATTAATATTTTGCCACGTTTTTTTATCATTACTTTCTTTCGGAATCCAAAAACCTGAAGACGAAAGAATAACTCTCTTGGCTTCTTTTTCTAACGCTACAGTAATAGAGTCTATTGTTGGTTTAAAACCATTAGACCATCCTGAATAAGTCGCTTCGGCTTTACATTTATTTACTGCCGAGATGTTTCCAGAAGAATCTACCGTAAAATTTATTTGGATGTTAAAGTCTATACTGTGTTTAATGCATTTGTAAGGCCTCACAAAGTTGTCTAAAACAAAACTATCTAGCTCATTATTGCCATAAACAAATTCGGCATCTAGCAAATAACTATGATTAGGAAAAGTAATGTTATTTGAATTGATGTAGTTAATCGCTTTTTCAGACCCATAAAGTTTTGCCATATACAGTTCATTTTTAGTTTGATAATCATCGTTATATAAAAATTTTGCTAACCATAAATTAAAATAAGCATCCCCATTTTCGGAGTCAATTTTTATGCATTGGTTAAGATTTGTGATGGCATCTTTATATTCTTTTTTTATTAACTGGATGTTTCCTTTTAAAAAATAGGCATTACTGTATTGTGGATTTAATTCAATTATATTGTTGAGGTCTGCTAATGCTAATTTGTTTTTTTTAAGGTAAAAATAAGCATATGATCTGTTGTATAAAGCCTGAATAGAAACTTCGGTTTCCTCTATAATGTTGGTGTAAATGTCAATAGATTGTTTAAAGTCATTTTTTAAAAAATAAGTATTTCCAAGTTCTATTTGAATAGGAATAGTGTTGGGAGATATTTCTAAAGCTCTTTCATATTCTGCAATAGCCTCATCTAAATTATAAATAGAAACAGCATATTTTGCCTTTTGAAAATATGCTGCAGAAAACAAGTTATTCGTCCAGTTTTTCCATTTATAAATGCTATCATTTTCTGCTTGTAGGTTAATATAATTAACAATATTGATAACACTATCAGTTTTTGTAAGTGTTGTAACAAATTCTAAAAATTGTAAGTTCATTGTTGCTTCACTAACAACATCAAGTATATTTAGCTGGTTATCAAATAAAAAATATGAATGGACTTTTTCTGAACCTAAAAAATAAGTCTGAAATAATGAGTATTTCACTGCAGAGATGGCTTCTTTTTTATTGAAAAACGATACTTCAACTTTTATATCTAGGCTTCTAACAAGAAGGTATAATTCTTTTTTACGCTTAAAATAGGCTGTAATTGAAGAGGTCGCTTTCTTCTCTAATCCTAATGAATCTATATTTGTTGAGCTTAAGTTGTTTTCTATATAAAAAGAATTTAAAAGCTTTAAGGTTTCATTTTTTTCTGTTTGACAAAAAGCAAAGGAGGAGGAGTAAAAAAAAATAATAAAAAGGAAGAGGTATTTTCTTTGCCCAGATTTTAACATCCTCAAAAGTAAATTATTTAGTTAGTATTACAAATCTATTAATTGATATTTGTTGTGTTTTACATAATTATTGAATAGCTCCAAAATAATAATGTTTTGTTCTCAAGTGTTAGTAAACAAACAGAAAACGAAATAACTACCTACAAAATGAATGGGAAACACTACGAACTTGTCAAAAAATTAAAACTGCTCGCAACCAAAATGCAATATTACAGAGTGTTGTGCAATGTTTTAATTACTAAAAAATATCCTTTAAGTCCTGTCTACCGATAATTGACATAATGGTCTAAGGTATTCATATAAAAATTGGCAAATAAAGACCGTTGCAAAAGGTGGCAAATAAATTTACGAGCTATTTTTTGTCTTATTTTTCAATTATTTAGTTGAAATAACTGTTTTTTAC
>Ga0256845_1001775_pt1 | contig 16777 bp, 19 predicted proteins | sample RiftiametaG_FD_189101 | JGI IMG/M metagenome (GOLD analysis project Ga0256845, IMG submission 189101) | Tube worm associated microbial communities from hydrothermal vent at the East Pacific Rise, Pacific Ocean - Riftia | ecosystem: Host-associated > Annelida > Integument > Unclassified ...
CAGTCAACCTATGATTGATTCTAAATACACCGTGTATCCTTTATTTAAAGAATCAATCATAGGTTGACTGGACGCATAACCTTCCAATATTATCCATGAGTTAGATTTGATTGAACTTGTAGTTGGGTAAACAAAAACACCACTCCATGAGCACATTGAATATGAATGATTTGCTAGGAATAGACTAAGAATTATTGTTAAAATGAGTTTCATAAGGTAGTTTTATATCAGTAAAAATTATTATTTTTAATAGCACCTTCCATAAAGTAATCAAAAACCTAGCCTTTATTTAAAGTGAATGCAGATGAGTTATTATTTATTATGAAACAGAGTTGTATCGAGCCGAACTTTGTAGATTTTACTCAATCCATTTTCAACTTTATTAATTTCGTTAATGACATCCGTTATAGACTGAAAATTATTTTGTTTTTCAATGGAGCTTCTTTTACTTGTAAAATATAATGTCATAGTATTGGGGTCGTAATATGGACAGTAATCCATGTGTTTAGAATTAATGTTTTTACCCATATTCATTGCTTTACTCCATTCATTATTTTCACCACGAAAACTGATGTATAAATCTCCACTTCCCAGGCCATCTTTTCTATTATAGGCACTAAACATAATAAATGATTCGTTAATTGCTATGTAAGAATTAAACTCATAACCACTTGTGTTGATAGAATCACTTAATGAAATTGGTTCGGAGTATTGATTATTTTTCCAAACACTACAATAAATATCATCCTTTCCTTTAGAGTCAGAATTATTACTAGTGAAATATAAGTTGTTATTTTCAGCTAACGTTGGATAAAACTCATCATTAGTTGTATTTATAGGTAACCCTATATTTATTGGTGTACCCCATTCTGACGTTATATTTTCTCGTTTAACATACCAAATATCATAATCTTTAGATTGTTTAGTGGAGTCTGTTAATGGTCTATTAGACACAAAATAAAGTCTTAAATCATTTTTTGAAAGGAATGGTTCAAGGTCATTATATTGACCTGAAAACGGCATGAGTTTTGGGGCACTCCATTTATTATTTACATTTTTTAATTGTATTAAAACAGATACTTCTGTCAACGGACTTTGTACCGTAACATATGCTTCCATTCCATTGCTAGCTAAGGTAAAATCGCGAATATTTTGAAAGTTAACTAATGATTTAATTGCAGGAATTGGAGTTTTAATATCTTGGCTATACACTAAGAAGTTAAGAATACATAAGCTAATAAAGAAAATAATTTTTTTCATATGTTTAGTAGAAATAATAAACGTCTAATTTATTATATTCATTTGTTTTAACGCTTCATAAGTTACGGCTTTTCTGATTCTTGGAAACCTATTTAGATTGAATTTTTCTGTAGGTTCAATATTAGTAGCAAAGAAGTAGACTTTTTCTTTTGTTTCAATATAGCCCACAAACCAGCCATTATCTTTCTGATTGTAGAAAGACCATCCCGTTTTTCCACTTAGTGTATATTTAGCGTTTTCTTCTATGATCATCATTCTTTTCATAATGTCCTCGGTGCTTTCTGAAATTGATAATCTTGATGTATAGAAGCGCTTTAAAAATTTGATTTGTTGAAATTGACTTACTTTAGAATCCCCTTCCAACCAAAATTTATCAATGGTTATAGAATCGACTTTAATTGTGCCGTAATTGTATAGCTCTGAATAGGTGTTCATTCTTTCATAACCTATTTCTCTGGCTATTTCTTGATAACAAGGAACGCATGAGTAATGAAAGGCCTCTTTAAATAGTAAGTCTTGTTCCCAAATTTTATTAGCTCTTTTTTCACCATCCCATTTGAAAAGCGTACTGTCACTTTTAACAATTCCAGTTTCAAGTGCAATGATTGAATTTGGAATTTTGAAAGTAGATGCAGGCAATTGTCCTACTTTTGCCCATTCAAAATCATTTGAATAATAGGTTTCTTCTTCTACATCATAAACTAAAATAGAACCAGTTAAATATGTAGTATCCAGAATGGTTTGAAATTCTGTAATTACTATATGTGTATCAGCTGATGTTATGGTCTTAGGTTCAGATTCGATTTGTATTTCAGAACAAGATATAAATATAAAGAGTAGTGCTAAAGCGTAAATAATTTTCATTTTATTGGTGGTAATAGGTTTTTATTCAAATTAATTTTTCAAAACATTTGCTTGCTTCTTTATTTAGATATTGACCATAATTTGTAATTATTTTATAGCCATTTTTTTTATATAGTCCGATTGCTTCTACTTGTTTAATTCCTGTTTCTAAAATACACTTCTTATAAGACAATTCTAAGGACCATTCTTCTAACGCCTTTAGAATTACTGATGCAATTCCTTTTCCACGACTTTTGGGTGACGTATACATTCGTTTAATTTCTATTGATTGCTCATCATACTGCTTTAGTGCACCACAGCCAATAGGGATTTGATTTTCATAAACAACAACGACATACTTAATTTGGTCAATTTTATTAAATTGATCATAAAATGAGTGCTCATCTCCATCTTTTTCAGCTAAATATAAATCTAATGATTTGATCAGTTTTATAAAATCTAGATTTCCCGAATTTGTTCTAATTAGTTTCATTTTTATTGATTTGTACTAAGCATCTAAGTTTATTTAGTTAAGTTTCAAAACTTCATGTTAATCATCAAGTTCATCTATTGAAATAAATAAGGTGTCTAGTTTATAGTAATACGTTTTTGGGTTAAACTTATAAATTGACACATAAAGTTGAGATGGGTCATAAGGTTCCACTTCTTCAAATGATTTAATCACCCAAACTCCATTTTTGTCTACTACAAATTCTGGGCCTTTTAGATAATCAGAAAATGCTAATTTATAATAATTTTCAAATTGATTTAAAAATAGACCGTACATACAACCACCTGTTCCGCAAGCCCCCAAATAGACCATTATATCTTCTTTACCATCTGCATTAAAGTCTCCAAATTGGTAAGGTTCTATTTTTGAAGAACTATCCGGAAGATAAAATTCTGATGTATGGGGTGGATTTATTTTAACCAAATTTTCTTCTAGTTTATAATCGAGTTTAAATAAGGAGTCTGAAGCAGTTACTAGTTTGTTTTTAGCACTATGATTAGATTCTCCTTCGTGATTACAGCTCGTAGTTATTAAGAGGAGGTAAAACGTAAAAAAGAATAAATATCTCATAAGTTGTGATTAGTTTTTAATATAAGAATAAATTATTGGATTAATAGAATCTACCAATTGTATCTTCAGAATTTTTTTGGACAACTTCAAAATTTTATACGTTTCTATTTCAGAAATAGTTACTGTCTGATCTGTGTAATAGGCTGTTTCTGTACTAAAATTAAAAGTAAGTGTAGTATCATTTGGGTTTAATACCCAATGACCTTCTTTTTTGCGTCCAGCCCCACAAGAATAAGGATAATTAAAAACGGCATAATGATCCTTGTAAATTTTTAGACGATATAATCCAGCACGTTTATTCTTATTTACAATAGCTCCGTTTTCGTCAAATTCTCCTTCACTCCATTGATTAGCTATGTGGTCAAAGTTGTCAACTTGAGCAATTGTTTTGGTGCTTATTGCTAAGCTAAATAGCATGGCTAAAATGTATTGTATCATATTCTATAAATTGTCTGCACTGCGCTTTAGTGTAATTTTAGTTTTTGTTCCTTTATTTGACTTTTTAATTATGTTTTATTCACCGCGTTGTAAGCTGTTATTTGCTTTTTTATAAAGATTATTTGTCTGAGATGAAAAATAAATATGTTCTATCATTTTATAAGATTCTTTTAGGGTGAATTTAAAATTTGTCTTTCAAATAGTCTTTTATCAGATATTAATTCTTTTCGATATCTAATCCACTCTTTTTTTTGTTTTTCAAATTCATCAAGCGTATGTTTTTTATTTGATTCATCATATCTTTTCCATTCTTCACTTTTTTTTAATACAATGATTTGATTATCGAGTTCTTTAATTTCTATATTTACTCGTATTAATTCGAATTCTTTAAGATATTTTTTCTTACTTGTAATTAAAGGTGAGTACGAATTTAGATTCAATGAATTTATAATCCATAAAGTATCATGTGGTTGAGAAATGGTATAAATATCTTCTTTTTTGTGTTGAAAATAGCCTGGATAAAACGTAAGTGACTCAATTTTTGAGTTTAGACCATATGAATTTTCTCCTATAACTTTAACAAAATCAATGACCATGGTATCGCTAAGTTTTGATACTACTATTCTATAGTTGTCATAATCATTCCAACCTCCACTATTTATTGGCTTTAACCAAATTCCTTTGTATTTGTAAATGGGACGAAAATTACCTTTTAACAACTTAGTAGAATCTCTATAATCAGGGTAATAGCCTATAGAGTCCACCTGAAAATTCTTAAAATTGTTTTCTAACTTGGTGTAGATATTTTTTGTCGCCAAAAGTGTGTCATTTAGTAAGAAACATTCTAGCGTATAATCCTGGTTATGCTCGATATTAATCTCTTCTCCTAACTGATTATAAAAATATTTAATGAAAAGTCCACCACCACCGCCTGGTTGTGAAAAGCTAATTGATGGAAGTAATAAATATATTATATTTAGTAAAATTTTCATGATTTACTATTAAAGACAAGAATTGTACCTAACGTTTTATACAGTTTTTAAAGTGATATATTATAGCCTAAAGTTAATACTTTGTTTTTAAATTTGACTGTTTTCATAAAATACTAAATTGTTGACAAATACTTCTATTTAGTAAAGGTAGTTTATTAATTGATATTGTTTTAGGCTTAAGTTTTATTTCAAGTATTCGAATATATTAACCATCTCAAATTTATGACTTCTACTCATAAAATTTCTAAAAAATGCTGTGTGAGTTGCCCCATCAGTATAAAAACTCTATCCTCTTTGTTTAAATGAATTCTATTAATGTTTGAGTACATTCTCAAATTTCTTTGGTAAAGTTTGGTCGCTTCATCAGCTCCCTCAAATCCATTCTCGCTTCCTACATGAGTCAAATTATCTGCGTTTACAGTTATTAAAAAGTCTAAATATCTATCGTGATTTATTAGTTTTAATTTGTCTAATAGACTTAAACTATTCTCATTAATATTTATTTCAGGAAAAAAACTAATAGGATCTTTTCTGTAAATGTTATACCAAGTAGAGTCTATTAGATTTTCTATTTCATTTCCTATATTATAATTATATGCCATTTTATGGTCTACACCAAATATTTTTTTAGTCCCGCTTAATCTTCCTAATTCAAATGCAAGAAGTTCAATTTCATCTGGATTTTTGAATGATATATTCTGATCTTCTAAGTAGTTTTTATAGTTAGTTTGAAGTGTTTTGTCATATTGAGGGCTAGTTTCTACTAAAATAACTGTTGGCTTAAAAGCAGACAGTTGTTTTGCAATTTCATGAATTTTTTTCTTGTTTTCAATGTTGTGTTCATCAAATTCCGTTGTATTTGCATCATTCGTATGCCCCATATGAAAGGTTCCAAAATTTAAAACTTTAATTTTGTTTGTTGTCCCAGTTGGTTCTTGTTTATTCACAAGACAAGATGAAGCCAAGATGCCAATTAAAGATAATGTATATAATTTGATCATTTTTTAAATTTTTAGTTCGAATTTGTATTGTTTAATTTGCAAAATCAAAACTAGATAAAATGAATAGATGATTTTAAAAAATTACACCAATCGTAGTGAATACTTGGACGTACTGGTGTTTTTTGTTAGGATACTATTTCGTCCTTATAAAAACGGCGTTTCGTGTAATAAAAAATCGAATAGAGCTTAAAAAATATACTTATAGTTTAAAAAGTCTTAGATTTGAAACTAATGTATAAGAAGGCGAGAAATCATATTTTATTAGGTATAACATTGCTTGTTTTGGAATTGTCTGAAGATTATTTTCTTAGAGGAGAAGCAGAATTATTAGCAAATTTTGATTCGAATGTTTGGCCGCTTCAAGTGACATTTTACCTAAGTTGTATAGCTTTGTATTTCATGATTTTCATGATTATTTGTCCATTATTTTTATCTAAGAGAAGATTCTATTCATTTGTGGTTGCCGCATTTTTAATGATTCCAGTATTTGCAGGTATACGTTTTTTATTAGAAGAAATTATTTTGTTTAATATTACAGGGAAACACAATTACTTTGATGATTCTCGTTCTTTTGTTTATTACATTGTTGACAATTCTTATTATACGCTTAAACCTATTTTATTAAGTACAGTTATTTTTCTAGTCTATCAATTTATAGAGAATAAGAAAAATATACATAGTCTGCAAATTGAGAGCGCAAAGGCAAAGGTTAACTTTCTGCGTTCACAAATAAGCCCTCATTTTTTATTTAATACCCTTAATACATTTTATAGTTCATTGATTTTGACGGATCCAAAAACGGCTAAAAGCATACAACGCTTGTCTGATTTATTACGTTATGTGACCTATGAATCGGATAAGAATAGTGTTTTACTAAAAAATGAAATCCAATTTATTAAGGATTACATTCACTTTTATGAAATTCGATTTGAAGACCAGTTAAACATGAATTTTGAAGTTATAGGAGAGGCTGGACAAAGAAAAATACCATCGCTTATACTCATCCATTTTATTGAAAACCTGTTCAAGCATGGAAGGGTGAATGATAAAAAGAATCCTGCGATAATTAGGCTGAAAATTTCAGAAAATACTGCAGAGTTAATTACGGAAAACGGCATTTTAGATACTAACAATTATTTGGATTCTGGTTTAGGATTAAAAAATATTGAAAAGCGATTAAACTCAATCTATGGTGAAAATTTCACCTTAAATCACACTATTAATGATACAATATTCAGGGCATATTTAAAAATCCCTTTTCAAAATGACTAAACAATTAAACTGTTTATTGATAGATGATGAACCACCAGCTTTAAGGTTGTTGTCCAACTTTGTTCAAAGAATGTCTTTCTTAAAAATCACTGCCCAATTACATAATCCAATAGAGGCATTAGAAATGATTGAAAAGGGAGGGATTGATGTTCTATTCTTAGATATACAAATGCCAAATTTAACGGGTATACAACTTGCAAAAATTGTAAAGCAAAAAGTACAGATAATATTTATGACCGCCTATCCTCAATTTGCACTCGAAAGTTATGACGTAAATGCCATAGATTATCTTTTAAAACCTTTTGAATTTGAACGTTTTTATGAAGCTGTGTTAAAACTTAAAGTAAGTCCAGAAAATTTTTCGGATAATTCAAAAGGTGACGTAGACTATTTATTTGTTAAAACAGGTGGTAAAAATAATTTTGAACGAATTTCACATAATGATATTTGCTATGTTGAGGCGTCACGTAATTATATTATTATTTATTTGAAGGATAGAAGGATTGTTACGCACAGTACATTGAAACTAATGGAAAGCTATTTGCCAAATGATCAATTTATAAAGGTTCATAAATCTTATATCGTCTCATTAACTCATATAGAGCGCACTGACAGTCAAACTATTTTTATTAATGGTAAAGAATTACCGATTGGGAATACTCACCGTATTTCATTTTTTGATCGGATTAATCAAAGAAAATTGTAATTAAATAAAAACACAGCTGTAAATCAAATACTTACTTCATAGGTTTCTCAACATGTATAGTAGACAATAAATATTGCTGTAGGTAAAATTTTATTAAAAGAATAGGCCTAAAACAGGGAGGTATAAAAATGCCTTAAGTGTTTTAATGTAATAGGTTAATTACTATTGTTGTATTCTGTGTCTAAATTCTTGATTATGTTTACTAGCGGTTTGTGTATGAATAGTAAGGGATTGGAAAAGACTTACTTTTTAGTTAGTACTAAGCCAAGTTTACAATTTTTATTTAAGTAAATAATCCTCAAAATTGTAAATTTTGAGGACTTTATAAAATGATGAACGCCCTGTTTGTATATATAACGTTATTAACAGGTGTTTACTGTTTTGCATTAGTAGTATTAGTTTGCTTCTTCCATTCTAATGTTATTCTACTTCCAGCCAAAATTTGTTTCCAAATTTCATCTAAAGGAGTAGAACATTCATATGAAATATACTGCCTGGAATTGTAATCATATTTTTTAGTTACAACTTTATTGTCTGAAGCATTTACTCCTGCTTGCCAAAAAATAGGTGTAACTAATTTACCATTTATACTTCTATCTTTGTAAACAATTAGTAATCTAGAATTCTTTTCTCCTGCAAATTCTGGTTCTATATTAGACTTCATTTCATACATTTCGCACATACTTCCAAACGGTCCGTATTCAAAAACTTCATATTCTTGTCCAATTTTTATAGAGGAATCTGAACTGCGTATCACCTTTAATTTTGAAGTGTAATGACCTTCTGTTGAAGGCAAAAAATATCCTTCAATGATTACATAGTCGTTTTGATTATAATTATTTAATAATTCGCTAAAAGGTCTCTGTGCTGGTGAGTAAGCCTTACTTTTAGGTATTGCTCCAAGAAAGCAAAGTATAATTAAGATTAATGATGTCTTTTTCATTGTTTTTCAATTAGTTTATTATAGTTATTTTCTACTTGCTACTAAAGATACGACTAAGTTTAGTGTAGATATCATGAGAGAATAACAGTCTGTTATCGTACATAACCTAAAGTTAACATTTTGTTTTTAAATACCAAATTTAAGTTTTGATGAGCTTTCTATGAAATACTAAACCTTCAATATAGTTATTAGCTCCATATTAAGTATAATTTTGTTGTGCCTTGTTTCAGTATCATTGAGCTCTATCATATTATAATTTAGTGATTTCAATTGTAAGATGTAATTTATCAAAAAACCAAAATTCCATTTCAGTAAATCCAAATTCATTTGAATAGGTATAAATAGCTTCAACTTTTCCAATTTTACTGGTGGAAGTTGCTGTAACTATATAATTTTCATTATCTGTTGTTTCTTGTTCATAAGTTGATTTTATGCTGCTACTAGCTAGAGCTCCATAAGAATTTGAACCAGTGATAACTTCCCTTTTCCATGCTGTCGTGTCTCTACTTACCTCTGGAAATGGTGCTAACTCAAATAGGATATACATTCTGTTCCTTGCAGGATGAAACCAAAGTTCTTTTTTATTTTCAAAAATTGAGGTAATATTCAAATTTGTATTCTTTGTATATTGACGTACTACATGTTCTTTTGAAAAATTCGGATAAAATATGCTATCAATATAAAACACTGTATTAGTGTCGATATACGGGTTTGGAAAATACTTATAAATAACTCTTTGCTTTCCTCTCGGTAAAAAGTCTCTTCTAGTTTTCATGTGGTATACATCCACAAATGAGGTGTTAGTTTCTAAATTCTCCCAAGTTGCGGTATAGGCAAACTTGTTTTTACCTTTGTAGTTCTTTTTAATAGACTGACTATATATGGTAGTTGTCAAAGTTATTATTGATAATAGTGAAATAATTATTTTCATAGAATTGGATTTAAAATTGTTACAATAAGTTATTTAATATCTTGTAAAGGTAAAATATTTTAAAAATTTAAAATTGTATAAATTTTACCCTTCTGAGAAAATCCAATTTATGTTTCCTCTATTAATGACTGATAAATTCTTAAAAAAATACTTTGGTGAGTGATTAGTTAATTTTTTAAAATCTTTAATCATATGTGATTGATCAAAATAACTTGATAAATAACTTAATTCTGTTAAGTTATTTGTTTTTTTATTTTCAAGAGATTTTCTAAAACGTATTATTTTTTTGAAGTCTGAAGGTGTTTTACAAATGTGTTTATTGAAATACGATATTAATGTTTTGTGGCTAATATTATGTTTTGTAGCAATTAAAGAAATTGGGGTGTCAATATTGGTAACTATATCATTAATAATTTTTTGTATTTTTGAATATGACTTTGATTTTAATTTGCTCAATAGGTATCTTTCAAGTTCTTCAATTGCTTTCTTTTTTGAATTTATTTTTAAAATAGATTGCATTTTTTCAATATAGTCAGGAAAAGGTGTGAATTTATTATTTTCTTTACAATATGTGTTAAGTGTTTTTTCTAAAAACACATTTAATCCTAATGTTTTAAACGCTATTGTAATTTCTTTTATATCACCTTCATATTGAATTAGTAGGGGAGTTGTGAATGTAACATCTAATTCTGAATTAAAATTTTGAGTTGGCGATTGACTAATTTCTATAAAATTATTATTTCTTTTAACTATTATATTAGATGAAAATGAAACCACTGAGAAACCACTTGGAAAAGCGAAATATTTTGTTCGACCCTCTTTTTTTGAATGTCTAAGTATGTAGAAAAATTCAATATGTTTTTGTAATTCAATATTGGTAGGCTTTAGAATTTCTATTTCCATTATTACTTTTTCTTAATTATACACAACGTTTAAACTATGTTTAGTACGAATTAAAAGTAATTAAACTTTCGACAACGCAAATAGTCAAAAGGTTGCATTTTGTTATTATCTTTTTCCTTTTAGCCAGTTGCGAAATAAAGAACACCATTAAATGATGAAAGTCGTGAACTAAATCTATTTCATATTTCTCTAACGGGTAATCTAAAAAAAAATTGGGGTCCCGTTAATATGCACATAATTTTCGATCTAGCACAAACTCTCTATATTTTAATGCATTGTTGTAACCAGTTATGTATTCAGTTCCTTAAGTTTTCTAAAGATTAATAAATGTAAGAAAATTATTGTGGCTGGAGCAAAAGCAGGAATCCAGCTAAAAGGAAATGTTCCAAATTGCTGCACACCTGGTTGGCTATTCTCTACTGCAATTCTAGTTAAAATTGTTGCTGTTGTTAAAACAGATAGAATATCGAGAAGACCAATTATATTCCAAATCCAAACCAATTGTTTTGCAAATGAAATCCCTTTTCTCAATGCCACTACAACTGGTATAACTAAAATAGCTGTTAAAATATCACCACTTCCTCCAATGTAGGCAAACTCTTTAGGTATAGAATTATAATAATAAGCTAAAAAGAAAAATACACCAACAAATCGAAAAATGTGTATTAAAATTAATTGTTCAAGTTTAATATGCTCAAATACAAACTTGAACCATTTAGTTTTTTGAACATAAAAAAGATAAAATAGAAAAAGAGGTATTGCAGTAAAAATTATTATTCTAGGTGGAATCACATTTTTTTCAAAAAATCCAGTCAATGACACCAAGGCTATGATTATGAAATAAGACCAATAAAAAAGGAATATTTTTTTATTTATAGTAGGGTTGATTTTATTGTTTCCATTTTTATAAGCTAATTTTATTGAATTTACAATTAGGTAAACAGGAATAGTACTAAAGCAGATAATAAATAGAGCAGATACCCAAACAGGTAGTTGTGTTATTGATAATTCCATAATTATTTTTTTGACAAAGATGGATGATAGTATTAGATTTTAAATTGCCATAAGGCAACTCATTTAAAGTATTTCGATTTCTTTTCTAATTCTACTTAAAGAATATTTGGTTATACCTAGATATGACGCAATGATATGAAGAGGAACTTTTTCAATAATTTCAGGATTATTCTTCTTCAAATTTAAATATCGTTCTTGAGCTGTTTCTTTGTGAAAAGAAATCATTCTCTTATTAATATAAGTGTAATTTAATGTCAAAAGCATTCTTCCCCATTCTCTAAATTCAGGAATGTTATGGAAGCAATGTTGCATATTGTCATAATTAATACTGTAAACTATACAGTCAGTAATTAGTTCATAATTTTCCTCACTAGGTTTTTGCTCAAAAAAAGATAAATAATCATTTAAAAAATCTGGTGCTGAAAAAAACCTTGTAGTTACTTCATCACCATTCAAATCAACAATGTAGCATCTAATAATTCCAGATTCTAAGAAATAAGATTTTTTACTTGTTTTCCCTTCTTGAATTATTAAAGTGCCTTTATGGAAAGTTTCGTTTTTAAAATACGTAGCAATTAAGTCAGCTTTTTCATCTGACATTGATTTAATGTTTTTAAAATATTTTCGAATTTTCATTTAATTGATTACAATGTTTACAGTAATGAAACTTTCGACAACGCAAATAGTCAAAAGGTTGCATTTTGTTATTATCTTTTCTTCTTAATAGTTAATTACCAAATCATGAACACCATTAAATGATAAAAGTCGTGAACTAAACCTATTTCATATTTCCCTAACGGTAATTTAAAAAACTTTGACGGCCTCTATTAATAGCACTTACCTTTCAATTTAGTACTAAACTTTGTTCAAAGGTACAAACTTTGAATTTAACACAAAATCCGCAATTACGTATGTTTTTTGTTGGGCATAGCTATTGTTTTATACGTCTTATTAGAAAATATAAAATAATTGGTAATCCTAACCATTTCAAACTTGCTAATATTGAATGAAAACCAAACAATAATTCTGAAAATCCATCTGGACTTTTAATAAAAAAAATTTCAATCGTGTTTTCAATCATATCGAATAGTCCAGCAACAAAAGGCAAGATCAAAATATAAATATGTTTTCCAACTATTTTAATATTGTTTTTTAAAACTTTATTAAAATATAAAGACGACAAAAAAACAGAATATGCAAAAGCATAAATATAGTCCGTATAAATATATTTCAAGAAGTTTTGTTGTCCTATTTCATTCCAGCCATTAAAAACTGATTTTCCGTTTTCGGTTGTAAAAGATAATTGAAGTTTTATGACTTCAAGTCCTGTTTTACCGTCTATCATTGGATTTATAATGAACATCACAATGACATACATTATTCCTGTTAAAATACCAAAACCAATTAATACTTTTTTGTTCTTTTGTAAAGTTACCATTTTGTAAAATTTTAAATTATTAAATATTTGGCAAAATTACATTCTGATAATTCTATTTCTCTTGACTTTTGATAAGAAATGCTTTTTTTCTTAATCTGCTTAAACTTTCTGCTGTTATTCCTAAATATGATGCTATATGATATAATGGAATTCCATTAATTATTTTTTTGTTCGTATTTTGTATAAAATGTTCGTATTTCTGTTTTGCGTTAGAACTCTGTAATAAATCAAGTCTATTTTTAACACATACTAAATTTTGCTCAACAAATAATGTCCTAAATTTTATCATAAAATCATTATTAGTTTTAAAATCTGAATAGTTTAATGAATAAGCAGATATTTCTTTTTCTGCTTTTATAAATTCAACTGATGAGTGTTGATTAATGAAACTTGAAAATGATGTAATAAAACTTTCCTCAGAAGTGAAATATGTATTTATTTCATTTCCGTTTTCATTGACAAAATACATTCTTACCAGTCCTTTTTCAATAAAGAATACTTCATTGGCTCGTTTTCCTTGTTCAATTAAATATTCACCTTTTTTATATTCTTTTTTTGAGAATACTTTATTGATAATTTCAATATCTGAATTATTAATTGTTATATATTTTGATATATTTTTTATCAATTTTTCCATTAAATATTTGTGGTTTTTGTTATTCACTCTAATTATGTCCACGGTTACTGTATGGTTAGTGGCGTTTTAAAGAACCTAAACTTTCAGTTTATCACAGAACTTTATTAGAAGAACCGAACTTCAAATTTAGCACTGTGTAGCCATTAATTATACAGATTGTTAGCACCAGTTTTTATTCAATCATTTTTAGAAATTCTTGATTTTTTCTTAAATTATCAAGTTCAGAATATGACTTTGCATCTTCTTTTATTTCATCATCCATTTCAATTCCTTTTCTCAAATTCCTTAAACAGTTTTCATTTCCCATTGCGTTTTGAAGAATTCCAATTTGGTAGTAATTCCAAGAAAATTCTTTTATTTTATTTAGACTAGTCCAAAGTCCAATTGCTTCTTTTAAATATTTTTTAACAAACTCTTGGTCGTTTTCTATATTGATTGTATTAATTACTTCAATAAATAACCAAGTTATGTCTTCATTTTTTGGATAATCATTATTTATTTTTTCATAAAGATTTAAAGCCTCATCCTTTTCTGATGCGTAATACAATTTTAGAATTATGCCTATAGTGTTACGTACAATTTTAGAATCGTCAAATCCGAAAGTCAATAATTCTTTTTTATAGACACTGTAATTTTTTTGAGCCTCTTTATATTTTGTAGATGCATAGGCTAAATCATAAATTCCGTTATCAGTTGATTTGCTTTTTTGTTCTAAATTTAATTTCGGTTGCTTCTTCTCTTTTTTAGGACTTTGTTTCTTTTTTTTCAAGAAGTCGAATATTCCCATAGTGTTTTTTTTAATGAAAGCTAATGATTAATATATGACAAGTAGGGGTATTAAAAGAGAAAAACTCTCAAGCTTACACTAAGCCAAATTTAAACATTTTGTTTTTAATTTTTTATTTACTAAAGCCAAATTTTATATTTGGCGTACTTTCAGATAACTCTGAGTTTTGATAAACCAATGAAGTCCTATTTGCTATATATGTTGTTGTAAAGCGTTTTACCTTTCTACAAGACTTGCTGTTTCATTTGCAATTCCTATAGTTGCGATAGTTCCACTATTAAATTTTAAAAAATCTTTTTCAATTCCATCACTAAATATAACACCATTATTAGGCATTAATGATTCAATTTTTAATTTGTGACTATTGTTAAGTATACCAATTGTCAATTCTGTTTGAGTTCTAATACTTTTGAAAGGTTCTCTAACAGCAAAAAGAAGTTGATTGTCTTTTAATTTAGGCCTTTTAACTTGTATATTCTTTTCAAACATTTGAGTTACACCATAAGCCATATTAAATATAGAGCTTAACCAACCTGTTGAACCTGCTTGAGTTGAAACAATTATACCACTAGATGAATGTTCTTCTGTTGTTTCATTATGAGATATTCGATATCTCGCAGATGTATGTGAGGCAGTTCCTATGAATAAGTCATTAAATGCTAATAGTTTTTGTCCATCATTTAAAATTACTTCAGCAAATCTCACTGTTTTAATATTGTGATTGTTTGAAAGGATTCTTTCAACGGCTATTAAAAAATTATTAATGTCAAATGGAAGTAATACTCCATCATATCTATCTTTATCGGGATTAATAGCAATAATTGGAAGGTTCTTAGAGTATTTAGCAGTATTTGCAACTAAACCGTCTTGTCCAATAACAATAATTAAATTGTTTTCTGAAAAAATAAATGATTGTAAAAAGCTTCTGTCTATTGTCTTATGTTTGATTAAACCAGATAACTGAGTTTGCAATGAGTTTAAAGCAATATGAAATGTTTCGTGCTCTATGACATAGTTTTCGAAATTACCACCTGAGCTTTCTATATAAAACTTAGCTTGTGATTTAGTGTTAAATCGTTCTATTAATGATTCAAAACGTGTTTTACTTTTTACAATTATAGCATATTCAATTTTCATTATTTAGATTCATTTTTTGTTAAAATAGAATCTAATAAATCAGGACTAATATTTAAGTTTCCAATTTTTCCTGCATTTTCAGCGAGTTCTCTGAAAGCTAATGATATATTAAATCTTGGATCGGTATTATTATTTAAAGCCGTTAATACTTTCCAATCAAGTTCTTTATATGGTTTTAATGTAGTTTCTAAAACGTATCCTTTTGTTTCTGCTTCAATTCTATCGTTTTCTGTTTTTTGTTCAATAAGTTCTTTTCTTTGGTTCTCTACAGAAATATCTGTATCAAGCTGCATTTCTCTAAGTTTTCTGTCATTTTCAGATTTTTGAACATTAGATTCCATTTTCTTTTCTGCAATCTGCTTTTGTTTTTCCTCTACAGCAATTTCGGTATTTAATTCGGTTTCTTTTATTTTCCTTTCTTGCTCAACAGCAAAATTTCTACGTTCGAAAATTGCTTGATCAGCTTCTTGTTGTAATTTTTCTCTTGTTTCTGTTTCTAAAGCTCTTACCATTTCAGGTGTTGCTGTAACTCCCAAAATATTTGCTCCTAATATTTCAATACCTAACATGCTAATAGCTTGAGAAGATTGTAAACCTTCTAAAATTTTAATCTCGATTTCCTTAGCAGAACGAATTGCGTCTTTTAATTTGATACTGTGTAGAAAAGAAGAAGTAGATGTCTGAGCTTCATTAATGATACGTTGATTTAATTTCTCAATATCATTCTTCTTGTATTGTCCGTTGTCATTAACGGTGAAATCTAAAACGTCAGCAAGAATTTTAGGGTTGTTAATTTTATAACTGATTTGTCCTTGAATAGAAACTGTTTGATAATCGTTTGTAGTTTCGTTAAAAATAAAAGGCAAATTATTACTACCCATTGGTATTGCTACAATAGAACTATTTGGAGTAAAGTAAAAGAATGAAAGCCCTCTACCTTCTTTTTTTATGTTTCCATTTTTATAATGAAGAACATAGGTCATTGAGTCAAATTTGATTTGTTTTATTCCAAACATAGTTTTTTTAAATTTACTGATTTTATTATTATTCTCGATTTTTCGTAATACTTTACAACAACCGAATATGTGTACCGGTACACATACTCGCGTTATATATTTATATTTTTTTTCAATTAAACCTTGTAAATCAAATGATTATCCATTTTTAAACACTTATAAGTATTTAAAAACAATTAATTAGCATAGGGTTTAGTCAAATATACCATTTTAAATTGAAAATTATAGATTCTAGGAATCGGTTTGGTATAGAATGAATACTATAACGTGAAAATTATTTTTCACTAAAGGGAGTAATCTTCTTTTGATTTCTTTTGTTTGGCCCAAGCCAAAACTTTTACACCAGTTGAATACTGTATTTTATCTGGTTTATGTTGT
>Ga0256845_1001776_pt1 | contig 16768 bp, 14 predicted proteins | sample RiftiametaG_FD_189101 | JGI IMG/M metagenome (GOLD analysis project Ga0256845, IMG submission 189101) | Tube worm associated microbial communities from hydrothermal vent at the East Pacific Rise, Pacific Ocean - Riftia | ecosystem: Host-associated > Annelida > Integument > Unclassified ...
TTGATTCTATCTTCTAATTCGTAATCGCTTAAACCATACCATGTACCTAACAAACAGGCTTTAAATAGTAATAAGCCACTATAAGAGGGTTTTCCTGTAGCACTTTTCCCTTTATGATAATGCATTTTAATAATTACATTAATAGAATCCCAATCAAGTAAACTATTCATCTGTTTAAAAAAGGTGGATTTTATTTTTCTCGTTCTTGGATTGCAGATAGTGTCTGCAAAGCTTTGGTGACTTGTTTTTCGCATAGCATAAAGATACAAAATTTTGGAAAAATAAACTACTCACCTTGCAACGGTCTTAAAATCTTAATGGACTTATCAGACAATATTTCCCTAAAGGAAGTGACTTTTCTATGATTAGTGAAGAACGAATTAAAGAAGTAGAATTCAAACTAAATACTAGACCTAGAAAAAGATTTGGGTACGAAAACCCTATATTTGTAATGAATCAATTATTGTTTAATACCATTTTAACTATAAGACAAGTCATTTATCCTGTTTGTTTTTACACTCTCTTCGTTAAAATAATTTACCGTAACCAGTTATGCTAAATCATTTTTCCTCGATATTGCAAAAAACAATTCAATCTAAATTAGACTCATATTATAGTTAAACTGGTATAAAATAGATTCTTGAAGGATTTCAGAGTTAATAGAGTAAAGCTGTACATCCATATTGACATCATCAAAAAAACGAAGATATACACCTAGCTGATAATCAAATGGGAGCTTCCTAAAAGCTTCCCAAATAACAGGGTAATCTTGCTCTTCATAATGTTCTTTAAAGTAATGTCCCGACTTAGGAAATTGCTTTTGCAAGTTTTCGACAAACATTATTTAGGACTAAATACTATTACAATTTTATTAAAATCTGCCGCTGCGTTAATTACTTTTCTAAAGTCCTCAAAGACAACAAGAGGGTAGGTTGTATTGACATAGTATTCGTAAACTTTTATAGTGATGATATTTCCTTCAAAAGTATACGTAGAAGTGAATCCTGCTACTTTTTTCTTACCGACACTAGCTACTACATTCATAGTCAAATCTTCTAAGCCTTCTACCTTGTAACCCTCTGGCACCTGAAAAGAAATCTTTCGAGTATATTCATGCGGAAAGCTAATCTCTGCATTATTCTTTCTTTCTGTTTCTTGGTACATTTCTACTTGCTCACCAATGATATTACCAATATTAAAGATATAGTCATTACCTGCATTTTCTATAAGGGATGGTACAATACATTTAGCGTTTAGGCTTACACTTTCATCTATGCTTGACTTATTTTTATCTACTGGCTGATGACCCGAAGAAAGAATATTAGCATCTTCTCCCAATACCATTTTTGTAATATTATTAACAAGGTCTTGTTTGTTTTCAGTATTTCCGTACACCAGTTGTAATTTAAGAAAAGCGGCCTCATGTCCACCAAATGAGTTTTTAAGTATTACTTCTGGTTCTTCAATTTTATCGAGATCAATTTTGATATCCATATTAGAATAATTATTTTTATGCCCTGGTGACTTAATCCATTTAACTCTAGGAGAATCAAAGTCTATAAACAACCCATAGTTATTATTATACTCTGGAGATATCATTCCTAATCGATAGGCAATATTGGCAGGCTCTATGTATTTATTTAGCTTAGGAAAGTAAAGCAAAAACTCTTTAGCGTAAGCGTAATTCTCATTATTTTTTTCAAACTTAATGTCTGTGCGGTCACAAGTCACTACAATTTCAAAATACACATCCGCAACATCCAACAAAGCTATCATAAGCTTAGCAGTAGTTAATTTATTAGCTTGTTTATTCTTAAACGCAGTAAGTACATCAGTATTTGAAAGGTCTTTATTGATATTAAAAACCTTTACATCTTTCAAATAATTTTCGATAGTTTTGACTTTCTTTTCATCACTAAAAGTCTTACTTACACCTATTCTTTTAAGATTTTTCAACATCTTCTTTTTAGTAGGCGCATCAATCTCTCGAATATTCTTATTTATGTTCGTCCCTAATTTCTTCCATGAATAAAACTCTCCATCATTATTATCTTCATGATAAGCAAACTTATAATCAATACACTTTCTATCTGCTTTTGGGTATGAATACTGTTCTTTTATCTGTTTCCCAATATCAACCTCTTTGTATTCGATAAGTTGTCTATTATCTTTCAGCAAACTATCAACAATATTTCCCACTCCGTTTACACCAAATGCTTTAAAAGTAAGTGCCTTATCTGAATACAGTTGAAAAGTGTAATCTTTTACAATTTCGTTTTGTTGCACATACTCTCTTTTGTACAAGCTAGGGTTTTTATCATATACCGTATAGTAGTAGTCTATGATACTTCCTTTGCTGAGCCCTTCTATCGCAAATATTACAAATGAACCATATTTTTCTGTTTTTTCTACACTCATAAAATTACTTTTGTCAAGCTCTTTGATTATTCCTTCTTTAGAAATACTCCTTGCTTTTACATCAATCACTTTTCGAGCAGAGTTAACTGGGATATACACTTTATTATTGTACTCAATCCCATCATCGTCATTGACTATAATGGTTTCGTGCTTGGTTTTATATGCACTTACAGAACCTGCTTCTTTATTAAAAACATACTCTATTACATTAAGTTGCTTGAGTATAATAGACGATTCTTTTTGTTCTTCTTTACTTAGGGTAGGTTTCGTAAAGCTTTCATCCCAAGTGTAATCCTTGTATTCATATTTTTTGTTTTGAGCTTGTAAAGCTGTGGCACTCAACAATAAGAAAACGATAAACTTAATGTATTTTTTCATAATTAATTAGTTGTAAATAACTAGGCTATTTTTTATTAAAGACAAGTGTTTGTTTATAAGCTTTATTTAATTTTTTGATAAAGTTATTCCACTCCTCAAATTGCTCTTTTTTAAGCAAGAGCGTATTAATATATACTTTTTGATGGATAATTATTTTATCAGATAAATGCTCATAACTAAGTTCAAACCCAAAACTCTCGCCTTTGTATGAGCTACCTTCTAGGCGGTTACTCAACTTATATTCTTTGGGTAGTTCTAATGTAGTTGTCGCATCAAGTAGCGTTTTATAATCAAACTCCATTGGTACACCTTCCCTATATTTTATATCAATCAATTCATTATTTAAGAATTTATCAAAATGAGGATTGAGGTATAACTTTTCTCTTACTTTTTTAGCATAACTATCTATACTAAAGTTATATTTAACATAAATATCATCATCTCTATTATCAATACCAGTAATCAAAAAATTATTTAACAGAAACTTATTACTGCCTTTTTCAAGGATGTGATGTAACTTCTTTTTTCTTACTTTTCTTGACTTATCAAGTAAGGCATGGGTCAGATTTACTTTTGTAATTCCCTTAAACTGATTTGTACCCTCACCTACTATTTTGTTACCGTCCCATTTTATATAGAGCGTTTCTGTAGTCGCATTATCTTCCTTGCTAAGTACTGGTATTTTTATTATTTTAAATTCCTTGTCAGATAAAGCGACCATTGTCTCTTTCCCTTGTATAAATCCTGTGGGATTACCGAATTTAACATAAGAGCTTGTCGCATCCAAAAAAACCTGTTTCCCATTAATATTAACAGATGCAATCATATGATTATCGCAAGCAGGAGTAGGCACATCGTGATAAGAATATGGAATAGCTCGACTACCAACCCAAGTCAAGTAAGCATCTATTCCTGCATAATTAATCATCTGTTTGAGTAAGTTTGCCATGTCTTTACAATCACCATAACGCTTGTCGCAAACATTTGCAGCTCCTCTTGGCACAAATCCACCAAGTCCATCTTCAAAAGCAACATACTTAATATGGTCTTGTACCCAATAAAAAATTCGTTTGACTTTTTCTTCATCCGTTTTGAGAGGAGCAACGATAGAGTCTGTAATAGATTTCAACTCAGGGCTATCATTTGTTTTTATTTTTTTCACAAGCCCGCTGTACCAATTATACAAGTCGTCCGTAGATGATAAAACTTGCATTTTTTTTCCTTTTAGGGTGTAATAAGCCAAGTGAATAACAATATGAGGTTCGTAATAACGAATATTGGGGGCATCACCAAAATATTCATAACTATCAACATTACCTGTTTTCCAAGTGTATATAATTGCTTTGTTAGTCGTTTCTTTTGTGAATTTGACTTCTATGTTTTCACAGTTAAATAATTTGTATTGAAGTTCTGATCCGATTGGTACACTTACTTTAAACTCGTTTTTGAGCGTAGGAATATATGAACTAAAGAAAAAATTAGAAACAAATCTAGGATCATTTGTAAGTTCTGTATATTCAACTATAGCTTTATCATGAGTAAATAACTTAGGAAAGGTTATTTTCTTAAGTTTGCTATCATCATAAAACACACTTCCAGAAGTAGCTGATTTAGTTTCTACGGCTGACTCATCTAACTTTATTTTTTTGAATTTACCTCCACCTTTTGGTCTCAATATATAAGGAGTTACAGAAGCCACCTTATCCCAATGATCAGTATAGTGGATTTCTTTATCGGCATAAGCCTGTCCACTTTCATTTAAGATTTCCTTTACTGTCTTATAGATGGTCTTTATTTTTAGATTGTTTTTTTCAAAATAAAAACTCACATGAGTAATGTTTTCAGATAATAAAGCTTTTTCGTCTTGATATTTTTCTTGTCCAAACCCAGTTATAAAGCTTATAAATAGAATTAAATAAAATATGTTTTTCATTGAGAATCGTTTAATATTATTGGCTGACGTTACAAGTAACGTACCAAAAGACAAAAAGTTACCTTATACAACAGTGTTTTACAAGAAAGGTATGGATATTTAATCGCAATCTATTTTGGGACAATCATCAGGGTTATGCTTTCTCCTACGTGCTTGTTTTTTTTTTCGCTGCTCTTGAGTCATGTGCTTGGGATTACACGAAGACGCTATATTTACCCCAATAACGATGATAGATAAAATAATTATTACTCTCCTCATAAATTAATATTTCGTTATAGTGTTCTAATACCTAGAGTTCTTTATCTTTCTTTCTAAGAAAAACACACGAACAAAAATACAAATTTTAATGAAACATCATAATGAAACATTTTAAAAAAAAATCATATCAGTATTTTGTTAATAACACACCAGTTTGTACCTTAGTCCTAAACAAAGAGTAAACCTAATTTTTAAAAATAAAACTAACAAATACTATGAAAAAGATACTCGTTCCTACCGATTTTGGACAAGAAGCCAAAAAGTCATACAATGTAGCTAGACGTTTCGCAGAACGTCACGATGCCGAAATTGTACTTTTCCATATTTTACCTTCTAAAATGAAAGTCCTTTCTTCATTAAGTTTAGGGATAATGGGAAATCCATCTATCACCGAAGTTAAAGGAGAAGTAGCTGCTGCCAATGAACAAATGGGGGAAATTATTAAAAGCGGGGCTTTTGGAGTAAAAAAAGTAAGCACTAAAATCCTACAAGGAGAAGAAGGAATTGCAAATGATGTTTTACATTTTTTTAACGAAGAAGAACATGAACTTGTTATTCTAGGGACTGCAGGAGAAGACAAAAGCGGAGAGTCTAATGCAGAAATTATTTCAAGAAAATCCACAATACCTGTACTTACAGTACACAAAGAAGTAGACCACTTTGATGTAACTCATATCTTACTGCCTACTGACTTTAAATCGATTAATAGAAAATTTATTCAAAAAATCGTTCATATTAAAGAAGTCTTTGGTGCAAAATTGACAATTTTATTCATCAACACCCCAAAAACCTTTAAAGAAACAGAATATCTTAATCGTGAATGGAAATTGTTGAAAAACAGACACCACCTTGAAAATATAGACTTTGACTGTTATAATTCTTTTGACATAGAGAGTGGTATCAGTAGATATGGGAAAAAGCACAATGTAGACTTAATCGCCCTTCCTACACACGGGAGAAGAGGAATTGACAGACTATTCACTACATCTTATGTAGAAGACATCATCAATAACTCAGAAATTCCGGTGTATTCATACAACCTGCACAATGATGATGCTCATCTACCTGGTGGAACGAACAGTAGCTACAGTGGTGGGTTTGGCTAATACAAAATTCTCTACAAACAATCAAAAGCAGGACAAATTGTCCTGCTTTTTTATTTTAATCACTTATTAACAATCACACATAAAATAATTATCGCCTACACCTGGAGCTAACTCATCATCTACTCGCACAAGTAAACTTATAGCTATACCATCTCCAATATTAGGATAAATATTATCTTTATCTATCCTTGTTATAATAGCTGTTTTATGTAGTAATTCGCCTATTTCAGTCTTATAATCAATCACCACATATTTTTTACTCTCAACTAGGTTAGTTAAAACCTCCCTAAACAATAATATCTCTTTATCCATAAGCTAAGATTAAGAAAAATATCGTACATTTGCACTTGATTTTACAGAAAAAGAAAACAATTGTAATGGGAAAAACATTATTTGAAAAACTATGGAATGCTCACGTCATAGATATCGTCAACGAAGACACTGACATTATCTATATAGACAGACATTTCATACACGAAGTGACGAGTCCGGTAGCTTTTTTAGGTTTAGAAGACAGGGGATTAAAAGTACGTAACCCTCAACAAACTATTGCTACCCCTGACCATAATGTACCTACTATTAATCAACATTTGCCGATTAAAGAATTACTATCTCGTAAACAGGTAGAGACATTAACAGACAACTGTAAGAATCACGATATAGATATCTATGGTCTAGGACATCCTTTTCATGGTGTTGTGCATATTGTAGGTCCAGAATTGGGAATTACTCAGCCTGGTATGACTATCGTATGTGGAGATTCTCACACTTCTACTCACGGAGCATTTGGTGCTATCGCTTTTGGTATAGGTACTAGTCAAGTAGAATCAGTATTTTCAACTCAATCTCTATTATTATCGAAACCAAAAACGATGAAGATAGAAGTGAACGGTAAAGCTGAAAAAGGAGTTACTGCCAAAGACATTGTTTTATACATCATTGCACAAATATCATCTTCTGGTGGTACTGGATACTTTGTAGAGTTCTCAGGATCTGCTTTTACGGATTTGAGTATGGAAGAAAGAATGACAGTTTGTAATATGTCTATAGAAATGGGAGCTCGTGGAGGTATGATTGCACCAGACCAAACTACATTTGATTATATAGAAGGTAGAGAGTTTGCACCTAAAGGAAATGATTGGGACAAATCACTAGCTTACTGGAAAACGTTAAAATCTGATGCTGACGCTAAGTTTGATAAAGTATTAACTTTTGATACTAAAGATATTGCACCAATGGTAACTTATGGGACTAACCCAGGAATGGGAATCAGAATAAGTGATACAATACCTACTATTGAAGACATACCGACAGATACAAGGCTTACGTTCACCAACTCTCTTAAATATATGGGATTTGAACCTGGTGAGTCATTACTTGGCAAACAGGTAAACTGGGTATTCTTAGGTTCATGTACCAATGGAAGAATCGAAGATCTTAGGGTTTTTACTAACTTCATAAAAGGGAAGAAAAAAGCAGCTAATATCAATGCTCTAATTGTTCCTGGATCTAAGCAAGTAGAAAAACAAGCTATTGCAGAAGGTCTGGACAAAATTTTAGAAGAGGCTGGTTTTAAAATGAGAGAACCTGGTTGTTCTTCTTGTTTGGCTATGAATGATGACAAAATACCTTCTGGAGAATATTCTGTATCTACATCTAACCGTAATTTTGAAGGTAGACAAGGTCCTGGTGCAAGAACTATCCTTGCTTCACCACTTACTGCCGCCGCTGTTGCCATTGCTGGTAAAATTGTAGACGTAAGAGACTATTTATAATCTAAGACATTGATATAAAAATGGAAAAATTTAAAAAAATCACATCATCAGCTGTTCCTCTTAAAATTGAAGACGTAGATACTGATCAAATCATACCTGCACGTTTCTTAAAAGCAACTAAGCGTGAAGGATTTGGAGATAATTTATTTAGAGACTGGAGGTATAATGCTGACGGAAGTCCTAAACCAGAATTTCCATTAAACAACCCAAAATACTCAGGATCTATACTAGTAGGTGGAAAAAACTTTGGCTCAGGCTCATCTCGTGAGCATGCAGGCTGGTCTATTTACGATTACGGATTCCGTGTTGTGGTATCTTCTTTCTTTGCTGATATATTCAAAGGAAACTGCTTAAATTTAGGTATTTTACCGATACAAGTATCAGAAGAATTCTTAACAAAAGTATTTGATGCTATTGATTCTGACAATAACACTAACTTCAAAGTAGACCTTGACAATCAAGAGTTTACAATTGAAGCTACTAAAGAGAAAATATCATTTGATATAGACCCTTACAAAAAAACGTGTCTACAAAACGGATATGACGATATCGACTATATCCTATCAATCGCTGATAAAGTTGAAGCCTATGAAAAGACTTCAATCATCAAAGAATTAACACATAAGTAATATTAAATAGCCCCTGAAAAGGGGCTTTTATCATCATGAGTATTTTACTCATCACCCCACCATTTACCCAGCCCAACACACCTTATCCTGCTACGGCATATCTTAAAGGTTTCTTACAAACAAATGGCTATACAGTTTTTCACAGTGACTTAAGCCTAGAAGTCACTCTCAAGATTTTTTCATCTCTAGGATTAAAAGAAATATTTAGTGCTGTAGATAAAAGTAAATTAACGAACGACACAAAAAAAACTTGTCTATTAAAAAACAGTTACATCAACACTATAGATGCTGTCATTCATTTTCTTCAAGGAAAAAATGACACACTATCTCATACAATTTGCAATGGAAACTTCCTGCCTCATAGTAAGCGGTTTGAGCAAACAGATGATTTAGATTGGGCTTTCGGAAATTTAGGAATACAAGACAAAGCAAAACATTTGGCTACATTATATTTAGAAGATATTATAGAACTAATTAGCCAAACAGTAGACCCTCATTTTGGATTTAGTAAGTACGCAGAAAGATTAAGTCGTACGCTTACACACTTTGACCCTATACATAACGCATTACAAAAAAAAGCTACATTTACAGATAAAATATTAATTAATGAGTTAGAAGATAAAATAAACACTCATCAACCTAATATCATTGGAATAACTATTCCATTTCCTGGGAATCTATACAGTGCCCTCAGGTGTGGAAAACACATCAAGCAACATCACCCAAATATAAAAATCATTGTAGGAGGTGGATATGTCAATACAGAATTACGGTCTTTATCTGACTCAAGAGTATTTGACTACCTAGATTATATGACCCTAGATGACGGGGAATTACCTTTTCTTAAAATAATAGAATCGATAGAAAGGTCAGAGAGTTCTGATTTAAAAAGAACTTTTATATTAGATAAAAATAAAGAAATAAGCTACTCAAATAATAGTACTGAACGAGACATACCTCTAGTAGCTAGTGGAACTCCTGACTTTACGGGTCTATTTTTAGACAAATACATTTCTGTATTAGAAGTAATCAATCCAATGCATAGGCTGTGGTCAGATGGCAGATGGAACAAGCTTACTCTCGCACATGGTTGCTATTGGGGGAAATGCACTTTTTGTGATACCTCATTAGATTATATCAAACGTTACGAACCTTTGTCAGCATCAATTTTATGCGATAGAATTGAATCTATGATAGAGCAAACAGGACAAACAGGTTTTCATTTTGTAGATGAAGCAGCACCTCCTGCCCTTTTAAGAGAACTTTCTCTTGAGCTTATCAACAGAAACATAAACATCACATGGTGGACTAATATTAGATTTGAACACAGTTTTACTGCTGATCTCTGCAAACTAATGAGTAAATCAGGGTGTATTGCTGTAACGGGAGGGCTGGAAGTAGCATCTGACCGATTACTTAAACTAATGAAAAAAGGAGTAAGTGTTGCACAAGTAGCTAGTGTTGCTCATTTTTTTACAGAAAATAACATTATGGTACATGCTTACCTAATGTATGGATTCCCTACTCAAACTACACAAGAAACTATTGATGCCCTAGAGTATGTGCGACAGATGTTTTACAATGGAGTTATTCAATCAGGTTTTTGGCATCAATTTGCAATGACTGCTCACAGTCCAATAGGACTCAACCCTGATGAATACAAAGTACAACATATAGGTCCTAAAGAAGGTGGTTTTGCTAATAACGACTATTATCATGAAGACCCAGAAGGTTGTGAACATGAGCTATTTAGCGATGGATTAAAAGCTTCTTTATACAATTACATGCATGGTATCTGTTTTGATTACCAACTTAGCCAATGGTTTGATTTTGACATACCCAATACTACTATACCTAGTGATTTTATTTATAATGAAATCCAATTATCTGTCACCAATAATAAGACCAAGCAATTATCTAAAGTATATTGGACTTCTGAAGAGGTAAATATTTCTTATTTTGACAAAAAGAAAAAGGGAAACATAATAAAAATGGCTAAACTTACGTTCTCTAATAAAGTTGATGTAATAGAACTCACATGTGAATCAGGTTTTGGTCAATGGATAGTAAAGACGTTATCAACAACAGAAATTAGGAAAGGGATATTGTGGCAACATCTAGTAGATGACTTTACAAACCAATTTGACAATACAACAAAACTGACGCAACATCACGTGTGGCATTCTTTATTACGCAATGGTTTATTCATCATTTAAAGCCCGCAGTCATGTTAAGAAAACTCTTATTCCTTATCCTAGTTACAGTTTTTTCCGTTTTTACAACCTTCTCTCAAAATGAATTAAAAGATGGTGATATCATTTTTCAAACCTCACATTCTGGGCAAAGTCTCGCTATACAGTTAGCTACAAAATCTCCTTATTCTCACTGTGGGATTATTTTCTTTAAAAATGGAAAAGCACAAGTCCTTGAAGCCGTACAACCAGTAAAGGTCACCCCTCTTTCCAAATGGATAAAACGAGGAGATGGAAGTCATTATGTCATAAAAAGACTTATTACCCACAAAGAAGACCTAAACCCCGCAGTTATTAAAAGAATGCATTCGATTGGGTCTGAACTTGTTGGTAAAAACTATGATTTATATTTTGGTTGGAACGATGACAAAATCTATTGCTCTGAGCTAGTTTGGAAAATATACAAACGAGGAGTAGGTATAGAAGTTGGGCAACTTAAGAAATTAAAAGACTTTGACTTGTCTTCCCCTGTTGTAAAAAACATATTAAAAAAACGCTACGGAAATAAAATCCCTTATAATGAAACGGTCATTTCTCCAGAAGGAATTTTTAATTCTAACAAATTATATACCGTTGTAAAAAAATAAGTCCTTTTCATTTAATACTTTTTACTCTTCCCTTTTCTCTATTCGCTTTTTTGAGTAACTTAGAGTTATGGAGAATACAACACTTTTACTCAACAAAGAACAAACGATTCAAAAAATTCGCCGTATTGCTCATCAAATTTACGAGCAAAATTTTCAAGAAAAAGAAATTATCTTTGCTGGGGTTTACAAAAAGGGGTATAAATTTGCTGAATTATTACTTATCGAATTTAGTAAAATAGCAAAAACAAAAGCCTCATTAGTAAAAATAACCTTAGACAAAAGAGCACCTTTACAAAGTACAATTACCTTAGACTGCGAAGATAAAGTAATTACCAATAAAACAATTATTTTAGTAGATGACGTGCTTAGCTCTGGAAGAACTTTGGCTTACAGTCTAAAACCTTTTCTTAATCTTGAAATTAAAAAATTACAAGTAGCTGTAATTGTCAACCGAAATCAAGCGTCCTTCCCTGTTCACGCTGACTTTGAGGGGTATTCACTCTCTACAACTTTACAAGAGCATATTTTTGTGGAATTATTTGACGAAACTAAATTTGGGGTTTATTTAGGCTAATAAAATTCTAGCCAAATATTGTTTTCTCGCCCAAGCTACCTGACTCTCTAGTGTATGATCAGAAGTATCCAACACCAGAGCATCTTCTGCCTGTATCAGTGGTGACTCTTTTCTATTAGAGTCTATATAATCTCTTTCTGCTAAGTTTTTACTTACTTCCTCTAAGGTAATCTTATCCCCTCTATCAATCAGCTCTTTATACCTACGCTGAGCTCTTATAACCAACGAAGCGGTCATAAAAATTTTTAATTCTGCATCAGGAAACACATTTGTAGCAATATCTCTACCATCCATCACAAGGGCTTTTTTATAGCCCATTCCCTGCTGATTATTAACTAATTTATGTCGTACTGCTGCAATTGTAGCTACTTTACTTACTTTTCCTGCAATTTCTAATGTTCGGATTTCTTGTTCTACATTTAGTCCATTAAGGTAGACTTCATTCAAATCTGTTTTTTTAGAATACTTAAAGTCAATCGTAATATTATCTAAAGCATGAGCCACAGCCGCAGAATCATCCAACTCTATATGGTTAGCCAGAAAATACAAAGTAACTGCTCGGTACATTGCCCCTGTATCTATATAAGCATAACCTATATCTTTAGCCAAAGCCTTAGCCGTAGTACTTTTCCCACATGAAGAATGTCCATCAATAGCAATTATAATTTTTCTCATATTAAGCCTAGAGCCATTTTAAATACATAAAGGTTTCTACCATTACAGCAGAAACCTTTACCCATCAATTTTATTACTCAATTACATTTCAATTTCTACAATCATATCCTCTTGGTCTACCATTACTCCTGCCTTAAGCGGTACAGAAATGATTTTACCAGCCATTGGGGCTGTAATCGTAGACTCCATTTTCATAGCTTCGATTGTAAACAAAGGATCATTTTCTTCTACTAAATCACCTTTTTTAACCAATACACTCGACAATTTTCCTTGTAACGGTGCACCAATTTCATTTGTCTCTATAGCCTTACGATTAGCTACTTTATCTGAAACAAACGAATTATCTTTTACCTGAATACGTCTAACCTGTCCATTTAATTCAAAACCAACAGTCACCATTCCATTTTCATCTGGATCTAGTAAGTACATCAATTTAATAATAATTGTTTTCCCTTCATCTATCGTAACCAGCATCTCCTCACCCTTTTCCATACCATAAAAGAACGGTTTGGTAGGGATATGCGTTACATAACCAAATTCAGCATTGAATTTATAATAATCTTCAAATACCTTAGGATAAAGCTCATACGACAAGAAATCTAATATATCCGTATAAGGGAATTTTCTTTTAAACTTCTTAAAGTCTTTATCAAAATCAACTGGCTCTAAATGTTCGTTAGGTCTAGTTGTATATGGTTTTTCACCTTTAAGTACTATTTTCTGTATCTCTTTAGGAAAACCTCCTACTGGCTGTCCTAAATCTCCTCTAAAGAAGTTTTTAACTGAATCAGGGAAAGCAACATTTCCTTCTGGATCTAATATTTCTTCTACCGTAAGGTTATTAGAAGTCATAAAGATAGCCATATCCCCTACTACCTTAGAGCTAGGAGTTACTTTTACGATATCGCCAAACAATTCATTAACAACAGCATAATTTTGTTTAACTCTTTCAAAATCTTTACCTACAAGTCCCATTGCTGCTGCTTGTGGTTTTAGATTAGAATATTGTCCACCTGGGATTTCATTACCATACACTTCGGCAGTACCTGCTTTAAGCCCTGACTCAAACGGGTAATAATACTCTCTTGTTTCCTCCCAGTAGGTCGAAAACTCATTAAGTTTATCTACATTAATTGGATTCTCTCTTTCATGTCCTTTCATCATAGACACAACAGAGTTAAAATTAGGCTGAGAAGTAAGCCCCGACATAGAACTTACAGCACAATCTATAATATCTACACCAGCCTCAATCGCTTTAAGGTAAGTAGCCGACTGAATAGATGATGTATCATGCGTATGCAAATGAATAGGTAAGTCTATCGCTTCCTTAAGAGCAGGAATCAACATTTCGGCGGCAGCGGGTTTAAGTAAACCTGCCATATCCTTAATTGCCAAAATATGTGCACCAGCATCTTCTACTCGCTTAGCCATATCTACATAATATTGTAGATTATATTTCGTTTTTTCAGGATTTGTAATGTCACCTGTATAACACAGAGCTACCTCTGCTAGTGAATCAGTTTCATTACAAACTGTATCTATACTCACTTTCATATTATCCAACCAGTTAAGCGAGTCAAATATCCTAAAGATATCGACACCTGCCTTAGCTGACTCTACAACAAATTTCTCTATTAAGTTATCCGGATAAGCTTTGTACCCAACACCGTTAGACCCTCTTAGTAGCATTTGCAAAAGAATATTTGGCATCGTCTCACGAATGTTTTTTAACCGCTTCCAAGGATCTTCATGTAAGAACCTCATTGCAACATCAAATGTAGCCCCACCCCATACTTCAGCAGAAAACACATTTGGCACATTCTTAGCATAACTTTCTGTTACTGCCAAAATATCTTTACTTCTAACCCTTGTAGCCAATAATGACTGATGACCATCTCTAAAAGTTGTATCAGTATAATGGATTTGTTTTTCATTCTTAATCCATTTCACAAAACCATCTCTACCTAGCTCTGTTAGTTTATCCTTAGTTCCTTTCGGGAATTTTGCGTTCGGATCAAACTCTGGTATAATTGGAGTTAAAAACGTTTTGCTTGAATCTACAAACTTAACGTTTGGATTACCGTTTACCGTTACATCAGCTAAATATTTAAGCGTTTTAGTTCCTCTATCAAATACCCTTGGCATTTTGAACAACTCTGGGTGATCTGGAATAAAATTCACCGTACAATCCCCACCCTTAAACACTGGGTGACCAATTACATTGCGAATAAAACCAATATTTGTTTTAACTCCCCTAATCCTAAACTCACGTAAAGTCCTATCCAAACGTTCAGTAGCACCTTTCATCGTTCTACCCCACGAAGAAACCTTCACAAGCATAGAATCAAAGAATGGCGAGATTTTCATCCCTGGGTAAGTAGAACCTTCATCCAGCCTAATCCCCATACCTCCAGCATTACGATAAGCGATAATAGTACCATAATCAGGCTTGAAATCCTGCAAAGGATCTTCAGTAGTAATACGAGCCTGAATCGCAAATCCATTCACCTTAACATCATCCTGACAAGTAATAAAAATACCTTTACTTGATAGTTTATGACCCTGAGCAATCAAAATTTGGGAACGCACAATATCCACTCCCGTTACTTCTTCCGTAATCGTATGCTCTACCTGTATCCTCGGGTTTACTTCTATAAAGAAAATATCATTACTCCTGTCTACCAAAAACTCAACAGTACCAACATTATTATAGTTAACCTTTTTGGCAATTTTAATCGCATAATCAAGAATTGACTGGCGTACCTCTTGAGGTAAATCTGGACTTGGTGCAATCTCTACAACTTTCTGAAACCTACGCTGTATAGAGCAATCTCTCTCATGCAAATGAACCACATTACCATGATTATCACCCAACAACTGTACTTCTATATGCTTTGGTTGATCAATAAACTTTTCCAAAAATACCGTATCATCAGCAAAAAACTTCTCAGCCTCCGCCTTAGCAGCAGCATAACCCGCTTCCAGTTCATCTTGATTACGAAGTACTCGCATACCTCTACCACCACCACCAGACGCAGCCTTTAGCATTACAGGATAACCAATTTTATTAGCTTCCTTGATTGCTATTTCTAAAGTATCTAAATCTTCCTCACTATTCTGGATAATCGGCACATCAGCACGCACAGCCAATGCCTTAGCCATGATTTTATCACCCAACTGCTCCATCACCTCTGGCTCAGGACCTACAAAAATAATTCCTTCCTCTCTACACCTAATTGCCAAAGTCACGTTTTCTGACAAAAACCCATAACCAGGATGTATCGCATCAACACCATGCTTTTTAGCCAAAGAAATAATTCCTTCTATATCCAAATAAGGACTCAAAGCATCCTCATCTCTTCCAATCTGATAAGCCTCATCTGCCTTGTATCTATGCAACGAATACCTATCTTCATAAGTATACATCGCCACAGTTCTAATTTTCAACTCAGACGCTGCTCGTAATATTCTGATGGCAATTTCCCCTCTATTCGCTACTAAAATCTTATCTAACTTCTTTAACTGTTCAGCCATTTGCTTTATGATCTTTCTTTCTTACAAAACACATCCCGTACAGTCTGTACGAAATTATAACAAAATTAAGAAAAATAAGCATTTATTCAAGATACTAAACCAATAGCTTTATAAATGATTTAAAATAATGACAAAACCCTACGCTATTTCGCTTCGGGTCGGGCTTTATGTTCCCAATCTTCTCGATAAAAAATCGAAAAGGATTTCCACGTCAATCCCTTTTGCACACGCTTTGCGTGTTGCTAAATTTAAAAACCATCTCTTAACATTCACAATTTAATGTGTTACAAAAAAAGCACGAAGAGATACTACTAGCAAATTCTTCTATGATTAAAAACGAGCTGCGTTAGGGATAGCAGTGGCATCCTTTTTTATTTTTATAATTTTGTACTTCTACAGACTAAGACCGTTGCAAGGTGAGTAGTTTATTTTTCCAAAATTTTGTATCTTTATGCTATGCAAAAGACAAGTCACCAAAGCTTTGCAGATAGTATCTGCAACCCAAGAACGAGAAAAATAAAAGCCACATTTTTTAAACAGATGAATAGTTTACTTGATTGGGATTCTATTGATGTGATTATTAAAACTCATTACCATAAAGGAAAAAGTACTACAGGAAAACCCTCTTATAGTGGCTTATTACTATTTA
>Ga0256845_1001777_pt1 | contig 16767 bp, 8 predicted proteins | sample RiftiametaG_FD_189101 | JGI IMG/M metagenome (GOLD analysis project Ga0256845, IMG submission 189101) | Tube worm associated microbial communities from hydrothermal vent at the East Pacific Rise, Pacific Ocean - Riftia | ecosystem: Host-associated > Annelida > Integument > Unclassified ...
CATCTGGACCCAATGCCGCAGGAGATACTATTTCAGGCTACCTTTCAAACAATCCCCTGTGTGGAAAAAACTGTGCAAACGACTCTGATTGCAATTATTTTGATGACGAGTGTACCGAGGGCGTGTGTGACTCGGGAGGAACATGTGTTCCCAGCTATTTAGCAGCGGGTACAACCTGTGGTGACAATCATCCTTCGCTGGAATGCCAGAACCACGATATATGCGATGGATCTGGAAATTGCGTTTTTGATTACGAATCGGCAGGTACACCCTGTACAACTATAGATCCTGTATTTAACACGACAGATTCCAGCACCAGTCCCTACTATCCTACTTCTTGCTATACTGGTTATTGTGGAGAAGTCTCAGTTAATCTGACAACACTCACCAATAGCTTCTCCGCCAATGGTAACGGGCGCTGCGAACCAGGTGTTATAATCGCTGAAAACGATACCTGCGCGGATCTATTCACCGGCGGTGCCCTAGACACCTCAAACGATGGGTACATGGGCTCATTTGCCAGTGATGCCCCGGCGTTCGGGGAGGACTCCAGCGACTGCGCAACATCTGACGGCTGTCTCACCGCCAGCGGTAGCACGTTGTGCGCACAAAGCAATTATTACGCCAATGGAGATGACTGCGACTCGATAGGAAGCAGCAACCCAGATTTGGTTTACGCCTTTAGATACGAAACCAACTCAAATAACGACATGGAGCTTTACGGTTATGTAATCTCGGTAGAAGCCGACTTTGATGCCGCAGTGTATGTGGTTAAAAATATCGACTCATCCGCTGATTGCCCTGCGGGTAGTGCAGTTAATTCAAACCGCTGCCTACTACCTTACTCGGACAGTCCGGCCCCCGACCCATGGGAGGCACAGATTAACACCATTGGCAATGACGTAACCTCTCAAGGTTGTTGCAATCCGTCCGCAAACTCCAGTTGTGGATACAAATGGTGTACAAGAGATGACTGGTCTTACCCATCTGACCCGGTTCCATGCCGCGACGACAATCACGATGGTTCGACAGCCTGCACACTGTACACCTCGTATCCACAAGGCAACATGGCTACAACAGTTGTATATCCCGACGGTCGTACCGACGATTCTGCCGCTCCGGTAACCAAAAATGTACTCGTATTTATCGACAGTGCTGACGGTTCCAAGGGCAATTTCACCATTACGGTGGAACGCCGCAAATGGGATACCTCCCCGATAGAGCGAGCAAACGATGACCCCCGGGTTTATGATGTTACAAATGCCGACGCCGCAGGTTCAGTTTACCTTGGCAACCTTAAAAATACTGTCAACAGCCGTCACGCCACAGGTGGTACAACCTGTGGCGGATTCGATTGTTCGGCAGGCTGGAGTGGCAAAACAAGCTGCCACACAGGAACGGCCAACCAATTTTGGCCCAACACCGAGTACTTTAAAATTCACATACCCTCTGGTTCTGCCGCGCAGACCTATTGCATCCAGACAGATGAATCCATCACCGGATCTGCCGACTTGACACTTAATGTTCTTAACAGACAAACAAACGGTTCAAACAAAACCATAGGTCCAATTTTTGTAGGCTCAGGACCAGTGCGATACAAAGACGATTTCGGATGCGAACACGACAACGACGGCAGCAATGCCCGACTTGAAATAACCGACGCACAACCAGGTGCGCTCTACCTGATTGGGGTATCCCAAAACTCCGAGATTTCAGCACCGTGCTCAGGAAATTGTAACTACAAATTAATTGTAACCGCTGGCAGTTGTCCCGCCGATGAATTCTTTGATGCAAGCAAATACTGCGCAGGTCCTATGGCGGACTCTCCTGCGGAGTTCAAAACTACACCAAATGGAAATGTTCCGGCGGTTGGGGTCTTTAAAATAGGCAGCGGCGAACCTCTGTCTGACACGCGAGCTGGAGTTATTGTTCCAGATGACAATAATTGCTTTAAAAAAAACATTAACGGACGCAGTTGGTCAGATCGGGCTGATTTTTGCTATGATCAGCTTTGGCTCATAGAAAAAGGTCCGGCCTTTGCAGGTTTTAGCAAAATCACAGTAACTATCACTGTTGCAGGCAGCACATGGCCCAGAGCACCAGGGCTTAATGTTCTTGGATGCATGAACTCCAATGTCGGTGTTTCAGCTCCATACCACAGTACTACTGCTAGGGCGACCATCCTGCCTTCGAGCGGAATCGCTAGCGCCGGAAACTGGCCAATTTACATTGTTGTAGAAGGTGACCGCGACGCCGATCCCTGGAATTACGATGTAAATGTAACATGGGTCCCCTGATTTTAAGGATTATCAATGTTAAAATTGCTATGCAATAATTTTGTCTTGAGTGTTCTGATATTAATCACACTGATTGCAGCAGGATGCTCCGAGTGCAAAAACTCAAAGGACTGTTCTGCCGGAGAAATCTGCATATCTGGAGATTGTTTAAACAGCGCTTCTACTGATTTGGATACAGACAGCGATTCTGACAGTGACACTGATTCAGACAGTGACACTGATTCAGACGGTGATACAGATGGTGATACAGACGGCGATTCTGACAGTGACGTACTTTGCAATAACGATCTCGACTGTGGTGATGACAACCCATGTACAATAGACGAGTGTACCCCAGATGGTACATGCAACCACTTAAGCGTACCAGATACAACTCCATGCCCGGATAAACTCTGGTGCAACGGAAACGAACAATGTCAAGATGGAAAATGTATATCTGGCAAGGCGCAGTGCGGCGATAACGATGATCCCCTGACCGTCTGCGTAAACGAAGACGGTTGCGACGAAGATCACGACACCTGTAAATCAATTCCGATTAATGAAGGCGGTGCATGTAGCGAAGCGCTGTTTTGTTTTGGGGATAAAACAAGAATATGCAAAGAAGGGCATTGCCTTGAACCGGTGGATTATACCAGTCCGTGCGAAAGCTCCGATTGTACAAGTGTCAGTTGCAACGAAAATACTGACAAATGCGTTGGTGGAAACGCCAACGAAGCCAAAGACTGCACCGACGGCAATCCCTGTAAAAGGGGAAAATGCCAAAAAGGGTCATGTGAAAACAAACTTGATCCCTGCTGGAAATCTTACCCCACCAACCCATGCATGGATGCAGAATGTATCCCCGAAGAAGACGAATCAACCGGCAAGCAATACACTTGCGACGATATTTTCGAAGATGACAACACCCCCTGTGATTTGCAAGGAGCCTGTGACGGTTCCAACGCCTACTGTTATTCAAACGGAGAAATATCCGCCTGCTGGAAGGGAGAAAACAGACCGTGCCACGATGGTCCCTTTGATCTTCACACGTCACAAACATGCCAGGAAACCGGGGAAACAACCTGGAGCTGCTCCGGCATTTCTCCTCATCCGACACCAATGAGTGTTTCTCTGGGGCTAAACGAGTTTTCGATTTTGCCTACTTACTTTAAAACCAGAGAATATTACAGCTACGGAGATTGGTGCACGGGACTGGATTATCGAGGTTTAGAAGCAGTATTAAAACTCCCAGCCGCTTGCGCTGGAAAAACAGCAACGATTACTGCCACGAGCACAGCCATTTTGGACGATGTAATTATTTTACATCTAACAGATTATCGCACCCCTTCGAGCTGTCTGACACAGGGGATCAACACCCTCACAGTTGCCCTTTGGAATACTAACGACGAAATTATTCTGGAATCTGCGCCCGATTACCCAAAAGCACCCCAAATAACTGTTTCTTGCCCGTAGTTTGAATCACAATTTAGTAAAACTAATGTTAATATAGTGTAATTTTTCCTTAATACGTATTAATGTAACGACAGATCAATTTAGCGAGGTTTTAAAATGATCATTTCAAAGTTTCACATTTTGGGATTAACAATCCTCTTAGCAATAATCATTTGCCAGGGTTGTAACAACAGCGAAGTTGACACAAAAAAAACGGCGTCAACAGGCTCTTTGAGCACCGAAAAAAATAAAATTTCGGTTACTGCAATTGCTGATGAACTAGGTACAAAAGGTTCCGACGACGAGTGCTGCTCGACACCCGGTCAGGCTAAAGAGTGCTGGGACGACGACAAAATACTCGACAATGTTGTCACGTGCGAAGAAAACAACGACTGCATGTCAGGCGTGTGCGATAAGGCGAGTAATCTGTGCGCCTGCGACTTTGACAGTGACTGCGAAAACGACGGCGCGTGCTCGGATTCGGGGCTGTGCGGTCCATCATGGTGCAATGGGTACCTGATCTGTAGCTGCTGGGGTGGCTGTGAGTGGTGGAACTCAGATACCAATTACACCCCTTCACAATGGGCAGCCGACAAGGGACTGTACTGCTGCGAAGGCGATTATCCAGCGGGTACTTATGTTGCGGCAGAAACAGTCTCAGGATATTTATCCAACAGTCCCTTGTGTGGTTCAGGCTGCACCGACGACAATGACTGCGCTTATCTTAACGACGACTGCACTAACGGCATATGTGACGCTGCTGGGGTTTGCGTTTCCCAATACCTCCCCACTGACTCTGCTTATAATCCAATGACATGCTCCGATGCCAATACCGATCTTTACCCGACAGCACAGTATCCAAACTCCTGTTACAACTTTTATTGTGGCGAAGTAACCAATGAAAATCCTCTTACATTTGGAGTTGCAAACGGTAATTGCATACCAGTACTAAACCAGGCCGCTATCGAAACAAACAATACCTGTGCAAACCCAACATCCCTTGGTTCGTTCGATAACACAGGCATAGCAACTATCACAGGCAACGCCACCAAACCATCGTGCACATCGCTTCAAATCACCGGCAGCACTGTCTGCGCCGAAAATACTTACTTTGCCGACGGCGACGATTGCACAGATCCAGCTAACGCCACACAGAGTCTGGGACAAACTGGCAGGGATCTCGTTTATTCGTTCACTTACTCAACAAACACACCAGGACAGCAACAACTGCGAGGCTTTATGGTACAAATAGAAGCCGACTTCGATGCGGTTGTCTACGTGGCTGAGGACTGCCCTACCAATGGAGCAGTAATCTCTAATCGCTGCCTATCGCCATACGCTAGCTCCGTAGCCACCTGGGAAGCCCAAACAAACATCTGGGGTAACAGCCTGTATAATCCTGCAACCAACCCGCCAGCGTACCAGCAATGCTGCAACCCGGCTTCAAATCCGACCTGCGGATACAAGTGGTGTAAACGCGGTTCAAACTGGACTTACCCCGCCGCTCCAGTACCTTGCGACGATGATACAACAGGCACAACGTCCTGCAATATCTACACGACTTACGCAACTGCAAATATGTCATCCGCCGTCGTCTATCCAATCGGACTTCCAAACGGTGCAACAACAGCACAAAACAGAACAATCTTTATTTTTGTAGACGCTACAAACGGGGAACAAGGCAACTTTACGCTCACTGTCGATCACCGCAACTGGAACGCCAGCCCGATTGAGCGCATTAACGACGACCCCCGCGTTTACGACGTCACAAACGCCGAGAACGGTGGATCAGTTTACATGGGCACCCTGGCCAACGCAGTCAATAGCCGCCACGCATCAAACGGAGCCTGCGGTAAATACAACTGCGCCGACCCGACTGTATGGACGGGAAAATCAACCGGTGCGCTGGGCGCAACCCCGGGATGCCACGGCTCAGGTGCCGCAAATGAATTTTGGCCAAACGCCGAGTACTTTAAAATCCACCGTCCTGCCAGCAGCGGCGATCAACCCTACTGCATCACCACTGACGAATCCGGCACCAACTCTGCCGATCTTGTTCTTGATGTGCTCACCAGAGCTATAAACGCGCCAGGCCAAACTATAACGCCTATCTTCGTAGGTTCAAATCCCGTCAACTACAAAGAAGATCTTGCCTGCAAACACAACAATAAAAGCGTGAACGCCATGATCGAGATACCTGGAAGAGCTGATGTTCTCTACTTAATCGGGGTATCACAAGCTAATCACACATGCTCACCATGTGACCCTGCAACAAAAAAATGTGATTACAAATTTACCGTGACCCCAGGAAACTGCCCAACAACAACCAGTCTTCATTTTTAATTTATGTTGAGTATGTCAAAAATGAAAAATCATTTTTTAAAAATTGTTTTTTTAACAATGCTGTCAATAAATGTTGCCTCCTGCAGTGAATGCCAAACAACGTCAGATTGCCCCTCAGGACAAATTTGCACATCTGGAAGCTGCACTAATAACAGCTTTGGCTCGGATGGGGATGCAGATGGGGATACAGACGGCGACACAGACAGTGACTCCGATGCCGACAGCGGGCTTGACAATTGCACTGATGATTCCCAATGCGATGATAGCCTCTGGTGCAATGGAGCTGAAAAATGTATCAAGCGCACTTGCCAACCGGGAAAAAATCCGTGCGAAGATCTCGATAATCCAGCGACTCCGTGCAAAGATGAAAGCTTTTGCGACGAGAAAAATGATATCTGTGACTGGACAATTGCAGGTGAAGACAAAGCTTGCAGTGAAGCCCAGTTCTGCTTTGGCGGCAAAACAAAAGTTTGTAAAAAAGGGCTTTGTCTGCCTCCGTCCACCTATACCGATCCATGCCCCCAAAGCACGGAATGTCTAAGCCAAACCTGCGATGAACTTCAAGACAAATGCATCGCTACTACCATCAATGAAAATGATGCGTGCTATGAAGATGCTCCTTGCAATGCAGGTATTTGCCAACAAGGGGTTTGTGATAAAAAAACCGATCCCTGCAAATTGCAACACAGCGACAATCCCTGCATGAGTGCAGATTGTTCACCTGTCGCAAGTACAGAGACAGGAAAACCCTTTACCTGCGTCGACAATCTTAAAGCTAATAATTCACCTTGCAACTCTTTTGGTAAATGCGACGGAACTGATGCCTACTGCTATGCAGTAAATAATATATCAACATGCATTGAAGGAGCGTCCAGGCCATGTCGTAACGCTCCATATGATATTCACACCGCTCAGACCTGCATCGTTACCGGAGCAGACACCCAAACCTGCGAATTAATATCTCCTTCACCCGAACCCATAAAAGTATCATCGGGCTTAAACGAACTTACAATTTTACAAGACTATTTCAAAACCCGCGAGTATTACAGCTACGGAAGCCCATGCGCAGGTTTGGACTACCGGGGGCAGGAGGCAGTCTTGCAGTTACCTGATTCATGCAACGGCAAAACAGTTACACTCACTGTTTCTGGCACAGCCACATCAAACGATGTCATCATTCTACACGTCACTGACTACCAAACGCCTTCAACCTGCCAGGCACAGGGAACAAACAGCCTTACGGTAGCAGGCTGGAGTGCCAACGACGAGATCATTTTGGAATCCGCCCCAGGCTACCCGCAAAACTTCGATCTCACAGTCACGTGTCCATAGCTGAGTGTTGATTTTTTTCATACATCTAAACTTTTTTTGTTATACAATCATCATTATCAATTAAAGCGCTCCCAAACAACGTGGTGCGATTTAACGAGGTAGAAAAATGATTAATTCAAAATTTCACATAATAAGTTTATCGCTAATCTCTACAGCAATGCTCTGCCTAAGCTGTAACAACGCCGACACCCAACAAGCAAACACAGTCAACCGGCCCCCAAACTCGACAAAAAAAATCACACACACAAAAGAAATTACCACATCCACTGCAAAGGCCTCTAGCGAAGATTGCTGCTCGGAACCCGGTCAGGCTCAGGAATGCTGGAACGACGATAAGATACTTGATAATGTCATCTCATGTGACGATGACAACGACTGCATCTCAGGCTCGTGCGATATAGCCACCCACCTGTGCACATGTATCACCAACAACGACTGTGAAAATAACGCTGCCTGCTCAGACTCCGGCCTTTGCGGTCCCTCCTGGTGTAATGGATATATGATCTGCGGTTGCTGGGGCGGCTGCGACTGGTGGCACTCCGACGCCAATTATACCCCGGAAGATTGGGCGGCTGCCAAAGGATTGTACTGCTGTGAAGGCGATTATCCTGCCGGCGTAAGCATCTCTGGAGAGATGGTCTCTGGATACTTGTCAAACAACCCCCTGTGCGCAAGATCCTGCACCAAGGATTCCGACTGTGATTATCTCGACAACGAGTGCATTGAAGGCTTATGCGATGCAGGCGGAACCTGTGTACCAGACTATCTGTCGGCGGGCACAAACTGCGGAAACGATTATCCCTTATTGGATTGCAGAAACCACGACATCTGTGATGGCAGTGGAAATTGCGTTCTCGACTATGTAAACTCAGGCACCCCATGCGCAAACATAGATGGTGCCTTCAACACTACAAACTCCGGCACAGCACCGTATTATCCACCTTCTTGCTATACAGGCTACTGCGGCGCTGTAACAGTTGACCTAAGCAACTTTACCAACAGCTTTAGCACCGATAGCAACGGCCGCTGTGAGCCGGGAGTTTCCATCGCCGAAAACGACACATGCAACACACTCTTAAGCGGCGGCACTATTGATACTTCAAATGTTGGATATCTAGGTACTTTTGACGCATCAGCATCTGCGTTTACAGGCGGTGACACTGCGGCCTGCCTAGCCTCTAACGGCTGTCTCACAACCTCAGCCAGCCTCCTGTGCGCCCAAAGCAACTATTCAGCCGCTGGCGACGACTGTGACTCAGCAGGCAGCGGCAATCCAGATCTGGCGTACGCTTTTCGCTACCAAACAAACCCAATCGATCAACAGGAGCTATACGGCTATGTAATTCAGGTTGAAGCCGATTTTAACGCAGCAGTGTACGTTATCAATGATGCCGATGATTGCCCCTCAACCGAAGCAGTCAACTCAAACAGATGCCTGCAATCCTACGCTGGCAACACAAATCCGTGGGAAATACAAGTCAATACCCTGGGCAACAGCGTACCGGCCTATGATCAAGGCTGCTGCAATCCCACCACAGACGGAACAGACTGCGGATACAAATGGTGCACAAGATGCTCCTGGTCCTATCCGTCAGATCCTGTCCCATGCAGAGACGACAACCTAGACGGTACAACAAACTGCACAACCTATACCTCATACCCTGAGGGGAATATGGCCTCTACGGTGGTGTATCCGCTGGGGCTTAACGCTGACACCTCCGCTCAGGAGTACAAGAACGTGCTCGTCTTTGTAGACAGCGTCGACGGCACTACCGGTAACTTTACGCTCACCATAGAACGTCGCAAATGGGACGCTGGCCCGATAGAGCGTATAAACGATGACCCAAGAGCCTACGACGTCACTGACGTTGACACGAGCGGATCAATATATTTGGGAAACTTTAAAAACTCGGTAAACAGCCGCCACAAAAAAACAGCTTCAGAAACATGCGGCGGCTTTGATTGTTCAGCAAGTTGGGAAAAAACAATTTACCATACAGGCACGGCAAACCAATACTGGCCCAACACCGAATATTTTAAAATTCACTTGCAAAACGACAATGATCCCTCAACCCACTACACGCAACAATACTGCATCTACGCCGATGAAATTATTAACAACTCGGCTGGAGACCTGGTAATCAACCTAATTAGCAGAAACACAAACGGCTCCAATAAAACCATCAGTCCGATCTTCACCTCTGCGAGCGGGCCTCCGTACAAAGAAGTAGCCTGCGACTTTGATACCAAAGATGGTGACCCGCAAATTGAGTTTACCGCAACCGAAGATGTTTTGTACTTAATTGGCATATCCCAAAAAACTCAGGGTGCCACCGATGTTTGCACTGGCAATTGCAACTACAAACTTACTGTAAAAAGAGGAGCATGTTCGAAACCTCCAGATCCACCAACTTGTAGCAACAACATGATCTCCATGCCATCAAAGATGGCCGGAGGCTTTGTAATTGGAAATTCCAACTCACCTGGATATTTAAAATCCTCAGGTAAAATAACCCAGGCCGATGGTGACAGTCTCCACCATTCTGGAGCACAAGATAATTCAAACGATGACACTTGGCGCCTCGATCACGGCTCCTTTTCGTTTCCAAATTTAACAATTCTCGTCGTCGATCCTCCTGGAGGTGAAGACTGGATGCCGTGGTTTGAGTTATATGGATGTGATGAAATTTTTGGTGCCGAAACACCCAGTCGAGGTGGAACTGTATCAGAATATGAGTCTTATTTTAACACTCGTTCAGTTCCTTCTTCAATAATTCCGACTCCATACCCCGGACAAAAGTGGGCAGCCGTCACGCTCCCATTTGATGATCCTTCTGGTTCAGTTGATCTTTACTGGATGACGTACTGGCCACTACTTGCCGGAATAGAATGTGATCAAGATAATAATCCTGACAAAAGCCTAGATTATGAATACGAAATTTATGCAATTTGGTGGTAACTGCGGTGATTTGCGCTAATTTATTAATGGAGGGTTCAGTACCGATGTTTGATAAAGCAATAAAAAAGAGCCTTTGTAGCGGCGTCATCTGGTTTATACCACTGTTTTTGATTGTGGCTGGCTGCTCTGAATGCAAAACATCTGCTGATTGTCCTGCGGGCAAAATATGTGTCTCTGGAGACTGCTCCAACGGAGGTTCTGGATCTCTCGATATTGACGGCGATACAGACGGCGACACAGATGGCGACACAGATGGCGACACGGACAGTGACACGGACAGCGATTCGGATGGCGACACGGACGGCGACACGGATGGTGATTCGGACGGCGGTATGTCTTGCAATAACGATGTTGATTGCGACGATGGCAAAATATGCACTGTGGATGACTGTACCCCCGAAGGTGTATGCAGTAACGTCAGCGTACCAGACACAACCCCGTGCCCGGATGGACTCTGGTGCAACGGAAACGAACAGTGCAAGGACGGAAACTGCATATCCAGTTCAACACCATGCAATAACGACGATGATCCATCAACCCCATGTATAGATGAAAACGGCTGCGACGAAGATAACGACAAATGTGACAATCTTCCAACCAACGAAAATAACCCGTGCGGCGAAGCATTATTTTGCTGGGGTGACAAAAGAGGCGTCTGCAAAAAAGGAAGCTGCGAAGCACCTCCCGATTATACTGACCCATGCCCTGCAAAAACCGAGTGTAAATACTACAACTGCTACAATGACACAGCACAATGCATACCGGCAGACTCCAACGAAGGCGGCAAATGCTACAAGGGAACGGCCTGTGAAGAAGGAACATGCCAAAGTGGTTTATGTTCAAGCCAAAAAGATCCGTGCATGGATCAGCACAGCGGTAATCCATGCATGGACTCTAACTGTGTCGCCAAGCCGGATTTGAACGAGCGTCCTCCATATATCTGCGACGATATTGTCAGCGCTAACGAAACATCTTGTAATCTTCCAGGCCTCTGCGACGGATCAGGTGCTTATTGTTATAAAGCAGGTGCGGCGTCATCAATATGCATAGACGGCGAAGTCAGACCATGCCACGAAACGCCATATAACATCTTTACCGCTGAAACCTGCACCATGACTGGAGGATCGACAACAAACTGCAAAGCCTTATCACCTGCGCCGGAACCTATAAATATTTCTATAGGTGTAAACAATATTTCAAATCCATTCAGTTATTTTGTCACCCGCGAATACTACAGCTATGGAAGCTTTTGCAGCGGCCTAGACTATAGAGGCAAAGAAGCCGTATTCAACCTGCCGACCACCTGCACCGGAAAACAGGCCACTATAACTGTTAGCAACGCAGCTACCGATATGCTCGTTCTTCACCTTACAAACTACAAAGACCCCAGCACCTGCCAGGCCCAGGGAACAAATACTCTCACAGTTGCAAACTGGAATGCCAACGACAAAATCATTATAGAAACCGATCCGGGCGATCCTATAATTTTCGATCTTATCGTCACCTGCCCATAATTACTTTTATTCACAGCGAGAAAATTTAAAACAGCTTTTGGGATTTATCCCTACTTCAAAGCTTCGGTGCCAGTATTGGAGAAGTCACGGCCATAGCGAACTTTGTTGTGTGCTTCGGCAGGTAGAGAGGTCTGACCATCTACAGCAAGGGCAGCAACTTCCCCTCCTACCCCAGGACCAAGCATAAAACCCTGACCGCACATACCCACCGCCAGGGTCAATCCCTCTATCTGCGGCGCATTGTCAATTATTGGAACCCCGTCGGGGGTCATAGGATAGAGACCCCGCCAAACACGTCTCACCAAAAGATGGCGCATTCTGGGAATCAGGGTGATCATGCGCCTGGCTAAAACTGGCAAAAACTCACTCATCGATTCTCTGTTGTGGCCGGGAAACAGTTTTTTAGGAGTGTAGCAAAAGATAATTTGCCCTTCGTCGTTTTGGCCAAAGTAAAAGTTGGCGGTCTTGCCATCGGGCCCAGGTCGCATATCGACAATAAGCGGTTTTAAAAAATGCTCCACCGGCGCGGTGATACCTGCCTCGTGAGAATCGGGGTTAATGGGGAGATTTATTCCCAGCATATTACCATCTTCGGTAGCGTCAGCACCAGTAGCGACAACAACAATGGGAGCCTCATATTCGCCCTTATCGGTCTTTACACCTTTTATCTTGCCGCTGTCTATTTGGTAACCTGAAACCCGCTCGTTAAAGTTAAACTCTGCGCCATACTCCATAGCCGCCCGCTGAAATGCAATTGGCACTTTGAGAGGCGATAATTGGCCATCATCAGGTGAGTAAGTTCCACCGCGCAGTCCACTCTTTTGAACACCGGGAACAAGCTCGCCTAAAGTATCAGCATCTACCCATTCAATGTTGAGCTTCCACTTGTGCTGAGTTGGAAACAAACCGCGCAGGGTGCTTTCCAACGTCTCGTCATAAACCGGAAAAACGTAACCGCCACTCTTCCAACCAACGTCTGTTCCGTGGGTTTCCCTCCATGTGGACATCTGCTCCAAACTGCGGCTACACAAAACTATCTTTGCAGGATCTGAGTGAGTGGCTCGTATTCCACCGATAGCAGCCTTGTTATCGCCCTGGCCTACCGCAGATCTGCGATCTATAACCAGCACCTTGAGGCCACGCTTTGCCAGATTGTAAGCCGAAGGAACGCCGACACTGCCGCCGCCTACCACTATCGCGTCGTAAGTTTTTTTAGGCATCGTCACCCTCCCCTTCTACAAATGCGCCCAACGGAATCTCCGCCACAAGGGGCCTGCTGGTCCCAGGCGTTACAACTTTCAAGTCAACGCCCTCCTCTCTAAATATTCTCATAACCAGCTCAGTGCAGGTTTTGCCACCGCAGCCACCCATGCTGGGACGAGAAATAGCCTTAAGCTGGTTTATGTCCCTCACTCCGGCACGAATTTCTCTAACTATTTCACTCTTTCTGACACGCTCACAGCGACAAACTATAGGGTCATCATCTTTGAGAGGCTCTGTCGAATCAATCGACACTGACGGTTCGCGGACCGTAAATCCAGCCACCTTATGGCGTTCATCAAAAGGAACCTCTACCATAAGCAGTCTGCGCCGATCCTGATCTTCGCGTTCTCGAACTGCAATTACCTTGCCCAAACCAACTCGCTCGCCATCAAAATCAACAGTCGTAACCTCCTCATCAAATGGGATCGCTTCCTCGCCAAACTCGAATGGAAGCATCAGCAGAGCCTTCTCCTGGCTTAGATCGTAATCCTCGCAAACCAGGTTTATAGCCAGGCCAGGACAACGGGTTACGCAGTTTCCACAACCGAGACACCCCTCAGTGTAACGGGGTAATCCCATAATACCGTCCATCTCAATGAGCTTCTCGGGGCACGAAGCCGCGCAGGGATTGCAGGGAATCTCCTGAACACATCTAATAACCGGGTAAATTTTCTCTCCGCCTTTGGGTGGCTGCCACGGTTCCACCTTGCCTGGTTTGCTGCGAAGTACCTCAGCCAGTCCCTCCCAGTGCGAGGGGATCTCCACCTCGATTCCCATGTCACCTGCTATCTTGCGACCAACGATTTTACCCGAAAAAATGGCAGCCGAGGCCTCTGCTACCTCTTCGGAGTCACCGGCGGCATACACTTTCATGTTGTACTTGCGTGCCGTTTTAAGAAGCTCGTCTACCGGAGAAAGTCCTACAGCAATTAAAAGAGTGTCGGCCTCGAACGTCTGCTCAGTACCAGCAACAGGTTGAAAACGTTCGTCGACCTGGGCGATGGTCACTCGCTCCAGAGTATCCTCTCCCCACGCCTTTACAACCGTGTGGCTTGTCCAGATTGGAACCCCGAGGCGCTTGAGCTTGTCGGCGTGAACCTTGTAACCACCACACTCGGGAAGCCCCTCAACCAGCCCAATAACATCAATACCCGCCTGAAGCGCGTGATAAGCTCCGATAAGTCCGACGTTTCCACCGCCCAGGATAAAGAGTTTTTGAGACACCTTAACCATATCGCGATTGACCAGCGTCTGAAATGCTCCAGCCCCGTAAACTCCCGGCAAATCGGCTCCTGAAAATGAGAGGGCCTTCTCCCGTGCGCCCATTGCAATAAGAATACGCTCCGGCGAAATCAACTTGTAGCCATGAGATGTCGCCACGCCAACCTTTCCATCCCAAAAAATTCCCAGCACAGAAGCCTCTGTCCAAATTTTGACATTTGGCAGTGCCTCCGTCGAGTCAGCAAGTATATGCCCAATATCCACTCCCCTGGTTCCAGCCCAGCAGTCATCTACCGAACCAAAAAAACCGTGAGTCTGCAAGGTCAGCTTGCCGCCAAGTTCCGGCTTATCATCCACTATCAAAACCTCTACGCCAACTTTTCCAAGCTCTATCGCCGCAGACAACCCCGCTGGTCCGCCGCCCAGAATAAGAACTGGAACCGCCACATCATTTGGACGCGAAAACTTTTTAATCTCGTTATCGTCGGGCAGCGGAGTATGCCCCTCGGCACTTGCCACCTTCATACCCGGTTTCGCCGCAGTCATGCACGATTTGACCGCAACACCATCCGCAATAACCGTGCACTGGGAGCACTGACCGTTGGCACAAAAAATCCCCTGAGGCCCCTTATCCTTATGGTGATGCCCAAAAACAGTGATTCCCGAAGCGAACAATGCCGTAGAGATCATCTCCCCCTCAAAAGCGGTGATGGGCGTTCCGTTAAAGGTAAATTCTATCTTCTCATCATCGTGATGTGGCCGAAGTATAGGATGTGAAGTTATTCTGCGATCACTCATCTTGACACCTTCTTTGATCTTCTCCACGAGCCGAGCCGGTCGGACATAATACGCTTTATCAGATCTGAGGGAGCACTTGAGGCGGATGCCTCACCCGACTCTTTGAGTATGGTAAACACGGTTTCATGATCGACCCACTCTGACAAAAGCAGGCTCAAATGCTCTTTGTCGATCTCTTTTGGTTTGCTCAACCACTCTATGATTTCGATAGCATCCAAAAGGGTGTTCGTCCCGGCATCAGAGGGCAGACGTTGTTCAATGGTCGTCGGTGCCAGGTCTTGAAGCACATCGTTAATTGCAGCGATGGGACCCTTAGGTCCCTGATCGGGTTCGGTAAAGATAACGCGATCACCTCCAAATCCCAATGCTTCGATCAAACGGCGAACGGTCATAACAATCTCTCGCGCATGATCCTCGGCACCATTGAGACGACAAGTCTCCTGATTACGTCCCATCACAAGTACGCCGTCAAAACCCCTTGCTATAGCACCAAGAAGCATCGCCGCATTGACTCCGCCGGTACATGGCAGCTCCATGACCGTCACATTGTCAGGAAGCAATCTAGCCATAGGGCCTGTAAGAGCAGAGCGACCACAGGCAATAACCAGTAAACCGCCAGCAGAGTTCCCAAGCATCCGTTGAGCCCTGGGCTGAACAATGGCACCGGTAGGACAAGCTGCCAGACAAACCCCGCAACCTCGACAGGCGTCAACACGTATCTCGGCGTGAGCGGTCCCATCGGCCTTCAGCACAACACGCGCAACAGAGAAGGGGCATGCCTCCTCGCAGGCTCCGCAAGCAATACACTCTGCTTCGTTTACAACACAGACAGCGAGTTTAAATGTGCGATTCCATATTTTATAAACACCGTCTGTTCGCTCGTCGACAATATGTCCGGTGGGACACACAATTGCACAAGCCCCGCACCCAACACAATCTAGAGGAGGCTTGTTTGCAAAGGTGCCAACCCGCTTTTCACATGAGCGGCCCTGCATGGATATGGCTGCCGTAGCGTAGGTTTCACATACCCTGGTACACATACCGCACAGAATGCAGGTATCATCGCGGGGGGTAAACCGCGTGTTGTCAACGCCAAGTTGCTGTGCCAGCTCTTTGATTACAGGAACATCGGGACAACGCGCCAACAGAGCCTCGACGGTCATTCGCCTATTCTCCATGACCTTTGGCGAAGATGTCTCAAAGACCATCCCGTCCTCAACCGGGTAGTTACAGGCTGTAACAAACTTACTCCCCCTATCGCGAACTTCTTCTACCAGGCACACGCGACAGGCTCCAGCCGACGGCAGAGCATCGTGATGACAAAGGGTGGGAATAGTTACACCGATTGAAGACGCCACGTCTATAAGCGAGGCACGGTACGGCGCAGTTACAACCCGGCCATTTATTGTTATTGTTATTTCTTTCTTATCCGTAGCTTGATCAGACATTTTTTCTTAAACTTCCAAATCACGGCGTCCTGTTTACAAAGCGCCAAATCTATTGAGTGAAACTTCTTCTTTTCGCCCACAATGGCATCTGCATTCGTATATCAGACAGATCAAAGAAGCCACAAGATCACTTGTAGAAGAAGTATTAAAAAAATAGCTTG
>Ga0256845_1001778_pt1 | contig 16758 bp, 13 predicted proteins | sample RiftiametaG_FD_189101 | JGI IMG/M metagenome (GOLD analysis project Ga0256845, IMG submission 189101) | Tube worm associated microbial communities from hydrothermal vent at the East Pacific Rise, Pacific Ocean - Riftia | ecosystem: Host-associated > Annelida > Integument > Unclassified ...
AACTTTCATCGCTAACAGTTTCTTTTATTCTTCGATGTTCATTTTATAAACAGAGGACTTGAACCTCAGCGTTGAGAAACAAAACAAACCCAAGCAAAATGGACGCTGAAAATCAGGCCTCCCCGCTTTATCTTTTGCGCTCCGCAACGAAATATGCCAGACTATGCGCAAGTTGAAGCCTGATCTCACTCTTACCTTTCTTGGCACCAGCACATCCACCGGCGTTCCCGTCATTGGATGCCAATGCGCTGTCTGCACCTCCGAAAACCCACGCTTTACGCGGACCCGGTCGTCGATTCACCTTCAGACTCCAGAATTTTCTATCCTCGTCGATAGCGGCCCCGATCTCCGCGAGCAGGCACTGCGAGAGAACCTCACTCAGGTGGATGCCGTCTTCTACACCCACGCCCATCTCGATCACATCACTGGATTCGACGAACTGCGCGCCTTCTGTTGGAGACGAGAAGACCCGCTTCCTCTCTATGGGTCCAAAGAATGCCTTGATGAACTCAAACGTATTTTCAACTGGGCATTTCTCCCAACCAACATTTACAAAGGCTACATTAAACCCGACCCGAGAGAAACATCCGGCCTTCTCCAGCCTATCCAATTAGGCAAGCTCACCGTCACCGCCATTCCAGTCATCCATGGAAATGTGGTCACGCAGGGCTATCGATTTGACTATCCGGGAACTCCATCCATCGCCTACCTTCCCGATGTTAAAACCATCCCCGACGACAGCCAAACATTGCTCAAAGACATCCCCATCCTGATCATCGATAGCTTACATCACCGCGAGCACGCCACCCACATGAACTTCTCCGAAGCGCTGGCGACAGCTAAAAAACTCCGAGCCCAAGAAGTCTATTTAACCCACCTCTCTCACGAGCTTAACGTGACTGAAACGGAAAAAGATCTGCCCAATAATGCCCAGTTTGCCTACGATGGCTTAAAACTAATCTTCCCAGCTACGAGCTAAGCCACACATTTTTTGACCTCACTATGAAAATCATTTTTTCCATCCTACTGCTCTCCGCGGCACTTCTCACTGCCGCCGCCCCGATCCCGATTGCCACGGAAAGTGTGGCGGTGCTCTACAACAACCAAATTCCGGAGTCCGAGGAACTGGCCAAATTCTATGCCAAGCAGCGAGGCATTCCACGGGCAAACTTGATCGGTCTTGAACTCTCTAAAAAAGGTGAAATCACGCGCCAGGAATACAATGATACACTGAGCGAACCACTCCTCGCCATCTTTCAATCGCGACAATGGTGGAAAATGGCAAAGACCCCAGAAGGGCAAATCCTCCCCAGCAAAAGCAAAATTACAACCTTAGTCTGCATGCGTGGTGTCCCTTACAAAATCAAAAGGCAAGCGCTCAACACCCCCTCCACAAAAAAGCTCCCCGCCCATTTTGCCAAAGCCAATGAAGCCGCCGTGGATTCAGAGCTCGCCATGTTTGGAGTGCAGGGACTCGCCACTCTTGGGCCACTGAATAATCCCTACTTTAAAAAAGACATCAGCATCGCCCAGGCCAAGCTCCCTTTCATGCTGCTCGTTGGGCGCATCGATGCCCCAAGCTACGCCACCTGCAAACGGATGATCAGCGATGCCATCGCCACGGAGCGGCGCGGACTCTGGGGCATGTGTTATCTCGATTTCGCAAAAAAAGGCAGCAACTACGCTATCGGAGATCAGTGGCTCGAATCCATCGCCAAACTCAATGACGAACTGGGTATTCCTACCGCTATCGACAAAAATAAACAGACCTTCACCACCAACTACCCCATGAACGATGCCGCACTCTACTACGGCTGGTACACGGGAAATAAAAACGGCCCCCTGCTCAACTCCAAATTTAGGTTTCGCCGTGGTGCCGTAGCGATCCACTTGCATTCCTTCAGCGCCAGCAACCTGCGGGACGCCAACAGAAACTGGACGGGCCCCATCCTCACCAAAGGTGCAGCAGCGACTGTAGGCAACGTTTATGAACCCTACCTTCAATTCACCCACCACTTTGACATCCTGCATGACCGTCTCATCAAAGGTTACTCCTTAGTCGAAGCCGCCTACATGGCTTGCCCGGCTACATCCTGGCAAAATGTCGTCTTGGGAGACCCCCTCTATCGCCCATTCTTACACCTCGATGGCAGCGGCACAAAAGACAGATTCGACCGCGACTACCGCGCCATCCGCATGGCCAACCAGCTCTGGGGAAAAACGCCCGAGACCATGGTCAAAAAACTCCGCACCACCGCGGCGGATAAAAGCAGTGCCACCCTCTACGAATACCTCGGACTCTGGCATCGGTTTCACCAACAAAATCAAGTGGCCATTGCCTTTTTCCAAACCGCCAGCAGGAAACACATACTCAACGCAGATCGGCTCCGACAATGGATTTACACAGCCGATATCCAACGTGAAAGCGGCGATAAACAACTCGCCATTCTCACCCTCAAAAGAGCCAAGGCAATCATCGGCGACATCCCGGAAATCAAATCTGTCACCGCCCTGCTGAACATTCTTGATCCACCAGCGCCACCCCCAGCAGCCGCTAAAAAGAAAACGGCCAGCAAAACAAACAGTAAGTCGAAAAAATAAGCCTCACCTCCTAGCCCTCTTCATACGGCAGCATCTGACCGGCATCGGCACTGAAAGAAAGCCAGGAAAGCAGCTCGTCCACCTCCTTGCTATCACCGCGAACCGCCTCCAGCGCAGCCCAATCAATATGTGGCCGTGACTTTGCCGTCGCGACTCTGGTCACATCCAATCGCTCCATCAGCGCCTCCGTCTCACGCGGGTGCGCATTGAGAATATTAGCCGGACGAGGCAGATCATCTAAAATTTCAGCGGTCAGCCCAAACGTCGTAACCCCGATCCCAAAAGAAGAACATAAACGACGAATTCCCTCCGCCAAAGCCTCATCGACAATTGGAGCAGCATAAATCAACTCTCCGCCCTGAGCCCATACCGAGGCGCTCAGCGTTTGGAAAAAATCCAATCGATAGGTATCGTGGGTCGGCAAAATACGCAATCGGGCAGCATGCAAGCGGAATGGCGGTAGTCCAAGCTGAGATTTCAGCTTCAGCAATGGCTTGGCGTCTTCATCCCCACCACTTTCCCAATCAACCAGCAACATCTCGGGAAATTTCCAAAGATTACCGATGGGCGCGTCCGCCTTAAATGGCTCACGAAAGGCAAAGGGGAAGCGACCATTCACATCACACCACTTATTGACGATCGCCCTGAATTTCCGAATACGCATCATCGCGTGATCCACTTCTTCATGATCACCCTGAATGTCATCAAGCCGTCCCTGATATTGAGAAAAAAGCTCCTGCGCCGTTGCAAGTGCTGGGATAGGCGCAGTCCTCCGGTAATAGCCCTGCCCTTTTTCCACCTTCGCAATCGGCGAGGTCGGGTCACAGGACATAATCGAGAAATGATATCGCAGCGAAGCATCTGAATAGTTCCCCTCCAGCTTCATCCGAATCATCCGTATCAACTCGGTTCCTTTAATCGCATCTTGGGGATTAGCGGGCAGATAATCGGGAAGGGCTTCGTTGAGTTGCTTGCGTAGGCTCATAATTGAAAGTTGTAAGGATAACATAGCCTCGCTGATTCGAGTGCGTTAGGTAAACCCCCGCCCATAAAATCCACTGCCACGTCAACCCTCAAGCATTCTTTTTAAAATAAGCCTAAAAACTGACATTTTGTGAATAACTTTTTAGTCTTGCCGTCTATCGAGGTATGAAGTGTTCTATTTCCAGCATGAAAAATTTATCACCCAGTCTCATCTTGGCTGCCACCGCGCTCTTTATTTTTTCCGGCACCGCCTCAGTGCATGCCGATGCCGCCGCCGAGCACGCCGTCAAAGGAGTCCGGCTTGCCTCCACGCTTCAGCAAACCGATCTCAACGGCACCCTGCGCAAAAATGGTAAACGCACCCCGATCGGACTCTTTTTGCGTGGAAAAAACATTCAGTTCCAATACCAGAAAAACAAAAAGTGGAACGTCTTCCACATGCGCCTGAATGAAAAAAAATTCGATTTCTTCGAGATCATCAATGGCAAAAATGTAACCTTCCCAGCCAAAAAGCTTGGCCAGCCTATCATGGGAACCGATCTCACCTACGAAGATCTTGCGTTCCGTTTCCTCTACTGGCCGAACCCGAAAATCGTCGGCGAAGAAACGATCAAGCTCCAGAAATGCCATAAAATTCGACTCGTCAATCCCGGCAAAGGCGGCCGATACGACATCGTCTACATTTGGGTGCATCAGAAATACAACGCCCTGATGCAGGTCAAGGGCTACAATAAAGATGGAAAAATCCTCAAGCGCTTTCACGTCACGGACCTCATGAAGGTCGCGAATGGGCGAACACTCAAAAAAATGAATGTCGAGTCCTTTGACCCCGCCAAAGGCAAGGTCACAGGAATCACCTATCTTGAGTTCAAAGAACCCACACCCGTCCGCAAAGGACTACGCTAAGGGTCGCGGAAATAAATAGGGCACCTGAGATTCGTAGGGATTTTTTTTCATCAGCAAGGCATCTTCCATCTTCGTATATCGGGATATTCGAGATGGATAGTAACGCAAGTGATGAGAAAAAGACCAAGAAGATCGGGTGCTGTATTTCTTTCCGTGGCCCTAACCTCGCTGCTCCTTCGCACTCTGACAATTAATGCAGAGGGAAACCGAGGGCTTAGCCTTTAACCGTGCGATGTTGATGGGCTTATTGCAATCGTCACAAATGCCGTAGCTGCCCTCATCCAGTCGCTTCAGGGCATACTCGATCTTCTCCAGTAATTTACTCTCGGAGAACCCAAGCTGATGCTCAACGGCGGCGTCCGCAATCTTCTCGGCACGCTCGGTTTCATCGGCAATCACACCAGCGCCGACACCATTCATCACGCCATGCCTGCTCACGTCTTTGAGCACGTGTTGACGTTGCAGCTTCAGGGAGTCACGTAATTCTTTTTTTTGACTTTCATTCATAATTCCGTTGGGATGTTTAACAGCAGAACCATAACACAATTTTCAGTGTTTGCCACGCATATTTGGCCCAGTTCCATGCGGAAATTGATTAACCCTTCCTATACAATTTAGGCCATTCCGCCCGGTGTTGATCCTTGGCATATACCCATTTATCGACTACCATCGCCCCCAGCCATGAGCCGCACGACTATTTTCTCCAAAATCAAGCAAGCCACAGAAAAGCTAGCCGATCCCACCCCCCTTCCGGATTACCAACCCGAACTGGTGCATTCGTTAGTCAAACTGAAAGGCCATGACCTCGAAGAAATCTTCACTCGTAATTTCACCGCGGTAAGTGGCCGGGCCATGACCTCAGTGGATCAGCTCATCAGCTTTCTCAAGGACAATGATCAGCTCCACGGATACTGCGACCCCGCCCTGATGGAAAGTGTCGGCAACCAACTCGTGGCGGCTGGACTGGAAGTAGAAACTACCTATGATCGCACTCGCTATGACGATTACGCCTTTGGCATCACCCGCGCCACGGGTGCCATTGCGGAAAGCGGCACGTTAATTCTCAACGATGAGGAAACATCGGACCGACTAGCTGCGCTCAGCCCCTGGGTCCATGTAGGAGTGCTTTCCCGGGATAAAATCCTCCGCACCATCCCCGATGCCATTGCCTCATTTGGTGACAGCCCGAACATCATTTGGGCCACGGGTCCATCGAAGACTGCCGACGTCGAAGGTATCCTGATCGAAGGCGTGCACGGCCCTGGGGAAGAAATCGCGTTGCTTATCTAACTCGCATTCCGTCGATCAGTTGAGAGAGCTTTCAACGTTGAATATGGCTGGAGCCATGTTGAAAGCATCTGCGATATGGTTGAATGGCGAGCGCCACAACTGCAACGCACCGGAAGGTGCTTTCAACTTGAACTTCTTATCACCCACGCGCTGGATCTCAACAAAAAATGCGCCAAGCTCACGTTCTAACGACAGCTGCCCGGTGAACCAGCATTCCAGATCAGCTACCCCCTGATCCGCATCTACTAACACCGATACCGAAGTTGCCCCTTTCAGCACCTGCAACTGCACTTCATTGAGCCCCAATCGAATATGCGCACGCCCCCCCTCTAACTTAGCCAAGTCAGCATCCTCAGGCTTCATCGCTGAATCTGGCAATAACCGCGCGGTAATTTGATAGCGCCCTGGCCGTCTGATATGAACAGACCAGCTCCCTGAATAGGCAGGAAACGACTGCTTGTAGTCTTCGTTGTCGTGCAGCCCCCTCAAAGTTGCCAGCAGCCGCTCCTGATAAACCATAGGCTGAGAAGCCAACGTTGAACCATCCTTGTGCAGGATCAATGTAGGCCGCCAATCAAGAGCCGTTAAATACAAAGCTTCGTCATCCTTCTGCCCCACATCAAAGGACCGGGGGTCATTGATCGATATCCTGGCCCGTTGCCACCATTCAGCGTGTGCGCTGAGCAGAGCTTGATGCGGCTTGGCATAATCACCCAAATCCAACGGATCACCCTGAGAAATACTCAAAGGAGCCGCTAGGGGGTATAATTCCAAGCCGTCAACCAAGGCAAACTTCTCACCCAATACAGTCGAACCACGATGTCGGTGCTTTTCGGGGGCGTCAGTCAACGGCCAGCCACCTTGATGGTAAAAAATGTAGGGTGATCTCTCAGTCGGCTTTCCACCTATCAAAGCCAGCAATGCGGAATTCAACTCCGAAATCGTCCTCGGATTTTCTTGAGGCAACTTACCAGCATAACCATTGAGAGGTGAAAACCTAGCGCCAGCTGCCGTCATATTCACGAGCCATCCAGTTCTAGGGCCATATTCTCTCGTCACAGAATCCAAAAATTTTGAGCCATCCATTCCACGCCGCCCCTGTCTAAGCACAAAGAACCATGGTTTACTTTGAGCAAGGCTTTCCAAAAACTCCTTCTTACCACGACTCTCTTCAAAAACGGCTTCTTCCAACGTTTTTTTATCTCCGACTTCGGGTGACCAAATGGCATCAAACCCTCGACTTTCTGGATCATAAGGCTTGGCTTCCCCCATACCCCATTCCCCAATAAACACCGTGTAATAGCCCGCGCGATGATAATGGTCGGCAAGACTCTCACCCTTGACCGGCTTGCGTCGCCAGTCGAGATCACTCACCACTCCACACTCCAGAGGTGTTTTCCCATACAGCAATGCCGCAAGATTTGCGATCCTCCCCGGAGAAAACCAGTAATAGGGCGGAGAGGAGCGCTCCTTAGCTCTCAGCTTAGCATCGCCAACCACAACAAAGACATCAGGCCGTTTTGCCTCCGCAGCCATGACCGAGGAAATCATCAGTATCTTTAAGCAGATCAGGAACACCGTTTTGACAAGCATGTGCGTATTCTACAGCCAGCACTGCACTTGCCAAGAATAGCTTTAAACTCTTACAACTCCCCCTTGATAAGTAAAATAAACGCTCGATACTAAAAATCAACTTTCAGCGCCCTCTCAGCTGCTTTTCAAACTCAGGCGGCCCAGGGCACACCTCTCGCTTCATCGATTACAGCTGCGAGAAAAAAGAACCCATCCACGTAAAACTCCACATTCTCGACCCCGGGCTTGTCATTCGCGAACTTATCGTTGATCCTTCGAAATAAGTTATGGCACTATCCACATCACCATCAAAAACCTCCCGCTATCGCGTCCTCTTCGTCTGCCTAGGAAATATCTGCCGCTCCCCTGCGGCAGAAAACATCTTCCGCCATCTCGTTACTCAGGCTGGACTCAGCGATCAATTTCACATCGACTCTGCAGGCACCATTGACTGGCACACTGGCAAAGGCCCGGATCGGCGAATGTGCCAGACACTGCGCAACCGCAACATCCCCACAGATGGAGCCGCCCGCCATTTCACCGCTCAGGATTTCTTCGGCTTCGATCTCATCCTCACCATGGATGACGAGAACTACCGAAACGTCACAAAACTCGACCCCGAGGGCATCTGCCGAGACAAGGTGAAAAAGTTCAGCTCATTCTGCCAAAAACCCGACCACCAAATCGACGAAGTCCCCGACCCCTACTACGGAGGAGACGAAGGCTTCGAATTTGTCGCCGACATGCTCGAAGATGGCTGTAAGGCACTGCTTAAATCGCTAGAAGGCAACCCCTCTCAAGCTTAGTGTTATAACTTAGAAACGAATCAGCCCACTTGTCAGCCTTCGCTTCATTGACGGTTGAAATAACATATCTGATCTTTTCCCAGTCAAAGAGGCAAAGCGCTTGATATTTTTTACTTCATGCGTAACTCTTTCTGGCGTGACTAAACTACTTCAGCTCCTTTTATCAGGCATTTTTTCTCTGATAAGCATTATCGGGACAGCGTGGACACTCGGGGCACTCTACTACGATGGTCCCGCTGCGGCCCCAGGCGGATGGAACTTTCTTTTAGCTGGGCTCTGGTTGACCGCCGTTGTCATCATCGCAAAAAAAGCCCAATTCGCCCGCCTTTGGCAGCTCCGACTGATTCTTTGCTGCCTTCCTGTCTATGTCTATTGGCTAACCATCCGGCCATCGAACAACCGCGACTGGCAAGCTGAATTCAGCCAGACCGGCTACGTCGATATCCATAGTGATGGCGACACCCTCACCTTTCACAAAGTCCGCAACTTCGACTACGTCGACGATGGATCACCCACGGGCATCGTCACAGAACGATGGGAAACCCGCAGCCATCATCTGGATAAGCTCAACGGGATCGACCTCCACCTTGACGCTTTCGGAGGAAAGCTGATGGCCCATCCGATGCTCAGCTTTGATTTTGGCGACGAAGGACATTTGGTGCTATCAATCGAAACCCGCCGCGAGAAACACGAATCGTTTTCTGCGCTTGGCGGCATTTACAAAATGTTTGAGCTGCAATACATCTTCGGCGACGAAGCCGACTTCGTGCGAGTGCGCAGCAACATCCGCGATGAGCCAATGTATATCTACCGGACGACGGCCACCCCCGAACAGGCCCGTGAACTTTTACTCGAATGTATCCACACCCAAAACCGACTTAAAGACCATCCTTACTGGTATAATGCGATCACGGCGAACTGCACCACCAGCTACCGGGCGCAAACCCCTGCTGACCGCCGCAACCCGTTCGACTGGCGCCTCCTCGTCAATGGACAAATGGACCGCATGCTCTACGAAAAAGAAGTCTTCAAAACCGATGGCCTCAGTTTTGAAGCCCTCCGCAAACAAGCCTTCATCAACGAAACCGCTCAAGCCCACCCCCAAGCCAAAGGCTTCAGCCAAGCCATCCGCCAAGGCCGAGCTGGATTCGAACGTAAAAAATAAGCCCTCCAGACTGTGGAGGACTTATTAAAAAATTGGGTTGGTTGAATATCACCGATTACTCCCACTCGATACTGGCCGGTGGTTTGGTCGAGATATCGTAAAGCACGCGGTTGATGCCATCCACCTCATTGAGAATGCGGTTACTGGTTTCGCGCAGCAATGCAGGAGGAAGCTCCACCCAGTCGGCGGTCATCGCGTCTTCACTGACCACGGCGCGCAGGCTGATCGCCCACTCGTAGCTGCGCTCGTCACCTTTAACACCGACGGTTTTTACCGGGATCAAGCCAGCATACGCCTGCCATACCTTATCATACCACTCGTAGTCTTTGAGTCGGCCAATGAAGATGGAATCGCACTCGCGGATAATGCGGAGCTTTTTATCCGTGATGGCACCAGGACAGCGCACAGCCAGTCCAGGTCCGGGGAATGGGTGACGGCCTAAAATATCACAAGGAATACCCAGCGATGTTCCAAGTTCGCGCACCTCATCTTTAAATAACTCAGCCAGGGGCTCGAGCACCTTGCCTTGCTTCTGAAGCTCCAGAATGCGAGGAACGCGGTTGTGGTGGGTTTTAATCACAGAGGCCTTGGACTTCGCATTGGAGGCGGACTCAATCACATCCGGATAGAGCGTTCCCTGAGCCAATATATCAGCATTGCCGACAGAGTCCCAGAAGACATCAATGAAGAGATTGCCGATGATTTTACGTTTCTCTTCGGGATCGGAAACGCCAGCCAGCTTTCCAAGAAAGAGTTCGGAGCACTCGACGGTTTCGATCTCCACGCCCATGCGATGAAAATTGCTGCGAACCTCATCACCTTCATCCTCACGCATCAGACCGTGATCCACAAAAACAGCACGCATATTGACACCAGCCTCGTGAAGAAGCACCGCTAACACCGTGCTATCAACGCCACCACTGACACCGCAAACAACTTGCTTATCACCCACGCGCTCGCGGATGCCTTCAATGAGTTCACGTTTAAAATCTTCAATATGGAACTCTTCGAGATCCGTGGCATTCAGCAGGAAGTTATGCAAAATGCGCAACCCCTCATGACTATGTGTCACCTCCGGGTGAAACTGAATACCAAAGTAACGATCCCCCCACTGAAGAGAAACCGGAACATCCTCTTTATTGGTGGCGAGCACCTTCGCATTCTCAGGCAAATCACTGACGGTATCTGAGTGGCTCATCCACACTTGGGACTCGTGAGAAATACCTTCATACAGACCTTCATTGGAAACCGGAAGAAGTCCCGCTGGGCCGTATTCACGACGGTTGCTCGACTTGACAGAACCTCCAAATTTAATGTTCAGAAGCTGCATGCCGTAACACACACCCAGAACTGGCACGCCAAAGGCATCGAGCTTTTCAAAATCGATATCGGGAGCATCTTCATCGCTGGTACTCTTAGGACCACCAGAAAGAATGATCGCCCCGGGTTTACCAATTACATCAAGATCTTCGGGTTCATAAAGTTTAGCAAAAAATCCAAGCTCGCGGACGCGACGGACGATGAGTTGTGTGTATTGGGAGCCGAAATCGAGAACGGCTACATGATTATTTTCGGTCATGAGAGATAGATGATTTGAAATTTAAAGCTTAGAATTTATCGTTTAAAACGATTAGCTTAACGGCTGATAGTTCGTTGGCTCCTCGGTGATGACGATGTCATGGGTATGGCTCTCTTTAAGACCACCTGTGGTGATCTGAGTGAAAATCGCCCGCTCGCGAAGCTCGTCAAGGGTCGAAGCACCGGTGTATCCCATACCCGAGCGCAAACCGCCCATCAGCTGAAATACTACCTCAGCAAGGAGACCCTTGTAAGGAACGCGACCTTCCACACCTTCAGCCACCAGTTTACCAGAGCTGTTCTGCCCATAGCGATCACCCGATCCCTTGCGCATGGCTCCTAACGAGCCCATACCTCGGTAAGTTTTAAAGCGACGTCCTTGAAAACGCACCGTAGCCCCGGGACTTTCGCTGGTTCCTGCGAGGATGGATCCCAGCATCACAAGATCAGCACCTGCGGCCAAAGCTTTAACGATATCGCCCGAGTATCGGATACCGCCATCGGCAATCACGGCCACACCACGATCACGGCAGACAGCCGCGACATTTTCAATCGCAGTGAACTGAGGCATTCCCACACCGGAAATCACGCGTGTGGTGCAAATAGAACCAGGGCCTACGCCCACTTTCACAGCGGCAACACCCGCATCACAAAGATCACGCGCGCCTTCAGCGGTCACCACGTTACCAGCGATCACCGGCACATCGCCGAGAGCGATCAGCTGCTTCACCACATCAATCACCCGGCTCGTATGTCCTGTAGCGGCATCGATAAAGAGAGCGTCTACACCCGCTTTTATCAAAGCTTCACCACGCTCCACACAGTCAGGCCCCACGCCCACCGCCGCACCGCAGCGCAACTGACCGTGGGAATCTTTGGCTGCATTCGTGAAAGTAATTCTCTTTTCGATGTCGGCACCGGTAATCAGGCCGGTCAGAATGCCATTGGCATCGATCAGAGGAAGTTTTTCAATTCTGTTTTGGTAAAGAATACTGCGCGCCTCACGCTGGGACGTGTCCTCAGGTGACGTGATGAGCCGCTCCAGCGGGGTCATCACATCGGAAATCTTGGCATGATCATCAGCCAAGTGACGAACATCGCGTCCAGTCACCATGCCCTCAAGCTTCCCTGCGGAATCCACAACGGGGAAGCCGGAAAACCCTTGCTGCGCCATGATGAACTTCAGTTCACCCACCGTCAGATCCTTGGAAACCGTGTATGGCTCAGCAATCACCGCACTCTCAGAGCGCTTCACCTTGATCACCATCGCGGCTTGCTCCTCGATCGTATTATTGCGGTGGATCACTCCGATACCACCCTCACGAGCCAGAGCAATCGCTAGCTCCGTTTCAGAAACCGTATCCATCGCGGCGGAAACCACCGGAATGTTCAGCCCGATCTTATCGGTCAGAGCTGTTTTCAAATCGGCCTCGCTCGGCAAAATGGTGCTCATGCGAGGAGTTAACAATACATCATCAAATGAAAGTCCTAGGGAGATCTGCGCCATGGCAAAGTCAAGAGACTCTTGGCACCAATGACAAGCGCGAAATTTGACCTTAGCATGTTTTTTTCAAATGAGAGAAATGAATCCCATCCGGATCGAGTATTCATGAGAACCGCCGAGAGAAAAATCACATAAATTTGATTTTTTAGTATCTCGACAAAATAAATTACACTTCTAGCATCGCTTAGTCGTCAACAAGCAACCTGCAACAACAACCTGCATTCATCTAGCCACCATGGACATACCAGCTACCCCAACCGAACCCACCGATCCTTTTGCCTCTGCCGACATTCCCGACATTCCGCAAGCCCCCCCTCAGCCCTCTACCCCTTCCAGTGCATCTACCACATCATCTACATTACCGGATGACGACGTAGCGGCCATCAACCAGCTCGGTGAAGTTTACCGGGCATTCAAAGACGAGATCGGCAAAGTCATCATCGGTCAGGAGGAAGTCATTGAACAACTGGCCATCTGCCTCTTCGCCCGTGGGCACGCCCTGCTGATGGGAGTTCCCGGACTCGCCAAAACTCTCCTCGTTTCCTCCGTGGCAGAAACCCTGGATCTGAGCTTTAACCGGATTCAATTCACCCCCGACCTCATGCCTGCCGACATCACCGGCACCGATATCATTCAGGAGACCGATGCCGGCCACCGCGAGTTTGAATTCATCAAAGGCCCCGTCTTTGCCAACCTCGTGCTCGCCGATGAAATTAACCGCGCACCCGCCAAAACGCAATCTGCCATGCTCGAAGCGATGCAGGAAAACATGGTCACTGTACTCGGAAAAACCTACACGCTCGACAAACCATTCTTCGTGCTCGCCACCCAGAACCCCATCGAGCAAGAAGGCACCTACCCACTTCCCGAAGCGCAACTCGACCGCTTTATGTTCCTCATCAACGTCGATTACCCAAGCCACGAAGAAGAACTCCGCATTGCCCGCGAAACCACAGGCGTGGCCAAAAGCGCTCTCAAACACATCCTTCACGGCCAGCAAGTTATCGATTTTCAGCAACTCGTCCGCCGCATGCCCGTGCCGGATCACATCTACGACTACGCGGTAGAAATCGTCCGCAAAACCCGCCCCGGCACCAAGGCCGCCGCCGAATGGATCGATGAATACATCGCCTGGGGAGCTGGCCCACGTGCAGTGCAATACCTCATCCTCGGAGCCAAAGCCCGCGCCGCGCTCAACGGATCCTACATGGCCCGACTCGAAGACATCGAAGCCGTCGCCCGCCCCGTGCTCACCCACCGCGTGCTCACCAACTTCGCCGCCGAATCCCAAGGCATGACCGCCGCCAAAGTGATCGATCGTCTCGTCGAGGAAATGAGAGAGGACTAGCCTCAGAGTTAAGAATCAAGAGACCAGACAAGATGAATACACACCATTTTGAAAACCTTGAGGTTTGGAAACGAGGTTGCCGATTGGCGGTGGATGTTTGCAAAACTACATGTGACTTCAAAAATGCTCCAAGGACTGACCGACCATCTCGAAAATGATTCAGCAACCTAAATCTGGTCTCTTGACTCTTCATTCTTAACTCTGGCCCGAAGGGTCCCAAAACATGAAATACGACTTTCTTGATCCTGACGCCCTTGCTCGGCTTGGCTCCTTGCCGCTGGAGGCGCGTCATGCTATGAGTGGCAGCATCGCCGGTCGGCACCGGTCGCCGCATCGGGGTTCCTCGGTTGAATTTGCCGAATACCGGAAATACGTCCAAGGCGACGATACCCGACGGCTCGACTGGAAGGCCTACGCGCGCTCGGACCGATACTACATCAAAGAGTTTGAGGCCGACACCAACCTACGCGCCTACTTCGTGTTAGACGCCAGCGGCTCCATGGGCTTCAGCGCAGCTGACGATGCCCGCATTCAATTTGCCCGCAAACTAATCGCCAACATGGCCTACCTCATTGTCAATCAAGGCGATGCCGCAGGACTCTCTGTTTGCAAAGAAAAAATCCACATCGAAATCCCTCCCACCCGCCGAGCGGCCCACCTCCACCACATTTTTGAAGTGCTCGCCACCACCGAACCCACGGGCGCGACCGGCTTAGTCGAATCCCTCCATACCATTGCGGAAAAAGTAGGCCAACGCGCGCTGGTGATTATTCTATCTGATCTTTTTTGTGACACCAAGGAACTTGGCGATGCCCTCCAACACCTTCGCCATCGCAAGCATGACATCGCCGTGTTCCACATGCTTGACCAGCAAGAGATCGACTTCGATTTCGAGCGCCCACACCGCTTTGTGGACATGGAAGACAAGACATCGATCGTCGCAGAACCCTCCTTAGTTGCCGAAGAATACCGGGAGGCCATGCAAGAATTTATAAAAGAGGTCAAAAACAAATGCCACGACGTCCACGCCGACTACCACCTCATCACCACCAATCAAGATTACGAGCAAATCATCCATGATTTCCTAACCAGCCGACTTTCCAAAAAAGGAAAATAACCCCAACTTCCAGACTTCAAGACTTCAAGACACCTAAATGTCATTCCTTCAAACATCACTCCTCTGGGGCCTCTTCGCGGCAAGTATCCCCATCATCATCCACCTGCTCAACCGCAGGCGGCACCGCACTGTGCAGTGGGCCGCGATGGAGTTCCTGCTCAAAGCCACCCGTGAGTCCCGAGGAAAAAAGAAACTCAAATACCTCATCATCCTCGCCTGCCGGACGCTGGCGATTGCCGCTCTCATCCTTGCTATCTCCCGCCCACTCATCGGCGGATTTCTCGGCTGGGGTGGTGGAAAAATCGACACCGTAATCCTCATCCTTGACCGCTCCGCCAGCATGGAACAACTCTCCAAAGGCAGCGATCAAACAAAACGCCAGAGCGCCATCGCCAGCGTGCGTCAATCACTTCAAGAACTCAACGCCCCCCGCCTCATCCTCATCGATAGCGCTAGCGGCAAAGTCCAAGACATCCCCTCGCCCGATGCGCTCGAAGAGCTAAGCTCCACTTCCGCCACCGATACCCAAAGCTCCATCCCCGCCCTTATCTCCAGCGCTATCGACTACGTGTTAGACAACTCGCCGGGACGCACGGAAATATGGGTAGCCTCTGACTTGCAGCAGTCCGACTGGGCACCCGATCAAGGGCAATGGGATGCCATCCGCACCGGCATCACCGATCTCCCTCAAAAAACCACACTCCGCATTCTTTCCCTCGCCTCCCCTGCCTATGATAACACCTCGATCCGAGTCACCTCCTCTCGCCGCAGTGGCGATGAGCTTGTCCTCGACCTTGAGCTCTCTCGGACCGATACCGATGGCCCAGCCTCTATCCCGATCACTTACAGCCTCAATGGCACGCGCAGCTCCGAAGAGATCAACCTCACCGGACAAAACTACCAATTTCAAAAACGCCTCCCGCTTGGAAAAACCAATGGTCAAGGACACGGATTTGTAGCTATCCCGTCGGACACTAACGCACGCGACAACGTTTCATTTTTTGCCTACGGAGAAGACATCCCGTCCACCACCTACATCATCACTGAGGGAGGCGAGTCCCCTACCTGGCTCTCGCTAGCCGCAGCTCCTCCCGGCTACGAAGCCAGTCAAAGCATCGAGCTTGCCGCGAGTAGCGCACATAAAATCAACTGGCCCAGCACCGCTCTCGTCATCTGGCAAGCGCCCCTCCCCACCGGCCCCGTCGCCCAAGAACTTTCCCGCTATATCGAGTCAGGGGGATCCGCGTTGCTACTGCCACCGAGCAGCGATTCAGACATCAGCTTCCTAGGACTTCGTTGGGGAACTCTAAGCACCTCACCTCGCGGACAATATTTCATCGTCGATGACTGGAACCACGCAGACGGCCCCCTACGAAACGGCCTTGAAGGAACCGCAATCCCCGTGCCCAAACTCAAAGCGATCCAACGAAGAGAGATCCTCGGCGAAGCAACAGCCCTCGCCTCCTGGGACGATAAAAACCCGTTCATAATGCGCAAAATCAACGGCAAAGGTTCTGCCATTTTTGTATCGACCCTCCCTGACTATACTTGGTCCAATCTCGCTGATGCCGATGTATTACTTCCCGTTGTTCAGCGTATGATTGCTCTGGGAGACACTCGATTTGGATCGGTCTACTCAGCCTTGGCCGGCAGTCAAAAAGCCCAAACTTCACATGGGGAAATCCGCACCCGACTCGACACCCACGCAAAATCCAATTCAACCAACGCTCCGTATGAAGCCGGAATCTGGAAACTAGGCGACCGGCTCCTAGCCACCAACCGCCCCAAGGCAGAAGATCAACAGGAAATCCTCAGCCAGAGCAAGCTCGACAGCCTCCTAGAGGGCGTGCCCTACAAACTCTTCGAAGACCAAGGCCAGTCAGACTC
>Ga0256845_1001779_pt1 | contig 16755 bp, 11 predicted proteins | sample RiftiametaG_FD_189101 | JGI IMG/M metagenome (GOLD analysis project Ga0256845, IMG submission 189101) | Tube worm associated microbial communities from hydrothermal vent at the East Pacific Rise, Pacific Ocean - Riftia | ecosystem: Host-associated > Annelida > Integument > Unclassified ...
TCGATCGGGCCCGGTAGATGGTGCCGGTGCGCAGGGCCTGGCGGCGCTCCCGATTCCGCCAGCCGTGGGCGCTGTGGACCAGGACCTCTCCGGCTTGTCGGATCAGGATCTCGGCACCGACGATTCTGCCCTCGCTGCACCACTGGTCCACGCGCTGGGTGAGCCGGTCGAGGTCGGAGGAGGACGGCACCATGCCGAAGGATGGTACCGAGGCCCGCGGTCTCGGCCCTGATGTCGGGCCCGCGGACGAGCGGTGGGCGGTCGAAACAGGCGACTCGATGGAGGTTGCGCACAATGTGTGTGTTTTGCGCATTCTCGCGTGGTGTCGCGTGGCCTCGGGTGGGGCCGGGGGGGGGTCCTCGCGGAGTATCCTCAGTATGGGATCTGCGGCGTGCGTGGTCGCCGGGAGCCGTGCATGCGCGAATCTGCGCTTGTTGTTCTTGCGGCCAAGATCCAAGCTGACCCCATGGTCGGGGAGACACCGCACCCGATGCTCTCGCTGCTCTCGCTGCTCTCGCTGGGCGACGAGACCATCGCCGCGACCTTCAACGACGAGTTCGACACGCGGGGGCGGGAGCCCGAGGAGATGCCCGAGCGGATCGGGCGTTACCTGGTGATCGAGCGGATCGGTTCGGGAGGCATGGGGGTGGTCTACGCGGCCTACGACCCGGACCTCGACCGCAAGCTCGCCCTCAAACTCCTGCACCGGGACGAGCACGAGCGCGACGAACGGACCCGGCTCCGGCTCCTGCGCGAGGCCCAGGCCCTGGCCCGGGTCTCCCACCCCAACGTCATCCAGGTCTACGACGTGGGGACCTTCGAGGACCGGGTCTACATCGCCATGGAGTTCGTGGAAGGGCAGACCCTGCACGAGTGGCTCGACTCGCAGCCCCGGGAGCTGTCGGAGATCACCGCGATCTTCAGCCAGGCAGGGCACGGCTTGGCGGCGGCCCACGCCAAAGACCTGGTCCACCGCGATTTCAAACCCGACAACGTGATCGTGACTCGAGACGGGCGCGCGGTGGTCCTCGACTTCGGCATCGCCTACGCGATCGGTTCCCACGCGCCGAGCGTGACCCAGGACGAGGTCCCGGCCCAGCGCCTCCAAGAGCACTCGCTGCGCCACGGGATCCACGAGCGGATGACGGACGCCCTGGCGACGGGGCGGGGGGCGAGCTCCGTGTTCGACGCGGAGCTCACCCACGCGGGCGCGCTCATGGGGACGCCAGCGTACATGGCCCCGGAGCAGTTCGACGGCGGGACCACCGATGCACGCACCGATCAGTTCTCGTTTTGTGTCGCGCTGTGGGAGGCGATCCACGGTCAGCGGCCGTTCGCCGGTGATACGCCCATGGCCCTGTGGCGGGCGGTGCGAGAGCGAGAGCTGCGCTCGCCCTCGAGTCGGCGCATGCCGGTGGGGCTGCAACGGGCGATCTGCCGGGGCCTGGAGCGGGCGCCGGAGGATCGGTTCTCGGATCTGGCCCGCCTGCTGGCGATCCTCGATCGTGACCCTCGGGCGCGGCGGCGCTGGATCGCGCTCGTGTCTGTGGCCGTGGGCGCGGTGGGTTTTGGGCTCTGGGGTCTGGGCGCGGCGCACGGGGTCGAGCAGGTGTGCAGAGCCGGGGAGTCGCGCCTGGACCCGGTGTGGAGTGGAGAGCGCCGCGAGGCCGTGATCGCGGCCTTTGGGGCCACGGGGGAGCCGCTCGCGGCCCAGGTCGCGCCCAAGTTGGTCGACGGCATCGACACCTACGCCCGCGAGTGGGCGGCGATGTACACGGACGCCTGCGAGGCCACGCGGGTCCGGGGAGAACAGTCGGAGCAGCTCCTCGACCTGCGCATGGACTGCCTCGAAGATCGCAAGCGGGAGCTCGACGCGGTCGTCGAGGTCCTGCTCGAGCCCGACGCCAAGGTGGTGGCGAACGGGCACGAGATGATCTCCACGCTGCGGCCGATCGAGAGCTGCGCGGACCGGGTCGGGCTCCGGGCTCGGGTCGCGGCGCCCTACCAGCCGGAGGTCGCCGAGCGGGTCGAGTCGATCCAGCGCGAGCTGTCTCGGGCTCGGGCGCGGCGCGGCGCGGCCGACTTCGATCGGGCCTTCGGGATCGCCCGCGAGGCTCACTCAAGGGCGATGCTGACCGAGTACCGGCCCATCCAGGCCGCGGCCGCGATCGAGCTGGGCATGGCCCACATGGAAAAGGGCAGCTTCGAAGCGGCCGCACAGACCCTGCGCGAGGGCTTCTATTTGGCCCTGGCCGGGGGCGACGAGGCGGCGGCGGTCGAGGCCGCGATCGCCCTGGTCCAGGTCAGCGGCGACCGGCTCGAGGCTTTCGACGAGGCCTTTAATTGGGCCCGCATCGCCGACGCGATCTTGGATCGGCGCGGAGACCAGCGCTCCCGCGCCCGGGTCGAGCTCCAGTACCTCCGCGGGCTCACGCTGTGGCGCCAGGGGGAACTGGGGGAGGCCCGGGAACAGCTCGAGGCCGCGCTGGACCTGGCGGAGGGGCTCGGGGACCACAGGGCAGGGGCAGGGGCAGGCGCAGGCGCAGCCGAGCGAGACTCGCTGCTCGAGATCCGGATCCGCAAAGGCCTGGGTTCGACCCTGTGGGCCGCGGGGGAGCCCGAGGAGGCCGCACGCGAGTTTCAGGTCGTCGTCGAGACCCTGGGTCGGGAGCTGGGCGAGGGCCACCCCTCGGTCGGATCTGCGCTCAACAATTTGGCCAGCGCCCACTTCAGCCTGGGTCGCTACGACCTGGCCGAGCGCGAGTTCCTGCGCAGCCTGGATATCAACGAGAGCGTCCTGGGCCCGGAGCATCCGAGCGTGGCGACCTCGCTCAACAACCTCGCGGTGGTCTACACCCTCCAGGGCAAGCTCGAGCAGGCCCGGGATACACACCTGCGTGTGCTCGAGCTTCAGGCCCGCAAGCTCGAGCCGGGCGACCCCAAGCTCGCCAACTCGTGGAGCAACCTCGGCCGGACCCTGTTCCGGCTCCGCGATTTCGAGGGCGCGGTCGACTACAACCGCCGGGCCTACACGCTGCGCCTCGAGGTCCTCGGCCCCGAGCACGAGGACACGCTGGGGGCGCTCCAGGGGGTGGGGGTCTCGGAGATCGCGCTCGGTCAGGGGGGGGCCGGCCTGGCCAAGCTCGAGCGTGTGGTCGAGGGTCTCGAGCGCGAGCTCGGCCCGGACCACCCGACCTTTGCCGCAGCCCAGGCCGACCTCGGGGGCGCGCTGGTCGAACTCGAGCGGCCCCGCGAGGGCGAGGTGGCCCTGCGCGCCGCCCTGGCCATCCGCGAGCGGGTGTTGCCCCCCGACCACCCGGACATCGCCCTGAACCTGCTGGGCCTGGCTCGGGCCGCCCAGGCGCGGGGCAAACATGGGGTCGCGCTCGAGGTCCTCGATCGCTTCGAGGCCATGGCGAAGATGTCCGAGGTGTCGGCCTTCGCCCGGGCCGAGGCCCGCTTTCGCCGGGCCCAGGCGCTCGTGAGCGACGACGAGGCCGCTGCGCTGGAGGCTGCGCGGGCCGGGTTGAAGCTGCTCGAGGAGGTCGACGAGCCCAACGGGGCCGAGCTTCGGCGGGAGCTGACCCGGTGGCTGAGCGAGCGGGGCTGAACCGTTTGTGGGGACATGGTCTGACGACAGCTTGGGGAGCGCCTGGTGACAGCTTGGCGAGTGTCTGGCGACGACCTGGCGATCTGGGCCAAACCCAACTAGCGTTGCGCTGCCATGACTCAGCCCGGTGCGTTTCACACCCTCACGGTCTCCGAGGAGACGGCGTTTGGGATGCGCCTCGGCGACGGCTCGATCCTGCTCCCGCGCAAATCCGTACCCGAGGGCTGCGCAGTCGGTGATGCGCTCGAGGTGTTCGTCTACGAGGACGCAGCCGGTCGCCCGGTAGCGACGCTCGAGACCCCGAAGGCGCGACCGGGCGAGTTCGCCCTCCTCGAGGTCGTGGATAGGAGCGCCCACGGTGTGTTCATGGATTGGGGGCTGGAGAAGGACCTGTTTGTGCCCCGCGACGAGCAGGTCGTGCCCATGTCGGTCGGCCAGCGCCACGTCGTGATGATCAGCGAGGATGGGCGCGGCCGGGTCATGGGCAGCGCCCGGGTCCGAGACTTCCTCGACGAGGAGGTCCACGAGGCCCAGGTTGGGCAGGGGGTCGAGGTCATGGTCTACGAGGCCCACGAGCTCGGGATGCGGGTGATCGTCGCCGGTCGCTGGGAGGGACTCGTCTACAACGACGAGATCTATGAGCCGCTCCGGCCCGGCGCTCGACTCGAGGGCACGATCGCCAAAGTCCGGGACGACGGGAAGCTCGATATTCACACCCGGCCGCGGGGTCTGGCCGCGAAGATCTCGACGGACAAGGACGTGCTGCTCGCGGCCCTGCGCGCGAACGATGGCCAGCTTCCGCTCTACGACAAGAGCTCACCCGCGGCGATCAAGTCGGTGTTGAAGATGAGCAAAAAGGCGTTCAAACGGGCGCTCGGGGGCCTGTTGCGCACCGGCCTGGTCTGCCTCGAGGACGGAGGGATCCGTCTGCTCGAGCACGCACACGAGGGAGAGCCGCAAGGGCGGGCCTGATCCCCCGCCCGCCGCGCCTCGCTGTCGTCTGTGTCAGTGGGACCGCAGGATAAATTCTACGGGTGCGTCGAGAGCCCGGTTGGCGTCGTCGGTGTAGGCGCTGCCACGAAACGAACGCTTCCGATCGCATCGTGGGCACCCTAGAGTCGAGCAATGAGGACGCATTGCTTGGGTGTGACGCTCTCTTGTTGTCTCGCGTGGACCGCTCTGGCCTGCGGAGGCAGCGGGGGCGGGGATGGAGGCGAGGATGTCGGGGAAGAGGGGAGCGATGACGCCGACTCTGGCGACTCCGGCGAGGGAGAGACCGGCGAGACCGGTGAAACGATCGACCCGGGCGCCAAGCTCCCGGCCCGTCGCCTGAGCCACTTCGAGTATCAAAACTCGCTGCGAGACCTGTTCCCAGGCATCGAGTTGCCGACCTTCGAGCTGCCCGCCGACCCGAGCTCGGGGGGCTTCGACAACGACGGAGAGGCCCTGGTGCCCTCGACCTTGTTGATCGAGAGATACGACGACATCGCCCGCCAGGTCGCGAAGCTGGCGACCGAGGACCTGCCGGCGCTGCTCGGCTGTGACCCGGCGCAGGGCGAGGCCTGTGCCCAACAGTTCGTCGACAGCTTTGGGCGCCGGGCCTTCAGGCGCCCCCTCGATGAGCGAGAGCGCGACGACCTGATGGTCTTTTATCGTGAGGCCCCCGGCGACGCCGACTACCGGGCGGGCACGGAGCTGACGATCGCGCTGATTCTTCAGAGCCCCCAGTTTCTCTATCGCCTCGAGTTCCCGGCCGAGAACGGCGAGCCGCCGGCTCCGGGGGAGTTCGCCCCGATCGACGGCTATGAGCTCGCGTCGCGCCTGTCCTACTTTTTGTGGAGCTCCATGCCCGACGAGACCCTGCTCGTGGCCGCGGCCGATGGGGCCCTGTCCACGCCCACACAGATCGAGGACCAGGCCCGGCGCATGCTCGACGACGATCGGGCCAAGGACGCGTTCCTCCACTTTCACGAGCAGTGGTTCGACCTCGAGCGTGTGGACCGGGTCTCGAAGTTGCCCGAGGACAACTTCGACGACGCCCTGCGCGAGGCCAGCAAGGAGGAGGCCCGGCGCTTCGTGGAGCACGTGATCTTCGACGAGCAAGGTTCGCTCGGCGATCTCCTGACCTCGAACCGGACCTACGTGAACGATCGCTTGGCCGAGGTCTACGGGCTCCCGGCCGTCGACCCGGACACCTGGGTGGAGGTCGAGCTCGACCCCTCGCAGCGCGCGGGTTTCATGACCCAAGTCGCGTTTTTGGCCGGCCACGGCCACCCTCTGAATCCCTCGCCGGTGCTGCGCGGAGTCTATGGCCTCCAAGAGGTGCTGTGTTGGCCCCTGGGTGCGCCGCCGGCCGTGGCCGAGGCGATGATGATCCCCGAGGCCCCGCCCGGTCAGACCAACCGCGAGGCCTACGAGGCGCTGACCGGCTCCGACGAGTGTCAGGCCTGCCACGCGGTCATCAACCCGGTGGGCTTCGCCTTCGAGCACTACGACACCCTCGGTCGCTGGCGCGAGCAGGACCAGGGCAACCCCATCGACGCCTCGGGTCACTTCCAAGACGCGACCTTCGACGGGGCCCCGGAGATGATGAGCCAGCTGGCGATCCGCCCCGACGTGCACCGCTGCGTATCCAAGAAGTGGCTGCGCTTCGCCTACGGGGGCGGCCGGGTGCTCGAGACCCCCGAGATCCTCGCCCAGACCGAGGCCGAGTTTGCCGAGGTCGACTACTCGATCACCGAGCTGATGATCCGCATCGTCACCAACCCTCGCTTCGCCAGCGCGGCGGCCCCCAACTGAGCCGAGACAGGAGCTTTGCCATGACCAAACTACGAGATTCACTCCGCCGTTCTCTGCTTCGGACATCCGGGCTTCAGACATCCGGGCTTCAGGCGTCCGGGCTTCGGGCATCCGGGTCGGCCCCTTCAGCGGCCCTGCGCCGCCGCCAGTTCCTCCAGGCCGCCGGGGTCGGGGGCGCGTCCTTGTTCCTGCCCAGCGTCGAGGGGCGCAGCCACGCCGGACCCAACGATGGGCCGCCGCTGCGCCTGGTGGTGTTCTTTCACGAACACGGCGTCTACTACGACAGCTGGAAGATGCGCCTGCCCAACTCGCCCGAGTCGGGCCTGGTCGACTTCGAGTTCGAGCTCGGGGGCATGGGCCTCGACGAGTTCAGCCCGGTGCTCGCCCCCCTGCACGATCACCGCAGCGACATGGTGGTGCTCGATGGGCTCGCCTTCCACACCGCGATGGCCGACCCCTACGGCGACGGTCACGCGAAGGGCTGGATGAACGCGATGACCGGGAACTACGCCCGCGAGACCTACGACGACGTCAAGAGCCACGCGCTGACCCCCTCTTTCGACCAGGTCATCAAGAAGATCGTCCGGGCCCAAGATTCGGGGCTCACGGATCTGGCCTGCCTCGAGTATGGGATCCGGCCCTGGGACGGGAGCTTCCACCACATGAACTACGGCCTCGATCCCAACGGCGACGCCGTGAAGATCCCGCACGTGGTCGACCCGGCGGCGGCGTTCTCGACCTTGTTCCCGGACACGGAGGGGGACCCGATCGCGGCCGAGCGCACGACCGTGCTCCGGCGCGCCGCGGAGCAGTACGAGCAGCTCTTGCCCCGCCTCTCCACCGAGGACCGCAACAAGCTCGAGCTTCATCGCGAGCTCATCAACGATCTCGAAGAGCGGGTCGAGATCCTCCAAAACCTCGAGTGCAGCGAGCCCCAGCTCGAGCCTTGGGAGGGGGGCTGGGAGTGGACCCCCGAGATGTACGACTACCGCATGCCGGCCATGCTCGACATGGCCACCGCGGCCCTGTCGTGCCGGATCAGCCGGGTGGTCACCTTTCAGACCGACGTCCCGCCGATCTCCGTGCTCGGAGGGGTGGGCGACTTCCACCACGACTTCGCCCACCAGTCGGCGCCCGGGGCCGAGCAGGACAAGGTCAGCGTGGTCACGGCGCACGGGGCCGCGCACGCCGGGCAGGTCGCGGCCATGGCCGAGCGCCTCAAGGCGATCCCCGAGGAGGGGGGCACGGTGTTCGACAACACGATCATCCTCTGGGTCAGCGAGCTGGCGACCGGTGGACACACCCACGATCAGGTCCCTGTGGTCATGCTGGCCGGGAAGAACACCCCCTTCGCCACGGGCCGCTACCTCCGCTTTGGACAGACCAGCCCCCGACCCCTGCCCGAGGGCGGCGGTTGGTACCCGGAGGGCCTGGTCGGCCAGCCCTACAACCCGCTGCTGACCTCGATCATCCAGGCTATGGGCGGCGAGCAGAACTTCTTTGGTCGCAAGAGCGTGACGGGGGCCTTCCCCGGCGGCGACACGGTGGAGATCGGGCTCACGGGCACCATGTCGAGGCTCTACGGTTGATGCTCGGGCGAGATGGATCGCGGGCAGCCTCCGCGCTGTCGCTGTCGTTGTCGCTCGGGCTCGTGGCCCTCGGCTGCGACGACGCGGGTGGCGAGGACGAGGGCGCGGGCACGGACAGCGCAGACTCAGGCGACGAAGAGAGCTCCCAAGGTGGCGATTCCCAGGGCGGAGACTCGCAGGGCGAGGACGAAACGACGGAGGGAGACTCGCAGGGAGACCAGAGCGACGCCGAGGGCGACAGCGCCGAGACCGGTGATCCCGGCCCCATGGGGGTGTTCCTCGCCGTCGGTGACGGCGGCCGGCGGGCGCGCTCCAGCGACGGTCTCGAGTGGACCGAGATGATTGGTTCGGGGGTCGTCGACACCCGGGCGGAGGAGGGGGAAGAGGACATCCTCCGGGCCGTGGCCGTGGGCGAGGGGATAGCGATCGCCGTGGGTGGGGGCGGCAACGAGTGGAGCGGCAACGCGATGATCATGCGCAGCGGCGACGGCCTCGAGTGGGAGGAGGACCTGGTCGGTGGCATGGAGGCCCTCGATGAGCAGAAGTTGTTCGCGGTCGGGTTCTCCGAGGGGGTGTTTGTCGCCGCCGGCAGCCAGGCCCACATCCTGCGCAGCGACGACGGTGGCCAGAGTTGGACCCGCCCCTACCCGGAGCACCACGGCCGCACGCCCGTGTTCGGGGTCGCCGGACACGCTGGGATCTTTGTGCTCGTCGGGATGCACCAAGACGAATACGACAGCCCCAAGCTCGCCTATGTGCACCGCAGCACCGACGGCGGCCAGAGCTTCGGGGCCCCGAGCTACTTTGGTGAAGACGGTGCTCAGCTCGAGTCGGTGGCCTCCAACGGCGGGCGCTTTGTCGCCGTGGGTCCAGACGTGTGCCTGCGCAGCGACGACGGCGACGCCTGGGACCCCTGCGGTCTGTCGGGCGAGGGCTACGGCGGCGTGACCTTCACCAACGGGCGCTTCGTGGTCACCTACCTCGACGGCGTGAGCACCAGCAGCGACGGGGAGCAGTGGTCCGCCCACCTCGAGTCGCCGACCGGCGTGCCCGAGCGGGTCGTCTACGGCAACGGGGTCTACGCGGGTGTCCGCTACTACGACCGGGGGACCTCCGACGCCCTGGGCGAGTGGGCCTTCGTGACCCACGGCAGCTTTCCCCTGCGCGCGCTCGAGTTCATGCCCCTCGAGTGACGGGGCAGGACGCCTCCCTCGGTCGCTGCGCCCACCGGAGCAAGCGCTGGTGCCGATGTCGAAACACCCGGTGGACGAGGGCCGAGTCGAGCCGGCCGACTACACCTACGCGCGCACAAAACTCGAGTTTGTCGGTGAGTCGGCACCCGTCCCCGGTCGCAGTCGCAGTCGCTTCCACGACCCGCTCGTGGCGCCACAGCGGGTGCAACCATGAGCTCGACTTCTCCACGAAGTGGCCGGCTTCGATGAGCTCGAAGCCGAGGCTGTGGCGGTCGATGGGCAAGACGCCGGCGAAGAGCAGCCAGCTTCGAAACGAGAGCTCGCCGATGGGCGCGTCCATCAAGCTGCGCTCGCGGGCGTAGGCGGGGACCGTCATCTTCAGCCACGGGCCGAGTTCGGCGTTGACGCCGTCCATGGTGCTCACTCGCGCCCAAGCCAGATCCGCCGGGAGGGGGAGCTGGGACGAGAGGCACAGCCGATAGGTGTGTGCCATCGGGTGGCAGTGTAGCGGCCGTCGTGACTGGGTTCTGGGCTTGACCCGGGGTCGATTCTGCTCCATCGTCATGAAAATGACTTTCAGTTTCATGAATGCTGTCATGACCATCGTCATGGATGTCGGCCCCTCACTCCCAGTCTGTGCCCCCTGATGACCGAGCAGGCCGGAGCGATGCTTCCCTTTCTGCGCGAGGTGCTGCGCCCCCACAGGGCCACGGCGGCCGCCGCCGTCGTCCTCGTCTCGCTGGCGGCCGTGTTGGAGTTGATCCCCCACCTCGTGATCTACGCGCTCTCGAGGGAGGTGTTCACAGCCTCCCCCGAGGCCGGGCGGCTGATCCGGCTGGCGGGGTTGGCCTTTGGCGGCGTGGTCCTGCGCTTCGTCCTGATGGGCCTGGGCTACATCCTCTCGCACGGGCTCGCGTTCCGGGTGGTCCGCGAATTGCGGGTGAGGCTGAGCGAGAAGCTCGCCCGTGTCCCTGGGGCGTTCTTCGCCAGGCACACCAGCGGCGACCTCAAAAAGACCCTGGTCGACGACGTCCGGGCAATGGACAGCATCCTCGCCCACAATCTGCCCGAGTTCGCATCGGCGATCGTCGTGCCGTCGACGGCCCTGGTTTGGCTGGGGATCGTCGATTGGCGGCTGGCGCTGCTGAGTCTGGCCCTGCTGCCGGTCGCGGTGTCCGTGCAGGCCCTGACCATGCGCAACTACGGTCCCGAGTTCGAGCGCTGGCACGAGGCCGAGCAACGCGCCAACGAGGGGGTGCTGGAGTTCATCCGTGGGGTCGTCGTGCTCAAGTCCTTCGACCGGGACGCGAGCAGCCTCGGCCGGGTCCGCGACGGGATCGATGGGATTCGGGATCTGGCGACCGAGATGACCCGGCGGACGATGAAGGGCTACGCCCTGTTCTTCGCGCTGTTGTCGAGCAGCCTGCTGATCGTGCTGCCCTCGGGCCTGGCCCTGCACCTCGCCGGCGAGATCACGCGTGAGCAGCTGGTCTTGTTTGTGGTGCTCGGGGCGGGGATGACCGCTCCCCTGCTCAAGCTCCTGTTTCTGTTTGGTTCAGCGCAGCGGGCGAGTGTGAGCATCAAGCGAATCCTCGCTGTCCTCGATGCCCCGGAGCTCCGCCAGGCCGCAGCCGGCTCCGAGTCCCCCGAGCCCACCGGGTCGTCCGAGCCGTCCGAGTCCTCCGAGCCGGGCGGGCGGGGCACTCCAGAGCCGAGTGTTCGCTTCGAGGATGTCGAGTTTCGTTATCACGAGGACCGCGAAGCTGCGTTGAGCGGGGTGAGCTTCACCGTCCCGGCCGGGACCATCGCGGCCTTGGTGGGTCCCTCGGGCGCGGGCAAGAGCACGGTGGCTCGGCTGCTCTCGCGCGAGTGGGACCCGGACGCGGGCAGGATCACGATCGGGGGTCGCCCGTTGCAGGAGCTGCCCGACAACCGGCGCACCGAGCTGCTGAGCCACGTCTCCCAGGACACGACCCTCTTCGAGGGCACGATCCGCGACAACCTGCTGCTCGCCCGCCCCGACGCGAGCGCGGAGCAGCTCGAGGCCGCGGCCCGCTCGGCCGGCGCACACACCTTCATCGAGGGTCTCGCGCAGGGCTACGACACGCCCGTGGGCGAGCGCGGCGGCCGTCTCTCCGGCGGGGAGCGACAGCGCCTGGCGATCGCCAGGGCCCTGCTCAAAGACGCGCCGATCGTGGTCTTGGACGAGGTCACGGCGAACGTCGACCCGGAGAGCGAGCGGGCGATCCAGGCCGGGTTGGCCGCGCTCGCCCCCGGGCGGACGCTGCTCATGGTCGCGCACCGCCTGCGCACGATCGCGAGCGTGGACCAGATCATCGTGATGGACGCCGGGCGGGTGGTCGACTCGGGTCGACACCGGGAGCTCCTGGCTCGCTGTGAGACCTACGCCCGGCTCTGGGAGGCGCAGGACACGGCCGGGCGCTGGACTTTGGGCACACACAGGGGGGACAGATGATCGACTTTGGATTCGACTTGGCCGGACGCAGGGACAAGCGCCTGGTCCGGGGCGCCCTCCTGTCCTCGCTCGGAGCGATCGCGGAGACCCTGCCGATCCTGGTGACCTTCGTGGTCCTGGACGGGGTCTTTCGTGGCACTGCGCGAGAGAGCTGGATAGGGTGGTCTCTGGCGGCGATCCTCGCTTCGATCCTGGCGACCTGGCTGTTCAAGGCCGTGGGCGGCGTCGACAACTTCAGCGCGACCTTCAGCCTGGTCTGCGATCTCAGGCTCAGGCTCATCGACCATCTGCGCCGGCTGCCGATGGGGTTTTGGTCCAAGCAGCGGACGGGGACGGTCAACAGCATCGTCACCGACGAGTTCGCATTTTATACCGAGGTCGTCACCCACGCCTGGGGCCTGGTGGTGACCAACCTCGTCCAGCCCATAGCGATCGCCGTGATCCTCCTGTGTGTGGACTGGCGCCTGGGCCTGGTCTCGATCGCTACGATCCCCTTCGCGGTGCTCGCCATACCGTGGAGCTACCGCCTGCTCAACCGAGCCTCCGACCGGCTCAGCGCGGTTCGGGGCCGGGTCTTCGCCCAGACCGTCGAGTACATCCAGGGCATCGCTACGCTGCGAGAGTATGGGCAAAGCGGCCCCTACCACGAGCGCCTCGCGGCGGGATTCATGGACCTCGAGCGCCAGATGATGAGGGCGGAGCTGGCTCCTGCGCCCGCCCTGTTCACCTACAAGCTGCTCTCTTGGCTGGGCTTCTCTCTCGCGGTTGCGGTCGGTGCGTGGATGGTGGCTCACGCGCAGCTCAGCCCGAGCCGGCTGCTGCTGTTTGCGCTGCTGTCGATACGGCTCTACGGGGCGCTCGACGACCTCGGGTCCTTCCTCGCGGCGGGGCGCTTCGCGTCGCGGACCCTAGCCAGGATCCGCGAGCTCTTCGACGAGCCGGTCCAGGTCGAGGTCGACAGGCCGCGGGTCCCGGCCGACGATCGCATCGAGCTCAAAGGGGTGCATTTCAGCTACACCGAACCGGGCGACCAGGGCGAAGAGGGCGGTGGGCGTGTGCTTCGGGGGATCGACGCGACCTTCGAGCCGGGGACGGTCACGGCCTTCGTGGGGCCCTCGGGCTCGGGCAAGACCACGCTCGCGCACCTGCTGGCTCGGCTCTGGGACGTGGATGAAGGCTCGGTCGAGTTCGGGGGTGTGGACGTGCGCGAGATGGAGCTCTCGGCGCTCCAGCGGCGGGTGTCGATGGTCTTTCAGGACGTCGTCCTGTTTCAGGAGTCGGTCGAAGACAACATTCGCCTCGCCCGCCCGGACGCGAGCCGGGCCGACGTGGTCGCCGCAGCCCGAGCCGCGCGAGCCCACAGCTTCATCGAGACCCTGCCCCAGGGCTACGAGACGGTCTTGGGTGAGGGTGGGCACGACCTCTCTGGCGGACAGCGCCAACGCCTCTCGATCGCCCGGGCCCTGCTCGAGGATGCGCCCATTTTGATCCTCGACGAGGCGACCTCGAGCGTCGACTCGGACAACGAGCACCTGATCCAGCAGGCGATCTCCGAGCTCACCGCCGAGCGCACCGTGCTCGTGGTCGCGCACCGGCTGTGGACGGTGCAGCACGCCGACCAGATCCTCGTGCTCGACCAGGGGGTGATCGTGCAGCGGGGGACCCACGCCGAGCTGGTCGGCTGTGAGGGGCTGTACCGCCGCATGTGGGAGGCCCAGCAGGAGACCCGGACCTGGCGCCTGGAGACCGGGGCGACCTGAGCCCGATGGCGCGTTCAAGCGGCCGCCGAGGGCCTGTCCTGAGCGAGCTTGCGCAGCAGGGGCAGGAAGGTGTCGGGCTCGGGGCGGACCCGATAGTTGTCGGTCTCGTCCAGCCACCGGACCACGCCGGCCGCGTCGACCACGATCACGGTCGGGTACACGGTGGTCGACTCGTAGCCGAGCACGCCCATGCCCGCGGGCAGCCCGTGTTCCATGTCGAGGCCGAGCGCGCGGGCGGCCTCGAGTTTGTCGTCGACCAGGAAGGTCATGGGGGCGTCGAAGCGGGCCGCGAGCGCGGCGCTGTTCTCTTGGGGCTGGGGGCTCACAAACAGGACCTGGGTCCCGGTTTCGGCGATCTCGCGGTAGCGGGCCGCGACCTCCTTGATCTGGGCCATACACAGGGGACACCAGTTCCCGCGGAAGAAGAACAACAGGGCGGGTCGACCGGCCAGGGACTCGCTGTCCCAGGCGTCGCCCTGCGAGTTTCGCAACCGCAGCGCGGGCAGGGGTGCCCCGACTCGAAGCTTCGACTCGGGGCACCCCAGGCGTGAGTACCAGACGCTGTAGACCCCAAAACCGAGCGCGGCGGCCCCGGCCAGGGCGAGCACGGCCGGGTCGCCCTGGTCGCGCAGCACCCCGTAGACCGCCCACGCCACACCCGCCCAGGCCAGGGCGTTGAAGCCGGGGAAGCTCCCGCTGGTCCGCGCCACGTCCCGCAGCAGCATGACCCGGGAGAGGAACATCAAAAACGGAACGACCCCCAAGAGCGGGGCGAGCCACAGCCAGTCTCCAGTTTGGAACGCCTCCCACCCGGCGTAGGCCGCGATCCCCATAGCGACCATGGGGTAGGCCCCGATGAACATTGATTTGATTCGGTTGGTCACTGGGCTGCCCTCGGCGCCACGAAGTACATGGTCATCGCCTCCATGTCGTGGATCTGATCTCGGTATTCGATGTGGGTGGCGTATTCGGGATCCTGCATCACCGCGCCGAGCACATCGGGTGAATCGAGGACCCAAATGTTGATCGCGGCGATCTCCGGGGCCCCGGGGCTGAGGGTCTTCATGACCCGATACTCTTTGTAGAGGCGCATGCCGTGACGCTGGGTGATCTCCGAGATCGAGGCCTCGTACTCGTGGTGGTCGTCGAAGCCGTAGCCCTCCCGCATCGGCAACATACCGACCAACACCGCCGACCCTGGGGCGGGCGCCTGGCCCGAGAATTCCTCGTGGGTCATGTACATGGCGGCGTGTTGCATGTCGTGAACGCGATCGCGGTTGACGACGTTACCTTGATAGCGCTCGTCCGACATCAGAGCGCCCATCGACTCGGGCGTATCGAGAGCCCAGACACCGACCGTCGAGGCTTGGCTGGGGCCGGTGCCGCCGAGGAACTTCCCGACCGTGTAGGCCGCGACCCTGGCCATGCCGTGCTCATCTGCGATCGGGGCGATCGTCGCCTCGTACTGGTCCTGGTCGCTGGGTCCGTAGCCCTCTTGCATGGGCAGGAAGGCCACGAGGTGGGCCTGAGGACCGGAGACCTCGGAGCTGGAGTGGGCGTCGGTGCTCGAGGAGGTGTTGGTCGCGGCAGCTCGGGTGTCGCCGGGAGAGGTCCCTCCATCGGTTGAAGCGGTGCTGCACGCGGGCGAGAGGGCCAAGCTGAGGACAGCGAGGGCGAGGCTCTGGGCCCCGAGGGTGAAGGTTCGACGTGACATGCCCCTGTTCTAGGATCAGGGGATTCATGATACAATCCACGGCAATGGAACAACACTCATCATGATCGATGATGAATCGAGCGCCCCACCCACCACCGGTCGAATCGAGAGCCTCGATGAGCTGCGGACCTACGTGAAAATTGTCGAGACCGGGAGTTTGGCCGGTGCCAGTCGAGTGTTGGGCATCACCCCAAACGCGGTCAGCCGCCGCCTGAGCGCGCTCGAGGCCCGGCTGGGCCGGCGGCTGATCCATCGCACGACCCGGCGCTTGTCGGTCACGGACGAGGGCCTGCGCTTTCACGAGCGCTGTCGCAGCGTGCTCGAGACCCTGGCCGCGGCCGAGCGTGAGCTGCTCGACGACAGCGACGAATTGCGCGGCACGCTGCGCATCGGCATCCACACCGACATGGTCGGCCCCAACCTCTTGTCTGCGCTCGGGGAGCTGCTCGACGAGGCCCCCGAGCTCGACGTGCAGCTGAGGGTGGAGAGCGAGTTCATCGATCCGATCCGCGCCGGCCTCGACATCTCGGTGCACGTCGGGCGTCCACCCCCGAGCGCCCTGATCTGCGTGCCTCTGGGGTACCTGGTCTGGACGCTGGCGGCCGCCCCGAGCTACGTCGAGGCCCACGGGCGCCCCCGCAGCCCCAAGCAGCTCGTCGATCACCAGTGCCTGCGACTGCGGCGTGGACACAGCGAGTCGAGCTGGCGACTGCGGCGTGGAGACGGCCCCGTGCAGCGTTTTGCGGTCGGTGGGCGCTTCGAGACCACGCAGGGCCACGCCTTGGCCGAGGCCCTGTACGCGGGGCTCGGGATCGGCGTACGCCTGCGTCCGGAGATCAACGCGGCGGTCCGATCGGGGACCCTCGTTCACATCTTGCGGCCGTGGCAGTGGGCCTCGACGCCCGTGTTCGCGCTGATGCCCGCGGGTCGCAGCGAACTCGACAGGTTGCGGCCGGCGATCGAGATGTTGAGGCAGGCGACCCAGAGCCTGTCTCGCTAGCGCGACGGGCGACATCGAGTCTCTGCGGCCACATGACCTGTCGCTCCGCACCGGCCCCTCCCCCATAGAACGCCCAACTGTCGATATGAGTATTCTGTCCCTCGTATAGGAGGTGCTCGATTGTGAGAATCAGGATATGTGACCGACGCGGTCCCGCGCGATTGTGCGCCCTCGGCCATGAAGATCATGGTATTTTTGTCGAGCGTGAGGTCACAGCGCATATTCGGATCCTTAGCGGCCGAAGTGTGTTCCCCGCATGCGATTGCCTGCAGGGAACACGAGTTAGACTGAAGAAAGATGCTGGGGTCGCACAATGCTGGGATTTGGAAACTGTTGTCGAAACGGCAATCCCGTCTTCTCCAGGTTTCTCGACGCGGTTCGATATCGGACTCCGAGCGCGGTTTTTAGACCTCCCCCAACGACCGCATATCTGATAGGCAACCCCCATGCGCCGAATCAGCGTTCTTCTTTCTCTGTGTGTGATGCCTCTAGCAGCCCGTGGTGAAACCGGCGGCAACCACGCTGGGCGGCAACCACGCTGGAGACAAGATCCCGGGCCTCCTGTACGTTGTCGAGGTCATGGCGATGGGCATAAAGGACGACGAGCAAGCCGG
>Ga0256845_1001780_pt1 | contig 16749 bp, 14 predicted proteins | sample RiftiametaG_FD_189101 | JGI IMG/M metagenome (GOLD analysis project Ga0256845, IMG submission 189101) | Tube worm associated microbial communities from hydrothermal vent at the East Pacific Rise, Pacific Ocean - Riftia | ecosystem: Host-associated > Annelida > Integument > Unclassified ...
ACCACCAGATAAAACCTAGCCTGTTTTTCGTTTAAAATATACACTACAGAATAAGTTTAGCCACACTTTAATGTGGCTAAATATACAGACTAGAATTATTATACTTTAACTACTGCTCTTCTAAAGAAAGCACCAAAAATCAAACTTAATAAAAACAATTTTGGCAAACTACCACCACCCGATGAGTCTGATGGTGGTGCTGCTTTAGTGGTTGATACAAAATTGGTTGTGTAAGTTCCTACTGTCATGCTTGAGGTAACATTAGCTGAAAAATCACTCGAGCTAACATGTCTCAAACAAATTGTTTGCTCATCCGATATTTGTACTGTTGCTGATGAAAAAATACCGTTACAACCTAGTGAATACTCGCCACCTGATATACTCAAATTAACATCAACAGCAATTCCTGACACCGTAATAGCTTCTGAAACTTGTTCAGTAGAAACCTCTGCATTGGAAACCAAAGCGAAGGTAAAATTATCAGGTGTTCTGTCAGGTTCTGTGGTTGAAACAAAATCAGCGGTAATACCATTGACATCTAAAGTGGTTGTTTTTTGAGTAACATATTGATCCGATGAACTATGTTTTACACAAATACTTTCATCGGGAGAAACTTCTCCATCAACATTAGTAAAAGTGTTAGTACAACCGATTGAATACTCTCCATTAACTATTGATATTGGAATAGCCACTTGAAAGCCTGTTAATGTGATGGTATTGGAGGTCAAGTCTGTACTAATGCTGACATCATCTTGAACAGTGAAGGAAAAGTCTTCAGGCGTCGTGTCAGGTAAGGTGGTTGAAGTAAATGATTGAGTGGTATCACCAACTGTTAAATCTGAAGTAATGGAAACAAAATTTTCACTTGATGCATTCTGCCTAATACATACAGTTTCATTAAGAGCGATCACTCCACTAGAGGAAGTAAAACTATTAGAACAACCGATTGAATACTCACCATTAACGATCGATATATCAACCTCAAAACTAATCCCAGTTACCGAAATTATATTTGAAATTTGTTCACTTGATAAAGCAACATTGGCGACTGCCGGAAACTCAAATGAATCTGGATTAACATCTGGTAATGTTCTAGATAAGAAATTGAAGGTTGAACTTCCAATGGTCACTTGGGTTAAAACTTCCGTATAAAAACCATTGGCTGATGTATGTTGCAAACAAATGGTATCACCGTTAACAGCGGTTCCCGCATCAGTGGTATAAGTGCCAGTACAACCTAACGAATATTCTCCATCAACAATAGTGACATCCACAGGTATCCCAATACCGATAATAACCTTTTCCTCTGTTTCTAATAATATATCAAAAGCAACATCAACTTCTGAATCAAAAATAATCGTGTTAGGTGTTGTTTTATTTAAACCTGCTCGCCAAATTCCTCTCCCGTGAGTAGCGGCGTATAGCGTTTCATCACCAGCCCAAACCAATTCATCGACTGACACATTAGCAGGTCCATCGTTTGCAAAATTCCAAGTCGTTCCACCATCTTCACTGGTAAATATGCCAACCTCTGTTCCAACATAAATATTATTAGTTGTGGTTGGGTTGATGGCTACTGTTCGAATGGGGGCTGCCGGAATACGCGAAGGATCGTTCCCCGATGCACTCGACCATGTAACACCTGCATCCGTCGATTTCCAAAGGTTATCAAAATCATACCCTCCAAATGAAGCATAAACTATATCGCTATTAACTGGATCAATAGCAATTCGCATTAAATAACGCTGTGGTAAATCTCCATCGGTGATCTCTTTCCAAGTGGGTGTTGCATTTGTTGCATCTTCAGATTTATAAAATGAACCATTGTTATGACCAACATAAGCAACATCACTGTTACCCGTAGCAACTGCAATTGCACTGATTGGTGAACCTACACTGTCCTTTTTTGACACCCATGTAGGGCTGTTTGCTTTTGCATCGTCAGTAACCCAAAGCTTAAGAGCGCCTCCTAATAATCGGTTAGCATCGTTAGGATCTAATATGAAAGGTGCAATAAAGTTAGATCCATCATTTTCCATTGCATCATCATTTATGTAATTAGAGCTATTTGCCCCGCCTCCACTTGTACTTCGATGAATTTGCAAATAAACATACTCACCATAAAGATAATTAGAATCGCTAGGATCAGCAGCAGAAAACCCACCATCACCTCCAAAGGTTTCTACCCAGTCTTCACTATCACCTTTATAAACAAGTGTACCGTTATCTTGAGTTCCCGCGACGATTGTTCCATCAGGGCTCACTCCCATACCATAAAACTGGGTAATTGAAAGCTCGTTATTAAGCTCTTGCCAACCAACACTATTTAAAGCAATAGTGACATCTTCAGTCACATAAACACCGCCATCATTGGCAAAATAAACACGTTTATTATCCACACCGTCATAGGCTGGATCTTCAATAATGAAATGATGATCTGCGTGAGCAGAAGATGGAGATTGCCACCAAGTGCTTATCTTGCTAAGCGTCACACCGCCATCCGTACTTCGCCATAAATCAATTCCGCCAACGATTAAATGGTCGGGGTCTAAAGGATCAACCCAAAGTGCATTGTCATACCAACCTTGACCACCAAGATAATTATCGCCGGTATTGACTAAAGAATAGGTTTGACCGCCATCCGTACTTTTATAAATTTCACCTGAATTAGCATAAACAGATGCATAAACCGTATCAGGAGAAGATTTTGAATAGGCAATTTCTACTCGTCCAGAAGTTGCAATACCTGAAGCCGATGACCATGTATCTCCACCATCTTCAGAATACTGAGCACCGTTATATTTTCCTAAAATTAATTTTGTATCATCAACAGGGTTAACATCAATATCATTACTTCGACCACTGTGAGTTTGTGACCAACTAACTCCATCATCATCTGAAACATAAACGCCAGTTTGAGTTGCAGCAAATAGCCGACTTCCGTCATTTAAGCTAGTCAACCGACTTACCCAATAAAAACTAGAGTTATTCTGTGTAGAAGCTAATTGAGTCCAGCTCTGACCTTTATCGGTTGACTTGAAAATTCCATTTCCACGAACTCTTTCAAAGTTGTATGTTCCCTCACCCGTTCCTGCATAAATTACCTGACTATCGGTAGGATCAAAAATCAAAGTTGAAACGGATAAATTAGCCATAAAATCATCGGTGGGAGACCATGAAGCACCGCTATCTTCGGTGAACCAAATGCCGCCAGCAACTGCACCAGCGTAAATTCTCGTCGCATCATCAGGGTCAAATGCTAGGCTTCTTATTCGCCCTCCAATATTTCCTGGACCTAAGTTTTCCCAAGCTGCAGGACTTATCCCTGCACCAGAACGAATAATTCGTTGCATTAGTTTAACTTGTTCTCTTGAGTCCAACCAATTTTGCGTATTCAATTCACCATTGCTACTAAGTGATTGCTGATATCTTTGTGCTATCGCTTCACCAGGATGATCCGGTTTTGGCTTTTCTAATTTAGATAACGCTTTTTGCAAGTGAAAGGTTGGCATTTCGCAAATATCGCTTTGACTAACGCTTCGATATTTTTTTAGGTTTGTGGATATTTCTAATGTTATAGAATTAATTAAATTACGACTGTCCGAGTTAAAAACAACACCACAACGCTCGGTTATCAACGGTTTAACCAATAAAATGGACGGAATTACTATAAGAGAGAGACCTAAAACAGCTTTATTAATAAAATTCATAAACTTGCCTACAGTGTGTTTTTGCGAATTATCCTCAACAAACAATCAGGTAGTAAAGGATTATTTCACAATGATAGTGAGTGTTTGCAACATTATAGCGCCTTGGGCACGAGAACGATGTGAACCAAGTGTCACTTGGTATGTGCCAATTTTAGTAAATCGAAGGGATTTCTGAGAATTATTTTCATATTTGTCTATTATGGCTAGTTTAGCATCTCGCTTTCCTAGTGAAACTTGCCATTTTTTTGATTCGTTATTGTGATTGATTAAGATAAATTCGTTAATACCAACCTGATAAGTCATTGATCCATTATTCATCAAATCACCAAAACTAGGTGAAATTAACTTTTTCTCTCGTTGAACCATTGCTTCATTACATGAAGTGATGAGCAAAATAAGAACAATTAAGTAGTATTTCATAGTTTATTTCCCAATAAATTTTATAAATCTAATTTTAGACTAGCAAACCCAAACATAACAAATTCTAACTGATAGACATGTGCCAGTACTACCGTTATTCTACTCTTTAACAATCAAATAAATAGTTTATTAAGATCAATGAATCTCAGCAAATTCAAAACAAAAGAAAACTTTATCCTTTTAACAACCTTACTCGTCACCATTAGCTTTGCGGCTTGGCTCGCATTACTAAATAACTTTGTAGTTGATAAAGCAAACTTTACTGGCGTAGAAATTGGAATTTTGCAAAGTTTTAGAGAAATCCCCGGGTTTTTAGCTTTTACTGCTATTTTCATTTTAATGGCAATAAAAGAACAAACTTTTATAATCATTGCTTTATGTGTCATGGCCATAGGTGTTGCCATTACCGGACTATTTCCTTTTGAATACGGTTTATATGCCACTACCGTTTTAATGTCCATTGGTTATCACTACACAGAAACCATTAATACGTCCCTTACATTGCAGTGGATCGATAAAAGCAAAACGCCAGAGTTTTTAGGACGACTGATATCCATAAAATCCATGGCTTCTTTAATTACTTACGGGATCGTTTGGATTTTATTTACTTTCACCACCATTAATTACGCTAATACTTATTTAATTTTTGGCTCATTAACTTTTTTTTTAGTCATTGGTTTATGGCTGATTTTTCCAGAGTTTGAACGAGAACATGAACAACATAAAAAACTAATTTTAAGAAAACGTTATTGGCTCTACTATCTATTGACTTTCTTTAGCGGTGCTAGACGACAGATATTTATGGTCTTTGCCGGATTTATGATGGTTGAAAAATTTGGTTATCAACCACAGGATATCGCTCTTCTTTTTATAGTTAATCATCTACTCAACCTTTTTATTGCCCCAATTATTGGACGTTGGATTGGTAAAGTAGGAGAAAGACGAGCACTGACTATCGAATATTCAGGTTTGATCTTTGTATTTATAGGTTACGCCTTAGTCGAAAATTCTCAAATCGCTGCCGTACTTTACGTGATAGACCATTTGTTTTTTGCTATGGCAATCGCGCTTAAAACCTTCTTTCAAAAAATAGCCTATCCAAAAGACATAGCATCAACTGCCGGTGTATCATTTACTATTAATCATATTGCTGCTGTCGTCATTCCGATCCTATTTGGTATGCTTTGGATTATCGATCATTCATTGGTATTTTATTCCGGTGCGGTAATAGCCGTTGCATCTCTAATATTTAGTCAACAAATAGATAAAGAACTTAAAAGCTGACTTAAAAAATTATTTTTGTATTTTCTTAAATTCAACTAATAAATCCAAACTATTTAACCCTGTCACACGACATATAAACCAAGCAACAAAACAAAAACCAATAAGAGAACACAATGTTCCAATTGAATAAAGATGAAAAGCTGATAGAAAAAGCGCTAGGAGGTTCTGAAAGGAGCTGGGTAAACCTAGTTAAGCGCTATGAGGGCTTAGTGTATAACTATTGTTTACGAATGACATTTAATTCCTCAGATGCAATGGATTTAATGCAAGAAGTATTTTTAGCGGTTTATAGAAATTTACCAAGCTACCGAGGTCAAGGGCAATTTAAAGGCTGGATGATGAGAATAGCAACGAATAAAACCACTGATTTTTTACGCTCAAGAGGGAGAAACCCTTTACATAGAGCAGGTGAAGTGAGCGATGATAGTTTTGACAACGATGGGCTATTTCAGTCCCACTCATCATCACACGCAATCGACCCCGCAACTCATCTTGCTCAAACAAACAAAAATCAGCAAATTAAAGAAGTATTAAATAAACTTTCCGATGACCATAAACAAGTCGTCGAACTCAAGTTTTTCCAACATTTCACGTTTGAAGAAATCAGTCAACAAACAGGTGTGTCAGTTGATACTTTAAAAACTCGGTTATATACCGCACTTAACAAATTAAAAGGTTTTTCGGAGATTCAAAATGCAATCTAATCGCCAATGCAATCACCAATTAGTTGTAGAGCATATCGATAACTACGTTGAAGGACATTTATCCTCTGAGGTAAAACGTGAAATTGATAATATTCTAGATAATTGTGACGAGTGTCAATCAACTCATCAACAATATTTAGAAATGCATCAGCTATCTCATCAGTGGCAGGAGCAAAATGTACCTGAGTGGCACAGAGTAAAATATGCCGTCAGACCTCCGATTAAACATTATAATTGGTTGAATTGGGGAGCCATGGCAACTTCAACCATGGCAATTTTGATGGTGGTATTTCAATTAGAAATTGTTAGTGCAGATCGTGGACTAACCATTAGTTTTGGCGGTAGTCAAACAGAAGAGAAGGTTGCCAAATTAGTAGACTCTCAACTCGCTAGCTATAAACAAATACTTGATGTATCGTTTGAAAATAAATTGAGCCTTGCATTAGAAAAACAAGATAATTTATCCAAAATTCGCTTTGCGAACTGGATTGAGAAGAATCGAAGTGAACGACAGCAAGATATTAAATTCGTTATGACAGGCTGGCAATCACAGAGGTATGAAGACCAAAAGCAAGTTGATCAACAGTTATCTTATATGGCAGACAATCAGATTGAGAACAATCAAGCAATCAATCAACTATTTCAGTCAGTCGCAAATGGTAGAGGAAGAAAAGCTAACTCCTCACTTCGTCCAAACAAACTTTAACCCAAATAGTTTATTAACTATTAATAAGTAGCAGGTAATTAATTATGAATATTTATCGAATCTTTAAAATATCAGCCATTGCTAGTTGTTTAGCTCTTACTTCACAAATCGCTATCGCTGCCGATTATTCCCGAGCAGAAAAAGAGCTGCGGATCATGAGTAAAATTTTTGACACATCAATCAGTGAGTCAAAAGTACAAAATAATCGTCACCGTTTTCCTAGTTCAACTAGAACAACTGATTCAACCTATTTAGCAAAACAAGGTATGGTATTTACCTTTGAATTCAACCAATCTAGTTTTGGAGGTGCCAGTAATTGGCAAGCCTTTGGCGAAGGAATAGGTCATTTGGTTGGTTCAATTACTTCAGAAATAGCTCACTCATTAGGTGATCTTGATATAGAAGCTCCTGTTGCACCAGCGGCACCTAGAGGGCTTTTTTCGAAACACGAATGGGAAGATCAAATCGAGGCCTATGAAAAATTTCAGGAAACAATGGAACACTTACGTGATGAGCAACGGGATAAGCGAGAGGAAGTTCGTGATATTCAACGCTCAATTCGAGATATGGAAAGGAGAGAGCGACGTGAAAAAGTTGACACTAAACAATTAGAAAAAACAAAAATAAAGCTCGAAGAAAAAATGAAAGTGTTAAATACAAAAATGGAACAGTATGAGAAATCGATGAAAGAATATCGCAATAAAAAAATAACACAAGTAAAACAATCAAACAAAAATAAATCAGATTTAATTATTTCTACTCTTTGCGATTATGGCGCAACACTTAGATCATTAGAAAATGGTGAACATGTGACATTAATTTTCTCTAACTTTGAGAATAATAAAGATCAGATTTATGTGTTCAATTACAAAGATATTAAGTTTTGCTCTAGTAAAGATAAATTAATCAAAAAAGCGGTTAGTTACCAGATATAAAGGATTAGGTTATACTAGGCACAATATTCAAATTGGGTTGATAGAGTTTAATGTTTATGCGGACATTAACTCTTACATAAGTAATATGAACCCATAAAACACCTAAGAGACTCTAATGAAATTTATTGTTTACCCAATCCTAATTTTGACACTATTCGCTTGCACTTCAATCCCTATCTCACCTGTACCTAGCTCATCTACAGCACAACAATCAGGAAAAAATGAAATGTCAGTTGAGATATCCGCAAAAGAAGAATGGCAAAATTGGGTAAATGATTATTCAAAAGGACGACAATCTAAAGATGGTTGGTTATCACTAGCTGGGCTATACTGGTTAAATGAAGGAGACAATACGCTAGGAACAGACAAAAGCAATCAGCATTTATTTCCAACAGGAACACCTAACTTTTTTGGTGTTGTTAATGTTTCAAAAAAAATCCTGACTTTTACAAGAAAAAATCCAAATATTAAAATAGATGATAAAGATATTGAAAGCCAAACCTTAGTTTTAAATGAAACAATTGTTTCGTTAAACTCTTATTCTTTTTATATCATTAAGCGAGAACGTGGATTTGCTGTACGATTAAAAAACACTGAAAACCCAAGCATCGCAAAATACACAGGTGCTTATTTTTACCCTTACTCAGAGCAACATGCCATCCCCGCTAAATTGATTCAACACGAAACGCCACAGACTATACAAATAGCCACTGTTTATGACACTGTGAGGGAGAATGATTCTGCGGGCTGGTTAGAGTTTGAATTAAATGGCAATAAACATCGACTGCAAGCCATCTCTTACGGAAAAGATGGACCTATGTCACTCATGTTTGCCGATGAAACAGGGCAAGAAACAACCTACGGTGCGGGTAGATATTTAAGCGTTGATTGGCCGGAAGATGGCAGTGACATGACGATTATCAACTTCAATTACGCTTATAACCCTCCCTGTGCGCTTACGCCGTTTGCTACCTGTCCTTTACCTCCAAGAGGTAACCGATTAGGTTTTAATGTTGAGGCGGGAGAATTGTTCACCGTTGATGATAAACATTAAATTTTACTTAATGGATCGTTTAAGTCTACACCTTTCATAAATGCAATTTTAGGGTTTTTATTCGTCAATCGATAAACCAAACCGAGCCAATTATTATAAATTGATAGCGCTGTGTCACGCCAAGTATTATCCAACTGTTCAATAATATTTTTGCTTGGCCAGTCCGGAAATATTTTCTTATTTGATTTTGCGCTTGATACTCGTTTTTTGAATTGATTTAAAATTGATTGTGTTTCTTCAGAAAAATAATTCTCAGGAAATGGCGGATAATCTGTTCGTTTATTATCAAACCAGCGTCTAACTTCTCTTTGATACTCCTTAAAAAGACTCAATCCATCGTATTCAGGATGCCCTTGAAAAAACACAAATCGAAAACCGTCAGAACTCACAGCTAAATGCAGATCAGCGTCTTCGCTCACCGCCAAGGGGATTAATCCCTTGCTTAATATTTGTTCTGTTCCAACTTGATTAAACCGTGAATGAACAACATCAAACCGAGTATTCATATGGCGAACTAATGGATGATTTTTATCTGTTAAACGATGTTCAAACACTCCCCATTTTTTTTTCAACAAAGGTTGCCTTTTAATATCATATAAAAACTGTAAAACAGCGTGCGTTGCTAAACAGGCGCATAATACCGATGTGACATTTTCGCTCGCCCAATCAATCACTTCAGTCAACATCGGCCAAAAAGACTCATGTTCAAGATTATCGGTAATAGGGTTGGCACCGGAAATAATCAATGCGTCGAGTCCGTGAGTTTTAATTGAATCAAAATCCTCATAATAATCATCAATCCACTGCTGAGTCTCATTAGAGCGAACTATTTCCGGTACAGTGAATAAATGAACATAAAACTGAACGATTTGATTACAGTCTCCAACCAATCTCAAAAACTGTCTCTCAGTCGCCTTTAATGATGCATCAGGCATCATATTTAATAAGCCAATATGCAATTCTCGAATGTCTTGCTGTTCCGCTTTATCAATCGTCAAAACATCATGATGTTCTGAATGTAAGCGTTCAAACGTAGGTAATTTTGTAAAAGCAACTAAAGGCATTTAAACTCATTTTGATAAACTGGAGTAATGACATTTATAGAAGTATTCTGCATAAATTGGAACGACTTTTTAGCAATAAGCATTCTAATTATTTAAATACTCTTCTTTTTGATTTTTTTCGCTTTGATCACTTTTTTGAATTGCATGAATAATATCACCAAAATATAGCGCATTGGTAAAAACTCGGCTCGTACCTAACCAAAATCCACGGAAGTTCATATCATCACTAAACGCAATTATTTTGCCTTTGCCTATTCCTTGAACTAAAATACTCGTTTTTTCTGAAATGTTTTTCTGATTCTCATTTGATATATAACCAGCCAGAAGTGGTTTTTTATCAAAGCGAGCAATCGAAACGAATGCTTCTTGAGGTTCTGTTAATGAGAACTGGCTTCGCTTAAAAACAGCCAGTTTTGAACTATCTAAACCAAATGCCAATGGATGGCTGAGATCAATATTTAATTGTGCAATGGCTCCACCGATATAATGTCGAGAGTTATCTTCATCCAATTGCGAATAAGCTTGATGAGTATCTTGAGTAATATCTAATTTAGCTTCAATACTAGAAATCCAATCTCGCTCAGTTATCCATTGAGTTGCTTTTGATTGACTAATTAAAATTCCCCCATGTCGGATCCACTTATTTAGTTTCGCTACAAGTTTTTCATCCGTAGAATATTTTCCATCCACTAAGATCACATGAGTGTAATCATCTAAATAATTATTAACCAATTCTTCAAATGTCATCATACTTAAAGGCTGCTCTAATCGTTGATCCATTAAGTGCCAAACTTCACCCGCCTGATAACGACTAATGCCGTAACCTATCACTAACACAGGCTTAATTTTTTTCACTTCTGGAATACTAGGACTTCCAAGATCTTTCCCTGAAACAGCTAAACCTGAATATATAAAGCTTGGTTGAATTTTCATCTCTTGAATTTTTGGTAATAAAAATTGATAAAGTTCAGTTTTTGAAAGTAATTGATTGTTCAGTTGAATTAGTAGATCACCATGCGACAAGTTTATTCGCTGATTTTTACCTTTGAAAATTGATTCTTTAGTAACACTTCTTACTTTAATATTATTTTGCAGACATAAAGAGAGCAGTCTTGCTGTTGCATAGTTTTTCCAAGGTAAAGAAATGGCTACTACACTATTCTCTGGCTCTTCAAAAATAATATTATTTTTTATCAATTTTTCAGAATATAAATCCAAATCAAAATCTGAACCTGTTAACTCGGTGAAATCAAAACCAAAAGCCAATGGCATTGTCCAACTAGATACATCATAAAAAGTATTGTCTATAAATCGTGTTCGTTTCTCAAACATTGCAGTAATTAGCGAAGATTGAGGTTGTCTTAAAGGAATAATAAAAGAGTTCTCTGGCTTGTACTCTTTATCATCAACTTCAACCAATTTCTTCAACGGGTAGGTATTAATTTTGTGACCTTCCAATATTTTATTAAATTCACTCAATCGATAGTCATCTTGACTAGAATAAAGATAAGCTCGAGTTTTTTTTGTTCTAGAATTCAGTTTTGCTTTTTTTACAAAGTCATTTTGATATTGGAGTAGCGCTTTTCTATTTTCTTGAACGGCTTTTAAAGTAGATAATGATGTCGTTAAATGGTTTTTGATAGCAAATGGAAATGAGAGCAATCCATGCCTTGATTCTTGAACATGACCCCGAGCTGAAGCTTGTTCGAATAAAATGCCTATTGCGCCATTAATATCGGGATACGTCGATCCTTTGCCATAATAGAAATCATCAAAATTTTCTTTACTATAATAGAGACTCCCTATTTCATCTAACGCTTTTGCGTGATAGGTTGCAATTTTCTGAGTCAAATTAAAATTCTGTTTAGATGTTAATGGATTTTGACGAGATTTCACGCCTGGTTGGAAAAAATAAGTGCTATTAGTACCCATTTCATGAAAGTCTGTAACGACATTAGGCTTCCAATAATGATACATCTTGACTCTTCCCTGAGATTCTGGATGTTGCAATAATAACCAGTCACGGTTTAAATCAAACCAATAATGATTAGTGCGCCCTTGAGGCCAGTTTTCATTGTGTTCCTGTGTATTCGGGTCACTATTTGGATTTTTACTTTTATAAGTATTAGTCCAATGCGCAAACCGAGCAAGTCCATCGGGATTTAACATTGGATCAATAATAATGATCTGATTATCGAGCTGCTCTAAGCTTTCTTTGTCAGTTGCAGCCGCTAGTTTATAGGCTAGTAACATCGATGCGTTACTACCACTCGCTTCGTTACCATGAACGCTATAACCCATCCACGTAACGGCCGGACGATTGGTATCTTTTCCCATCTTCACATGCTTTTCACGAAGTTTATCGAGGTTTTTGATATTTTCTGGCGAAGATATATAAGCTAAAAATAATGGACGTTGTTCATGACTATATGCGTAAACTTCAATTTTAATTCTATTCGATTGTTCGGCAAGTTTATAAAAATATCGTTCGATTTGTTCCGGCCTGGCATGCCATTCACCGATCTGAAAATGAAGTATTGATTGAGGTGTTGCTATATTATCTAAAAATTGATATTTGTCAGAAAAATAATAATCCAATGAAACATCTTGTTTTTCTAATGCTTTAATACCTACTATAGAAAAAACGAAGAGTAAGGCAATAAAATTTTTGAATAATATTTGTTGCATAGTGTTTAATCTCTATGGTTATTTGTTCTGTTTATGATCTGAATATTGAGGCTCTGATAATTGAGACTCTGACAAATAAGGAACTTTACCGGATGGAATAGTTCCTGCAGCTCTGTCTAAATGAATATCTTGATCATCAAAAAATATATGAGGTCTAAAGGCATTAAGAATTTTGGTTTTATCAAGTCCCCCCATAAAAAATGCTTCATCAATATAAACCCCCCAACGCCTGAGTGTTTTAATCACACGCATTTCAGCAGGGCTACTTCTCGCTGTTACCAATGCTATTCGTATCGGTGAATATTCAATACGCATGGGTAAACGCTCTTGAAGTTTTGATAATTTGATGAGCAATTTTGCGTAGGGACCAGCTTTTAAGGGAATATCTTTTTTACGATCTTCTTGATTTTGGAACTCGCTTAAACCTTCCTGTTTATAAAGCAGTTCACTTTCATCACCAAATAAAACTGCATCACCATCAAAAGCGATCCTCACCTGCCCCTCTGGTCGATCGGTTTTATTTTTTGGTGGTGCTTTAACAACCGCAGCCGCGCAAGCGCGTGAATCAATCACTTTTTGCGCATCGTCAATATTAGTTGTTAAAAACAAATCAACATCAAAGGCTTCAATATAATCAACCACTGACTCACCTGCAGTAAAAGCGGAACGAGAAATCGCTAATTTGTTCTGTCTGATAGTATTTAAAACTCTAACGCCAGTATCTGGGCTGTTACGAGACATTATAACTACTTCTACTAGTGGTGAATCTGAATTTCTTTGATAACGATTTAATCCAAGTAACGCTTCAACAATCGGATATCCCGTTCCTGCCTCTAGCGCAATATCTTCATGTTTAAGCATATAGTTTCTATAAGACTCAATCGCAGTATCAGGATCATTGTCTTTAGAATCTAAAAAAATACGATCTGATTCATCCATATTAAATAGTGCCGTTGCCGAGATACCGACAACTAGCGTTTTTTTTAAATTTTTTGGTTTATTATTTGGCATTTAATTATTATTGAGTTCTCTTTCATACGTAAAGTGTAGGATCTTTTTGAATCGCTTTCTCAAAAGCCTCTCTTCTAATGACACAAGATTCGCACACGCCACAAGCAGCACCATTATCATCTGCTTTATAGCAAGAAACTGTTTCCGAATAATTAACACCTAAAGAGTACCCTTTACGGATAATTTCAACTTTGCTGAGGTTAATTAATGGAGTTCCTAATTTAACACCTTTGCCTTCAATTCCAGCCTTAGTTGCTAAATCAGCCATCGCTTGAAAGGCATTAATATATTCAGGTCTACAATCTGGGTATCCAGAATAATCAACAGCGTTAACACCCGTTATAATTACATCAGCTTCTAAGACTTCAGCCCAAGCAAGTGCGATAGAAAAAAAAATAGTATTTCGGGCAGGTACGTAAGTAACAGGTATACTCGCCTCTTCAAAAAAAGAATCTGAAACAATAGGTACATCAATTGAATCATCAGTTAATGCAGATCCACCAAAACTTCCTAAATCTAAATCAATAATCTTATGTGATTTTACTTTGGAAAATTTAGCAATACGTTTAGCGGCATCTAATTCTGAGGAATGTTTTTGTCCATAAGAAAAACTTAACGCATAACATTCATACTTCTGCGATTTAGCAATGGCTAAACAAGTTGTAGAATCTAATCCGCCAGAGAGCAAAATAATTGCTTTTTTTATCATAATTTATAGAGCCTATAAAAAATTATTTTATTGAAAGTATTAATGCCCTTTTGCGTCATTCCATAAAATTTTATGCATTTGTATTTGAAATCTTACTGGTAAATTATCTTCAATAATCCATTCAGCTAATTGACGCTCATCTATCTCTCCAAAACAAGGTGAGATGATGATATTTGTTTTTTTAGATAATTGATATTCATCAATTTGCATTTTCACCCAATCGTAATCCTTTCTACTCATGACTACAAATTTCACTTCATCCTTTTTACCAAGATACTGAATATTTTGATAATGATTTTTTGCCATTTCGCCAGAATCTGGCGCTTTTAAATCCATGACTTTAATCACGCGATGATCGACATCTTTAAGATCGATTGAGCCGCTAGTTTCTAAGGATACACGGTAACCTAATTCACATAGAGAAAACATTAACTTTTCACATGGATCTTTTTGTGCCATCGGCTCCCCACCAGTAATACAGATATTCTGAGGGGCATAGCTTTCTATTTTTTTGATTAGCGCGTCAAATTGCCAATATTCGCCGCCTGTAAAAGCATATTCAGTATCACACCAAACACAACGGAGCGGGCAACCGGTTAATCTTACAAAAAGAGTAGGCATTCCAATAGAAGAAGACTCACCTTGAAGCGAATAAAATATTTCAGAAATCCGAAGGCGTAACACAATTATTCTTCAGGGCAGATGTTAAAAGAAAGAATATAAAAAGAGCTATTAAGAAGGTTAATAGCCTGCTTCACGTATTTTTTGTAAAGCATTTTTAGCCAGTTGCTGTTTAGTGCCTGTGTAATTTTCGGAGACTCGACTATAATAAGTTTTTGCTGCAACCCATTTTTTTTGCTTAACGTATATATCACCTAATTTAAGCATTGCATTAGCTGTTTTAGTTGAGTTCGGAAATTCAGACGTCAGTAAAGTGAATTGTTTAGCTGCGTTATCTAATGCCTCTGAATCATTATCTGACGAGCCCTGCACTAAATAAACTTGTCCCATCCAGTATCTTGCATTTGCAGAGTAACTAGTAGTTGGATAATTTTTGAGGAAAGATTGAAATGCTACAATAGATGCTTTGTATTTCTTACTCCTAACTAGAGCAAATGCTTTTTCGAACTCTCTTCTGGCTAAAGGCGTGGTTTGTACCTTAGTATCATCAGGGGTTATATTCGCTTCATGTGCATTGGTAGAACTAACAAGCAGTTTAACTTTATTATCTTTTGGAGGTGTTAATTTCACACTACCCGTTGTTGATAAATTAGATAACCGATATTCGATATCTCGATACAGATCTCTTTGACGATCTTGTATTTGTTTTAGCTTAAAATCATGCTCTTCTATTTGCCCAGTTAATTCTCTAATTTGTCTTTGAATATCAGCAAACTGGTAACTCAAATCAGCTTGGATTTTGCTTTGAGATTGAGCTCGCAATTCTAAGAATGTCACTCTCTCAGCAAGTGTCATACTCACACTTTCGGCAGAAATCAAACCCGAAAAAAGACTGGTAAGAATTATAAAAGTAAAATGCAAAAAATCGGTGGCAAAAGCCACCGATTTTTTTGAAACTTCTACTTTATTTTTTAAAGCTAACTTATTCGGCATAATCTAAAACAGCACGACGATTTTGTGACCAAGATGATTCGTCATGCCCTTCAACTGCAGGCATCTCTTCACCATGGCTTACCGTTTTAACTTGTGAGCTAGACACACCATAAGACATAAGAATTTGTGCAACAGCTTTTGCTCGACGCTCACCTAGTGCTAAGTTATAAGCAGGTGTACCGCGTTCATCACAGTGACCATCTACTGAAACGATAGTGCCAGAATTTTCAGCACGAGCTAAAAACCATGCATGAGCTTCTAAAGTTGCACGACCAGCAGTACTAACAACATCTTCATCTAACTCAAAATAAACAGTGCTAGCAGCATCACGAGCGGCTTTGTTTTGCTCTAAAGCGATTTCATCAGCAGTTTTTTCTGGTGGTGGTGCAACTTCTTGTATTTCAGTTGCTACTTCTGTCGCTGCTGCATCACCCGCATCTTCTGTATCAGAACCTGCACATGCAAACAAAAAAGTTGCAGATGCAACGATGATAAAACTTTTACCCATTTTTACTATAGACATTGGTATCTCCCGTTAAGCTATTTTAATATTATTGGTAATGATGTAGTACAATCTAAAAATTTAAACTTACGAAAAATAAACATTACAGAGTATGTTTAAATCCCTCGCTAGCTCATTAATTGCATTTGGGTGTATTATCAACGAAGTATTAGCCTACAATCAAGGACTGATCGTCAATCTCTTAGCTAAAATTCGAATAAACTAGCGCTTTTTCACACTTTTAACCCATTTAGCTGATTTTTGTTATTGAACGATCGCTTTGCTGCTCTTTAATCTCTAAAAACCAGATACTCAAAATAGTCATTTGAACGACATATTCTACTCAAT
>Ga0256845_1001781_pt1 | contig 16747 bp, 21 predicted proteins | sample RiftiametaG_FD_189101 | JGI IMG/M metagenome (GOLD analysis project Ga0256845, IMG submission 189101) | Tube worm associated microbial communities from hydrothermal vent at the East Pacific Rise, Pacific Ocean - Riftia | ecosystem: Host-associated > Annelida > Integument > Unclassified ...
CAGAAATTGGTTTGAGATTTATCCTCAACTTAGTATATTTTTCAGTGAAACTATGTCAAAATATACTAAGTGATTAGACGGTGAGAGGTGGATTTACACAGTTTATTTTACAGTCCCGTTAAGACTCAACATCTTGTTTATTTTTTCTTTTGATGTAAAAATACACCCACCAAGGAACCTAGTGAACCAAAACCTATAACACCAGCTAGCCAAGGTTGATTATTCACTCCTAAATAAGCAGTTACACCTAATCCACCTAATCCTATCAATAAAGCACTAAATTGTCCCATATAAGTACTAAAATGCCTAAAAGATTGCTCTTTTGTAGCCATACCAAAAATTATGTCAGGGGCATTTTTATATATTTGCTTATATTCTTTTAAAGTTTCAGGATCTGGGATTGGTCCTGAATGAGATTTTCTTATTTCAATATGCTGAGTAATTATTTCTTCAAGAAATTCAGGGTTTTTTTCAATTAACTCTTCTAATTGAATTTGATCATTTTCAGCACTCTCAACTATTTCGAGAGTTTCTTCTTTCTCTTCTTTTGCAACATGCTCTTCTTTTCTATTTGACATGATTTAATATCCCATTCTTTTCTATATTTTTTGAGTGAAACTTCTATATCTCTTCCAATTCTTTCCCAATCTGTATGCATTCCCTCTTCAGGATTTGGAAAGAGTCTAATTGCTTTAGCATAGCCATTACAAAATGATTCCATACGTTTATTCATAACTAATTCCTTTCTAAAGTTGAATTTTTCTCATTGTAGCATAAATTTATTAACCATATTAAATTTATACTTTACACTCTCCAAGTGTTACATCTCTATACTCCACATCCATCAATGCACATGCACGTTTCATGATACTTTCTTGTGTAAAGCCAAATTTCTCAAAGAGCAAGTCTGCTGGTGCTGAGGCTCCGAAGCTTTCCATACCTAGTACATCATCTGCATAACGGTAGAACTCTTGGGCAGTTGCTGCTTCTACTGCAAGTACTTTTGTGCTTGGGTCTACTACTGTATTTTTGTACTCGGCATCTTGCTCGTTGAAGAGGTCAAGACATGGTACAGAGACTACGTTAGCTTTGATGCCAAGTACGGCTAAGTGACATGCAGCTTTGAGACATGGCATAAGTTCTGATCCACTTGCCATGAGCGTGAAATTTGCATCTTTACGTTTCTTAACGATGTATGCACCCTTGCTTACTTCACCAAAGTCACGTTTTGGTTTAAGTGTTTGTAGCTTTTGACGGCTTAGTACAAAACCATGTGGTGCATTCATAGTCAGTGCTGTTCTCCATGCTTCTACATTTTCTGTAGCATCTGCTGGTCTCCATACATAGAAGTTTGGTAGTGCTCTAAACTGAGCTATATGCTCAACAGGCTCATGCGTAGGACCATCTTCACCTACACCGATGCTGTCATGCGTCCATACAAAGAAGTTTTGGATGCCCGTGAGTGCAGCTATACGAGCTGATGGTTTGAGGTAATCAGAGAATACAAAGAACGTTGCATTAAATGGAATCGTCGTACCATAAAGTGCCATTGCATTAGTGATAGCAGCCATTGAGTGCTCACGAATACCAAAGTGTAGGTTTCTACCTTTAGGGAAGTCGCCCATATCTTTAAGCTCTGTCTTGTTAGATGGTGCAAGGTCTGCTGACCCTCCTAAGAAGCTCGGTACTGCTTTTGCAATAGCGTTAAGTATCTTACCGTTACTGTCTCTAGTAGCCATAGCTGCATCTCCAGAAAAGTCTGGAAACTCGATAGCTGAGAAATCAGGATTAAGTAATTTTTCTAGTGCTACATTTTGCTCTACTAGTGGTGCTTCTTTTTGTCTATGAATCCACTCTTTTTCTGCAAGCTCACCATTTTCTAACGCACATCTAAATCTAAGAAGCACATCTTCAGGGACAGCAAAAGTCTCATCTGGGTTAAAGCCCTCTTTTGTTTTAGACTCAGCGATAATCTTATCTCCAAGTGGTGCACCATGTGTATGATGTGTACCCTCTAACTCACCTGCACCTTTACCGATGATAGTATTGGCAATGATAATCGTAGGTTTAGTAGCAGACTTAACTTCATCAAGTGCTTTTTCAATCTCATCATAACAGTGACCATTAATCTTCTTCACATCCCAGTTTTGTGCTAGGAAACGCGCTTCTACATCTTCACTCCAAGCGATGCTTGTATCACCCTCGATAGTAATGTGGTTAGAGTCATAGATAAGTACCATATCTTTAAGCTTAAGATGTCCAGCCAGTGAACATGCTTCATACGAGATACCCTCTTGCAAGTCTCCATCTCCACAAAGACAATATACTTTATGGTCTATAAGCTCACACATCTCTGAGTTTACTTGGTTAGCAGTATACGCTTCTGCCATAGCAAAACCAACAGCATTTGCAATACCTTGTCCAAGTGGTCCAGTAGTTATCTCTATACCATCTGTATGACCATACTCTGGATGACCTGGTGTTTTAGAGTCTAATTGACGGAACTGTTTTAAGTCTTCTAAACTTACATCATAACCCCAAAGGTGAAGAAGGGAATAGATAAGTGCAGAACCATGTCCACCAGAGAAAACCAAACGGTCACGGTTGAGCCATTTTGGGTTCTTTGGGTTGTGGCTAAGTTTTTCAGAAAGTACTACAGCGATGTCTGCAAGACCCATAGGTGCACCGGGGTGTCCTGAGTTTGCTTTTTGTACCATATCTGCTGCTAAAAATCTGATGGTGTTTGCCATTTTCTTACGCATAGTATTTTGCTCTGTCATTACTGCCATTTATTAGTCCTTATGTCTATTGAGGTATTTTGTTATCAAGGGTTGTAAAGCATGTTGCAGCTTCTCATCAAACGTTTCAAATCGTCTTTGTAAATCTTTTGCTAGGGTATCTGCCTCTTCGACAGTTTTTTCTAATCCTAAAAGGTTTACAAAGCTATTTTTATCGCCATCGTTTCCTGTGGTTTTACCCGCTTCTTCTTCACTCTGTGTTTCATCTATAATATCATCTTGTATCTGAAACAAAAGCCCAAGGTCTATACCAAAGTCATAGAGTGCCTTCTGAACCTTACTATCAAGCCCTACGATAACTGCACCCATTTGTAATGAAGCTGCTATGAGTTTGGCTGTTTTGTTGGTATGTAGTACTTTAATTTGTTCTATGTTTAAAGGCTTATTTTCAAAGTAACAGTCTATCGCCTGTCCAAGTACCATACCCTCACCACCACCGTTTTGAGCAAGTAGCGTTACCAATTTTATCTTGATATCTTCACGCAATGGTGCTTGTGCTATGCGTAAAAATGCATCGGTATTGAGTGCATCGCCTGCAAGTATTGCGGTAACCTCATCGTACCGCTTATGAAGTGTTTTATTACCACGACGCAAGTCTGCATCGTCCATAGCGGGGAGGTCATCATGTATGAGTGAGTAGGTGTGGAACATTTCAAGTGCCATGGCTACAGGTAAAGCCCCATTATAAAGCATAGGCTCATAGGCATCTACAATGCTTAGAAGTAACATAGGTCTAAAACGTTTCCCACCCGCAGTCAGCATGACACCCAATGCATCTTCATACACAGGATGAAAGCTTGGTGCTTGTGGTAAATTCTGAGATAAATACGACTCGAAACGTTGCATAATGACCCTATGATTTTTATTGGTAAAATTATACCTTATTTGGATAAAATACTTCTATGAAACTAGAACAAAAACAGACAATAATTATTTGGTTAAAACGATTTGTAGGATTTTTAGCTATCGGACTATGGGGAGTTGTAATTTTCACTATCTCTAGTTCACCTGCACCTTTTGCAGAACAAGCACCCTATTGTATGGGAAACACTATGCTTATATTTGGGATATTAACGGGTATTCATAAGGGGTTGGATTTATGGGGAGAGCAAGCGTAGCGTTCCATCAATCATACAACGTGTGTCTCTGTCACTCCGAACACCCTTGAAAACGGAGTGATTTGAGAGGAGTGACGCTTTTTTGCTTCGTTTTTTCTAAAAAAATGAAGAGAATAACAACGCCACAGTTTTAGAGTAAAAGGCAAAGTTAATAACATATTCCAAGTTCAAGGTGCGTTAGCAAACGCACCCTACATAAAATTAAACCTTACACTTCTTAGCAATAAAAGCAATCTGCTCATCGAGCGTCAACCCCTCAACATCCACAACCACATTAGCCAAAGCCTTATACGCTTTTTTACGCTCTTTATAAAGTGCTTTTGCCTTTTTTTCATCAGAAAACAATGGACGTTTTTCCAATTTTTCTTTAGAGTTCTTAGCTGTTTTCAAACGGTTATGTGTCCACTCAAATGAAGCATCAAGAAGTACCACAGTACCAAGTTTTTTAAGATTCTTCACCTTATAAAACCCACCACCACAAGAGATAAAAGTATTTTCTACACAGGCTTCTATCCAGTCTGCTGTGGCTTGTTCTTGTTCTCTAAAGTAAGCTTCACCTTTTTTTTCAAAAATTTTCTTTACTTCTTTGTTCTCTTTAGATTCTATGAGGTCATCTGTGTCTATGATGTAAGTACCATACTTTTTGCTAAATGCGCGTGCAGTAGTACCCTTACCTACACCCATAAAACCAATAAGAATAATATTATTTTTCAACGTTCACACCATATTGTAACGGTCAATAATCTTTTTAATTCTCTTACGAAGGTTTTTGAGTGCATCTACTGCATCTTTCCCCTCTGCCATCAATGAATCAAATTCATCAAATTGGATTTTAGCAACCCAACCGATTTTTGTATGTCTCTTGATACCCACAAAACGTACTTCACCGTAATGTTCTTTTGCCATTTTATAAATTCTGTCTATTCTCTCATCTAATGTTTTTGCTTCTTTGCTCACGTGTCTTCCTTTAGTCAATCTTATATTTTTGATATAATTATAGCATAGAGCTATTACCAAAGGATTACAAAATGAAAAATATACTCATAACAGGTGTAAGTTCAGGACTTGGATTTGCTTTAGCACAGGCTTATTTAGACAAGGGAGATGCTGTGTATGCCATAGGTAAGACTATCCCTAAAAAGTTTGAGAATAATCCACATTTTTTCTTTTTTCCATATGATTTAAGTGATACTTTTATGATTAATGCAACCATTCAAGAATTTATAGAACATCGTCCTTTTGAAATAGCCATACTTAATGCTGGGGTATTAGGAGAGATAGATATGCTTTCAAATATAGAGACTTCTCATATCAAAGATGTGATGGAAATAAATGTATGGGCAAACAAAGAACTCATTGACCTACTCACCCAACACACCATAGTACAACAAATAGTAGGCATAAGTTCAGGGGCAGCAGTCAATGGTTCCAAAGGATGGGGAGCCTACTCACTCTCTAAGTCAACGCTCAATATGCTACTAAAGGTCTATGCAAAAGAACTTCCTGAAACACATTTTACCTCGTTAGCACCGGGGATAATAAAAACAGCTATGGTAGAACATATTATCAATGAAATAGATGATGAAATTTTTCCATCAGCCAAAACACTTAAAGAGTCACTCATCCAAACACCACAAGTTGCGGCAGAAAATCTTTTACATATTTTTCCAAAATTACTTAACTATGAGAGTGGTAGTTTTTTAGATGTAAGGACAATGGACTAAGCAAACATCTTTTTCATCTTAGCAAAGATTATTCCTGTAATTCCTTTTGGTTTTGCAAGTTCTTCTATAAACTGATCATAATTCATTCTTTGCTCTTCAAGGTAACTATTAAGATATTCAATAGATGCATCGATATCATGATTTTTTTCAATCTCAAGTAATTTTACATAAAGTGGTTCAATTGCTTTTATGACATGTTTTGGTGCAGCTTGTCTAAATGCAAGATAATGTCTTACATTACCAGCTTGATCACGTTTAATATCAAAATCAGTCACAACCCAATAATGATCACCATTTTTAGACAAGTTCTTCACAACTGCCATAATATTTCTACCATTTTTCAAATGTTTCCACATAAGATAAAATACTGCTTTTGGCATATCTGGATGACGCAAAATATTATGTGGTGCACCAATAAGTTCACTCTCTTTATATCCAGCTACTTCAGAAAAATAGTCATTACCATAAACTATTTTACCTGTTGAGTCTGTTTTACTGACAATAAATCTTTTAGCATCAAGCTTAATCTGGTTTCCTGTAGGAATTGGTCGTAGTACTGACATTTTTATACCCTTTATTAAATATAATAAGAGCAACCCGGCGAACTCATTGTAATTCTCCTTGCATCGAAGTACAACTCCCATACAACTTCAGAAATTTACGCATATTGAGTCCCGTGGCTTTCCGTCCCTATTTCACAACAGGTTTGGCGTCAAATTTCAGTATTATAATATATTAATGTCAATAAAATGTCAAAAAACTAATAATATTTATCAGTTTAACTTATTGATAATTTAAACTTTTATTTTCATCCACTCACCCTTGTTAAACGTCATCCAAAGCCAAATAGCTTTTACAAAAGTATCTGAAATCATTGCTAAGTAGACCCACATAATGTTATGAAAATACCATGAGAGGAAAAATGCAGGTAAGATACGTACGAACCAAAGTGAAATAAGATTTATCTTCAGTGTACGTCTACTGTCACCTGCCCCACGTAAGGCTCCTGAGAGTACAAAATTAAATGCCAGTGGTATTTGTGAAAAACCTACTATACGCAAATAAAGGCTTGCTTCTTCTATAGTCTGAGCATCATCCGTAAAGAACCATACAATTTTTTCTGGCATAAAAATCATAAAAAACGAAAGAAAAAACATAAACCCTACGGTGTATTTGAGCACTAGCATCACATCTTCTCTGGCTTGTTCTGGCTTCTTTGCTCCTAAGCCCTGCCCCATCAGTGCCATGGCTGCAATGGTAAAACCAATACCTGGCATAAAAGCAAGTCCTTCTACACGTAAACCTATCTGGTAGCCAGCTAAAACCTCTGTACCATAGTGTGCGATGATAATAGTAAAAAGCATAAAAGATCCAAAGGTTAAAGAGCGTTCAAATGATGCAGGAATCCCTACTTTTAACGCACGTTTAAGTAGTGATTTGGAGTAGTGCCATACAGGGGCATACGGCATCTTAGCTTTCAGATAGAGTGTGAGATAGATAAGTAACTCTAAACCATTGACTATCACCGTTCCTACTGCCGCCCCCATCACACCAAGTTCTGGGAAACCAAGATTACCAAAAATGAAAAGATAGTTCAAAAAGATATTAAGAATAATAGAACCTATCTTAATGAACATTGGTGTTTTGGTATCTCCTGAGGCATTCAATGCGGTCACGAAAACCAACTTTACAAAGATAAAAGGCATCATCCATGTAAGCATCTGTACATAGTCTTCTCCTAGAGCTACTACTTCAGGAGCTGTACCAAACCATACATAAATGTTGGATGCCACAAAATACCATAACACCATCACTGGCAAGGAAAGTACAAATGCGAACCTAAGTAATGTAGACAAACCTGTAGAAGCTCGTTTCATTTTCTTTGCCCCAACAAAACGTGAAAGTAATGCAGAAGTACCTACATGCAAAAGTGTTAACACAGCAAAAACAAACATAAGTGACTGTAATCCAAGCCCTACAGCTGCTACAGCAAATGCAGAGAGTCGCCCAACCATAATAAGGTCAGTCACCACTTGAAGCATATCTAGCAGCGAGTTAATCGCTGCAGGGAGAGAAATCTTTAATATTTTTTGATGTTTAGGGGGGAAGTATTGTAGTAACATTTAACCTGCCAACTTATCGATGTAAAGATATAACACAATAATAATTACTGAAGAAGATGAGATAGTCCACACACTTGCTCCAAGCATTTTACCTCTGTTAAACATCTGTCTATACTTGTAAAGTAATATAGGAAAAAGTATAAGTGACAACAGCACAGGCAAATACGCCATACTACTTACTCCCTGCTCTTTTATAGTATATTGTACCGCCACAAAAGAGGTATAGATGATGCCAAAAACGATTAAAAGCATGAACATCTGCATAAACATAAAAATGATACGCATACCATTCTTGTTTGTCATATCATTGTATTTTTGCATTTTTATTTCCCTAACACTATTTTAATGGCTTCTACAAGTGCCTCTTTTTCTATAGCACGTATCTCTTTGTCATACGCCTCAAAACTCAACTCTTTTTTAGCAACAGTTTTTTGCAATATTACATCTCCACCATCAAGTTTTGAACTTACATAATGAATGGAAACACCACCCTCATCATGTTCATCTTCATATGATTTTTCTATGGCATTTAAGCCTTTATGTCTTGGGAGTAGTGAGGGGTGTAAATTTATCGCTTTTACTTGTTCTGTAAACGTTGGTGTCAAAATACGCATAAACCCTGCAAGTACTGTAAGGTCTGGGCTGTAGCGTTTCAGTGTCTCTACTACCACAGCATCATACGCTTCACGGGAATCAAAGTTTTTAGGTTCTACTACCCCGTAAGGTATAGCATACTCTTGTGCAATAGCTATACCCCCTGCTTCAGGATTATTAGTCAAAGCAAAAACTACTTCTACATCTTGCTTATGTAAGGTCTTAACAATATGGGCAAAGTTTGTACCTTTACCACTAAATAAAATAGCGATTCTTTTCATAAAGTGAATTTTACTCTAATTAATTTCTAACTTCCTTACCTCATCAATAATATCCGTAGGCAACATAGCGTACGTTGCACCTTTATAATTGTTCGCAGCCATCACCAGAGCAAGTGAACCCTGTATAGCAGCCTCTACTCCTGTATAGCCTTGAGCAAGAAGTGAGACTATGAGTCCTGAGAGTACATCTCCAGAGCCTCCTTTAGAAAGCTTAGAGCATCCAAGAGGGTTAATATAGAGTTGTTCTTCTTGCATAATAAGTGTATTGGCACCTTTAAGTAGTAGCGTGACATGTGGGTACTTGGCATTGAATAGTCGTACCATCTCGAAACGTCTACTTTGTACTTCTACTACTGTGAACTCCTCTCCCGTAAGTATTTTCCACATGATAGTGAATTCTTTTGGGTGTGGAGTGATGACTATCTCTCTGTCTTTTTGTTCTAGTACCGACAAAAGTTCTTTACTTAAAAAGGCATCGGCATCAAGGACTATAGGTAGATGAGAGTCTAGTACATACTTCTCTAAAAACGCCTGTTCAAAATAGCCTCCTAAACCCATACCTATGGCTAGTGCCGAAGCATTGTCAGGTACTACAGTTGAGTGCATCAGATAGGCTGGAGGTGAGACTTTTTCATGCACGACTAAAGTAGTAAGCCCTGCTCCAAAACTGGCACTCGCCATCCCTGAGATAATACCTGCACCCTCTTTCTCTCCACAAAACAGAGCAGCATGTCCGAAATTTCCTTTATGGCTATTTTGCTTTTCTCTTAAAGGGAGTTTCATATCACTTTCTTCTAACACAAAACAGTGACTCTCTTGCTCATAGTATTGGCTACTCACACCTAAGTCTACTCGCAGTATGTCACCTATGCTGTCTTTAGCCTCATCCAAATAAAGTGCTTCTTTATAGGCTCCCATAGTAATGGTCGTATCTGCCTGAAATGCCATAGGCATAAGATTGCCATGCTCACCTACACCAGTAGGTATATCACAAGCAATTTTATGTCCTTTCATAACATTGAGTTGGTGGAGTATATATTGTGTCTCTTTATCTATCTCTCTATTGAGTCCTGCTCCAAAAATGGCATCTACTATGACATCAGACTCATACAACTCTTTTACAATATGTACACCCACTGCCTCTGCACGAACTAGTTGTAATTTTGCCATCTGTGACTTCACCCCAAAAGGTATAACCAGTCTTACATTATAAGCACCATGTAGCTGTCTAGCCAAGACAATACCATCTGCACCATTATTACCTACTCCAGCAACGATGAGTATAGAAGATCCCTTTTCAAAATTCTTTTGAATATATTCCACCATACCTCTAGCAGCATTTTCCATGAGTATGTCTTCAGTAAGTCCATACTGTTCGTAGCATCTTTTGTCTAAGTCATAACAATTTCCAAATACTTTTTGCATGGCAATACTCCTTCTATACAATTATTTTATCACAAATTAAAATAGTTTCGATATAATCCCCTTCATATTTATCTCTCTTACTCTAAACGGTAAGAAATCTTGATAAGGAAGGGGGTGCTTTTCAATGCCAGGAATTATTTTAACTTCACGTGATTCATTTGATGACGCGTACAGAAAATTTAAAAGACAATGTGACAGAAACCTAATCGTTACTGAAGCAAGAGCTAGACAACACTTTGAAACTCAAACTGAGAAGAACAAGAAAGAAAAGATTGCAACTCGCAAGAAAATTCTTAAAAAACTCTTCATGCTTAGAAGATACGAGTCTAGACTGTAATCAGTCTTTGGCAGAGCTTTTGCTCTGTCACTCAATCTACATTTTATACCAAAACCTCAAAAATATTTTTATCTTATTCCTAAATATCTATTTCTCCAATTAATATGTCGAAATTACTTCGCCAATTCTAATCACTAGTAGTTATTAGGAATTTCCTAATAACTGAATTTTCTTCTAGTTCATGGGTTTTAAATATATTTTTTAACTGTTCATTTATCGTTGCCACATTTATATCAAAAAGTTTTGCTATAAGCTTTTGAGTAAGCCACACCGTTTCATCTTCAACTTTTACTTCTATTGTATCTTGTCCGTTAGTAGTGGTGAAGATTAAAAATTCTGCCGTTGAGTTTCTTATGGTTAGTTTTTTCATAAGGTAATAATATCACTATTTTATATGAAAATGTAAAAATATGCTAAATTGACATATTTTATTTACCAGATTTACTTCTATTAATGTACCAAAGTCATATTATACACTTTCTCAAATTCCCCTTACCTCTTAACCAACCCCGTAACATCCACTTTTTGAATATAGTTATCTTTTAAAAGTATACTCACTTCATCTTCGTATAAAAATCCCAAATATTTATGTAACCCTCTGTTTCTACACGCATTATATGCTCTTATCATGTTGCGTTCAAAGCTATTTTTGGGATTATCTAAAGAGATGGGGCTTAACTCTGTTTGCTTTATCTTCTCAAAAGCTTTTAGCCCTTTGTTTTTAATCTTATGAATTATAATAACTATCTGATTTTCAGATATAGGCTTTACTCTAAAAAGTCTTGCCCTATATTGATTATGCTCTATCATCTTTTTGAGTGTGACATAGGTGGAGGTACTCATTTTCTTAATCAGCTTATTCATCGTTCTTAATATCCACTCTTTTGACATCTGTTTTACACTCTTGTTTTTACCACTTCTGCCAAGTTTTGATGTATTCCATTTACTTTCAGAGACAAGCACCTCTTTGATGATGCCATTTTTTTGCTTGTAGTATAGTCCATCTATGCCATTGCGTCCTATCTCTCCCTCAACCTGTATCCAACCACTTTGTGTATAAAATCTATGCATCATACACTCTGCACTGCTACCATTAATGATGTTGAGCCTACCTTGAATTTTACTATCCGAGGGTATCTCTCTAGCAAAGAGTAACGTTAAGAAGAGAGAAGATATAAAAATGTATCTCTGCATCTGCTAAAGGCTTTCACACTTGTAGGAGTAGTCAGACCCTTTGTGTGAACTGTTAAGCTTTTTCATCTCTTTGTTGCATGCCGACAGAGAGGAGAACTCTCTACCAAAATTACTAGGAGAGCCATACTGATAGATGCGTATACGTGCCTTGCTCTTCTCTTTTTTAAGCTCTTTTTCTAATAGAATTTCACAAGGTTTACCATCATGGTTCTTGTCAAGCGATCTGTAGCCATACTTTTTGGTATCATAGTACGACTTCGCCTCTTTGTAGGTTTTAAATTGATCACATGTTTTTGGAGAAGCCGTAGCAAGAGTGACAGAGAGTATGGAGAGTAGTATAAATTTTATCATTTATGTTCCCTAGTTTTTATATTTTAAAGGTATATAATACCTACAATAATATTTAACAGGGATAAATTACCTCTTTATTTAAAATAATAGGTATTTTATACTTTGTTTCTTCCTCATAAACTTTAATGTACCTTTTATATTAAAAAGGTCGTAATAATGACGCAACGAGATAAGGCAATTTATTTGGATTTAGATCCAAAGACATTAAGAAATTGGAGAAAAAAGAAACCAAACCTCTACAAAATCATCATGCTAGGATTTGCCTTTGAAGAGGTAGTTGAAAAATCTAAAGTGAATTATGAAGAGTTGGAGAAATTAGCCAAAGAAATGGTAGAGAAATAGTTTTTTACAAACTCATCCCAAATTATCCAACTTTTCGCTAAAATAATACCAATTATTTTCCAAAGGTTTTCTCTATGACATTTACAACAACATTACAAAAAGATGCGATTAAGATTATGCTCCTTGGTTCTGGTGAACTAGGTAAAGAAGTTGCCATTGAAGCTCAACGTCTCGGCATAGAAGTCATAGCCGTAGACAAGTATGAAAATGCACCTGCACACTTAGTAGCAAACAGAAGTTACGCAATAGACATGCAAGACGAAGCAGCAGTTCTTGAAGTAATAGAAAAAGAGAAGCCTAGCTTTATCTTGCCAGAGGTAGAGGCCATCAGCATCTCTGCACTTTTTGAGGCAGAGAAACGTGGTTTTCATGTTATCCCTAATGCTGAAGCCGTAAACAAAACCATGAACCGTAAAAATATCCGTGTCTTTGCAGCAGAAGAGTTAGGACTTACAACATCTGGCTATAAATTTGTAAAAACATTAGATGAGTTAAAAGAAGCAGGAGAAGAGATTGGTTTTCCATGTGTTATTAAACCTGTAATGAGTTCTTCTGGTCACGGGCAGAGCATTGCAAAAACTGCTGATGACATAGAGAAATCATGGGAGATAGCCAAAGAGGCTCGTGGTGATGCCTCTGAGCTTATCGTAGAAGAGTTTGTCCCTTTTGACTATGAGATTACACTGCTTACGGTACGTAATGAAACAGGTACTGTATTTTGTGATGCCATCGGGCATGTACAAAAAGATGGAGACTTCATCCTCTCATGGCAACCCATGGCTATGAGTGACGCAGCACTACAAAAAGCCAAAGACATCGCCAAAGCAGTGACAGATGGACTGGGTGGTAGAGGTATTTTTGGAGTAGAATTTTTTGTTAAGGGTGAAGAGGTGTACTTCTCTGAACTTAGCCCTCGTCCACATGACACAGGCATGGTTACACTCATCACACAAAGCCAAAGCCAATTTGCACTTCATGTAAGAGCCGTACTTGGACTCCCTCTAGCTTATACCACGTACGACGCCGGTGCTTGTGGTGCATACAAAGCAAAAAATGAGAGCCATAACCCCGTACTTGAAGTACCAGACAGTGCTTTTACAGAAAACTCATTTGTAAGAGTTTTTGGTAAACCAGAATCTCATGTGGGTAGACGTATGGCTGTGAGTCTTGTACTAGACAGCGATGTTGAAGTAGCTAAAACAAGAGCTACTGAAATAGTCAATCAAATAAAAGACAATTAATTTTAATGACTATAAGGGAACGCTATGAATATAGTACTACTTGATGCCAAAACATTAGGGGATGATTTAGATTTATCTTCCTTGGAGCAATTTGGAACACTTACACGTTATGCTACTACTTCGGAAGATGAGACTGTAGCTCGTATTGTAGATGCAGATATCGTCATTACCAATAAAGTAGTACTCTGTGCAAATATACTTGCACAGACTAAAAACCTTAAACTTATTTGTATCGCTGCAACAGGTATGAACAATGTAGATTTAGAAGCTGCAAAGTTTCAAGGTATTGAAGTTAAAAATGTAGCAGGCTATTCAACCCATTCAGTGGTACAACATACTTTTTCTATGGCTCTGTATTTACTTGGTAAAATGTCTTATTATGATACGGTAGTAAAAGATGGTACATGGAGTAAATCAGGACTTTTTACAGATGTTAGCCATCCATTTTTTGAAATAGCAGGGAAAAAATGGGGGATTATAGGATTTGGAGCTATTGGTCAAGAAGTAGCTAAAATTGCTACAGCTTTTGGAGCAGAAATTGTTTACCATTCAACCTCTGGTCAAAACCTCCATCATGCCTATCCACACTTGAATTTAGAGTTTCTTTTAAAAGATTGTGACATCATCTCTATTCATGCACCACTAAACGACAGAACCTATGAACTTATTAATGAAAACAACCTCTCTTATATTAAAGAAAATGCCATACTTTTGAACCTTGGTCGTGGGGGTATTGTCGATGAGACAGACTTGGCTTTTGAACTTGACAGACGTAAGATTTATGCTGGGTTAGATGTACTTGAGGTTGAACCACTCTCTTCAACCAATAGACTCAAAGAAGTGAAACATCAAGAGAGACTTCTCATCACACCACACATTGCTTGGACAAGCATAGAAGCAAGAAAGAAGCTTCTTAAAGGCATAGTGAAAAATATAGCAACTTTTTTAAAAAAGTAACATAAGGATTATAATGCTTGATGTACTCATCATAGGCTCAGGTGGAGCAGGACTTACTGCTGCTTTAGCTGCTAAAGAAATATCTACAGTTGATGGTGTAGGTTTAGGAAATGCTTCCATACTGGTAGTAGGAAAAACCTACCCTACGAACTCCCAAACCTCTATGGCTCAAGGTGGCATGAATGTTGCGCTTGGTAATGTAGGTGAAGATCATATAAGCTCACACATTGCAGATACGATTAAGTCTGCACATGGACTTTGTGATGAAGATATGGTACGTCAAATGTGTGCAGATGCTCCCAAAACCATACAGTGGTTAGAGAGCATTGGTGTACCATTTTCACGACTAGACAATGGTAAATCAGGTATAGAAACCATAGCCCAACGTCAGATGGGAGGAGCCTCATCTAAACGTGCCTGTTATGCCCAAGACTATACAGGACTCAAAATTCTTCATACCCTTTACGATACGTGTCTCAAGGAGAACATAGATTTTTTAGATGAACACTATCTACTCAATCTTATCACAGATAAAACCTCTACAGATACCATCATCAAAGGTGCAGTATTTCTTAATATTCGTACAGGGGAAGTAGTACAAATAAATGCAAAATCTGTTGTACTTGCCACTGGTGGATATGGTAGTATTTATCATGGCTATACTACCAATGCTTACGGAAGTACTGGGGATGGTGTTGCAGCAGTTCTACGTGCAAGTGGTGCCGTCTCAGATATGGAGTTCATACAATTTCACCCTACTGCACTTAAACACTCAAGCATCCTCATATCTGAGAGTGCTAGAGGAGAAGGTGGGTACTTGGTAAACTCTGAGGATGAACGTTTTATAGATGAGCTGAAGCCTAGAGATGAAGTGGCACGAGCTATCTTTGAACAGCTCAAAAATGGCAAAGAGGTTTTTTTAGATGTGCGTCATTTGGGTGAAGAAAAACTCATGGAGCTTCTACCACAAGAGGTAGCGCTATGTAAACTTCATGAACATATAGACCCAGCTACTGAACTTATACCCATCAAACCTGTAGCACACTATTCTATGGGTGGCATAGATGTAGATTATGCATTGGAAGTCACAGGCATTAAAGGGTGTTTTGCTGTGGGAGAATGTTCTAATGCCAAAGTACATGGAGCTAACCGTTTGGGAGGAAACTCTCTACTCGAAATCATAGCCTTTGGTAAGTTTGCAGGTGAAAATGCCTACAAACAAGCAGTCTATGCAAGTAATAAAAAAGCCGATGATACCCAACTGCAACGTGATAAAAAAGAGATAGAAGCACTCTACAGTAAAGAGAACAGTATAAACTTTTATGAACAACGTAAGGCATTAGGAAAACTCTTTTATGAGAAGGTCGGTATCGTAAGAGAAAATAACCAACTGAATGAAGTCCTTGAGAGTGTTATAGCTATGCAAGTTGCCCTTCCTCAGACAGGCTTAAGTGATAAGTCAAAAGAGAATAACCAAAACCTTATAGAGTATCTAGAGTTTCAAAATGCTCTACTCTTAGCCCCTACGATTATCTCTTCTGCGATTGCTAGAGATGAGAGTCGTGGCGCTCACTTTAAACTTGGTTTTGAAGCAGAAAATGAAGATTTTCAAAAACATATTGTCTTACAGTGGAAGGATTAACAATGCAGATAAACATTCAAAGAGAAAAAAGCATAGAATCCTTTGAAGTCTCACAAGGACTCACCCTCCTTGCAGCACTCTACGAAATCAAAGAGTCTAAAGATGCAAGTTTAACCTTTACTGCAGGCTGTAGGTCTTCAGTATGTGGTACGTGTGCTGTAAGAGTCAACGGTAGAGAAGAGTTAGCCTGTGCCTATAAAGTGAAAGAGGGCGACTTGGTAGAACCTTTACAATACCACCCTGTACTTCGTGACCTCAAAGTAGACAAAAACAAAGCCAAAGAAACACTCCTTAAAAGTACTGCATGGATACAGAGTTTTACAGAAGCATCACTTACCCATAAAGATGAAAAGCTCACAGAAACACAAACAGACTGTATACTCTGTGACTCATGTTATTCTGCTTGTCCCGTGTACGCAGTAAACCCTGACTTCTTAGGGCCTTTTGCACTCACACGAGCGTACCGTTACACTTCAGACAAACGTGAAGGTGATGCCAAAGCCATCATAGATAATATACAAACAAATGGTGTGTGGGACTGTACTTTATGTGGTGAGTGTACTGCAGTATGTCCAAAAGGTATAGACCCTAAGATGGACATTACCATGCTACGTGGTATG
>Ga0256845_1001782_pt1 | contig 16744 bp, 19 predicted proteins | sample RiftiametaG_FD_189101 | JGI IMG/M metagenome (GOLD analysis project Ga0256845, IMG submission 189101) | Tube worm associated microbial communities from hydrothermal vent at the East Pacific Rise, Pacific Ocean - Riftia | ecosystem: Host-associated > Annelida > Integument > Unclassified ...
CTGACCGGGGAAACCAAATCCGGCTCGACCATCCGCATGGCATGGAAGCCCGCCAAACCGGATCATGGTGCGCTGTTCTTTAATTGCAAAACCACGCTGGTCAACACCATGCGCGAAATCTACCCCGATACTTTTACCTATCAGGGCACACGGGCGGTGCTTTTCCGCCTTGATCAACCGCTACCAAATGATACTCTGGCGCATTGCATCGAAATGGCGCTAACATACCATCGCAACAAACGGTAAAGACCAACACATGACAAACCCTAACGAATCCGTCGCCCTGATCACCGGCGCCTCGCGCGGCCTTGGCTTTGCTCTGGCCGAGGCTTTGGCCCCCGAATATCACATCGTCGCCGTAGGGCGCACCGTTGGCGGGCTGGAAGATCTGGATGACCGGATCAAGGCCAAAGGCGGCAATGCCACACTCGCCCCTATGGATGTCACACAGGACGCCGCCATGCAGCACCTATGCCGCTCGATCCATGATCGCTGGGGCGGGGTGAAACTCTGGATCCACACAGCCATCCACGACACCCAACTGTCGCCCGCCGACCATATCGACGCCAAAGACTGGGACAAGGCCATCGCCCTGAATATCCGCGCCACCGGCATCATGATCACCTATGTCGCCCCCTTGCTGGGCCGTGACGGCACCGCCGTTTTCTTTGATGATCCGTCCACAAGCGGCGCTAAATTCTTTGGCGCTTATGGCGCGACCAAAGCCGCGCAAATCGCCCAAGTGCGCAGTTGGCAGGCTGAAACCGCCAAAACCGGCCCCCGCGTGCATATCGCCACGCCAAATCCGATGCCCACCGCCCTGCGCGCCCGCTTTTACCCCGGCGAGGACCGCAACCCGCTGGCCGACCCCCATACCGAGGCCGCGCGGATACTGGCCGCGCTATAGGCTTCTTCTTTTCCCAAATACCTGCGCCGCAGGCATAGAATCTTTTCTGCCACAGCATGGGGTCAATCTCGGCTGTGGCTTTACCGCGCCCGCCCCTTGCCCTATTGAATCTACAGGGTAACAAAGGCGAACCAACCATGCGTATTCTGATCACCAATGACGACGGCATCAACGCCCCCGGCCTGCTGACCATGATGGCCATTGCCAGCGAAATTGCCGGACCCGAGGGCGAGGTCTGGACCGTCGCGCCCGCCTTCGAGCAATCGGGCGTGTCACACTGCATTTCCTACACTCGCCCGATGATGATCGCACAACTGGCCGAACGCCGCTTTGCCGCCGAAGGATCACCGGCCGACTGTATCCTTGCAGGTCTACATGACGTGATGAAGGACAACCTGCCCGATCTGGTGCTGTCCGGCGTGAACCGTGGCAACAACGCCGCCGAAAACACGCTCTATTCCGGCACCATCGGCGGCGCGCTGGAAGCCGCGCTTCAGGGGCTGCCCGCGATTGCCCTGTCGCAATACCTTGGGCCACAAACCGCCGATCTGGATGATCCGTTCAACGCGGCCGCCGTTCACGGTGCCGCAACCGTGCGCGCCATTCTGGACAACACCCCGCCGCAAAACGGCGACTATCGCCTGTTTCACAGCGTCAACTTCCCCCCCATCGCCGCCGCCGATGTCAAGGGCATGAAAGCCACCGTTCAGGGCTACCGGCGCGATGTGAATTTCAGTGTCGAGCCGCATTTCGCCCCCTCGGGGCGCAAATTCCTGTGGGTGCGTGGCGGCAGCCAGCACACCCCGACCGAGCCGGGCAGCGATGTCGCGGCCTGTCTGGATGGCTATATCTCGATCACGCCGATGCGGGCCGATCTGACCGCCCATGACGATGTTGAAACCCTGCAAAGGGCCCTGCCCAAATGAAAGATGCTGAACGCAAAATGCAATTCCTTTTTGCCTTGCGTTCCAAGGGGGTAACCGATGTGCGGGTGCTGTCGGCGATGGAGAAAATCGACCGTGGCGCATTCATCAAAGGGCTATTCGAGAACCGCACCTACGAGGACATGCCCCTGCCAATTGCCTGTGGGCAGACCATCAGCCAACCGTCTGTTGTCGGCATCATGACACAGGCGCTAAAGGTGCAACCGCGTGACAAGGTGCTGGAGGTTGGCACCGGCTCGGGCTATCAGGCCGCCATCCTTAGCCAACTGGCGCGGCGGGTCTATACGGTGGATCGTTTCGGCCGTCTGGTCCGCGAAGCCGAAGCCGCCTTTCGCAAACTGGACCTGACCAATATCACCGCTATCACCACCGATGGCAGCTATGGTTTGCCCGATCAGGCGCCGTTTGACCGTATCCTTGTTACCGCCGCCGCCGAGGACCCCCCCGGTCCCCTCTTGGCGCAAATGAAAATTGGCGGTATCATGGTGTTACCCGTGGGTCAGGAACAGGCGGTGCAAAGCCTGATAAAGGTGGTGCGCCATGAGACAGGCTATGACTACGAAGAACTAAGACCCGTGCGTTTCGTGCCCCTGCTGGAAGGCTTGGGCAAGGAATAAAACAGAGATATAACAGGCCCGGCAAACGGGCCGCGGTATTTGAGGAATGAGCAAATGGCAAAACGCCAAACCCCTATGATGCGGGCCCTGTTTACAGGTGTGGCCCTGACGATGTTTAGCACCCTTTCGGGCTGTAGCAGCTTCGATTTTGATCTACGCGACAATTTCGGTAATGCGCCCGATACCTCCAGCGCCGCACGCCAAGCCACCGCCCCCCGCCCGCCAACGGATGATCGCGGGGTGATTTCCTATCCCAACTATCAGGTCGCAGTGGCCCGTCGCGGTGATACCGTGACCAGTGTTGCCAACCGCCTTGGTCTGGATCCAGCCGAGCTGGCCCGCTATAACGGCATGTCGCCGGATACCCAGTTGCGCCCTGAAGAAATCATCGCCCTGCCCCGCCGCGTGACTGAACCATCGCCAGCAACAGGCGCCATCACCACCGGCCCATTGCAACCCGAACCCGTCGACATCACCACCCTTGCCGGTGGCGCGATTGAGCGCGCGGGCAGTAGACCGGCCTCTGCCGCGAATGTCCCATCCGGCGTTGAACCGATCCGCCACAGGGTTGAACGCGGCGAAACCGCTTATTCGATCTCGCGACTTTATAACGTCTCGGTGCGCTCGCTGGCCGAATGGAATGGCCTTGGCAGCAACCTGTCGGTCCGCGAAGGGCAGTATCTGCTGATCCCCGTGGCCAAAAACGGTGTGCCGGCCAATACCGAAGTCACCCCTCCGGGTCAGGGCACACCGGTTCCGGTGCCGCCCAGCTCGACCAAACCCCTGCCCGCCGAAAAACCGGCAGCGGCCCCTGCCAAACCGGCCTCGCCCAATCTGGGGGGCCGGACCGCCGCAGCGGCCAGCAATGCACGGCTGTTGTATCCAGTGCAGGGCAACATCATCCGCGCCTATTCCTCAAAAAGCGATGGCATCGACATTGCCGCCAAGGCCGGGGCGTCAGTGATTGCCGCTGACGATGGCACAGTGGCCGCGATTACCCGTGACACCGATCAGGTGCCGATCCTTGTGATCCGCCACAAAGGCAACCTGCTGACGATTTATGCCAACATCGACAAGATCGCGGTGAAAAAAGGCGACCGCGTGCGTCGGGGTCAAGCCATCGCCAAGGTCCGCGCCGCCAATCCGGCGTTCGTGCATTTCGAGGTCCGCAAGGATTTCGACAGCGTCGATCCGATGCCTTATCTGAAATAACAACAGGCGGGCGTTTCGCTTACAGGGAAACGCCCGTTCGTCCGGCCAGATCGGTGAAGTACTGCCACGCCACACGGCCTGAACGGCTGCCACGTGTTGCCGCCCATTCGATTGCCTCGGCGCGCAGGGTTTCGGCGTCAATCGTCACACCATAAGCCGCACAATACCCTTGGACCATCGCCAGATATTCGTCTTGTGAGCAGGCATGGAAGCCCAGCCACAGACCAAAGCGGTCCGACAGGGAAACCTTTTCCTCGACCGCCTCGGAGGGGTTGATGGCCGAGCCACGTTCGTTTTCAATCATATCGCGCGGCATCAGGTGGCGCCGGTTCGAGGTGGCATAGAACACCACATTTTCCGGCCGCCCGATCACCCCGCCATCCAGCACCGCCTTTAGCGATTTGTAATGTTCGTCGTCATGGGAAAACGATAGGTCGTCGCAAAACAGCAGGAACCGTTCATCCGCGTCCCGCAGCAGCGCCAGCAGGCGGCCGATGCTGGGTAAATCCTCGCGCTGGACCTCAACGATCTTTAGCGCCAGCCCCTGTTCCAGAACCGCCGCGTGAATGGCTTTGACCAGTGACGATTTCCCCATCCCGCGCGCGCCCCACAACAGGGCGTTATTGGCAGGCAGGCCACGGGCGAATTGCAGGGTGTTTTCCAGCAGCGTGTCGCGGGCGCGATCCACGCCGATCAGCAAGTCCAGTGCCACGCGGTTCACCTTGGCGACGGGTTCCAGATGGTCGGGGTCAACCTGCCAGACAAAGGCGTCAGCGGCGCTGAAATCGGGGGCTTTGGCGGGCTTGGGGCTGATCCGCTCCAATGCTGCCGCAATCCGTTTCAGCGCCTTGCCGCTCATTTGTCGTCTTCTTTGAAATAGCCCTCTTCCTCGGCTTCGTCCTCGTCGAACTCGTCCATCAGCGGGTCTTCTTCTTCGGTTTCCTCGTCGTCGTCGTCTTCATCTTCGTCGTCGTCAAACCACAGCCCTTCGGCCCGCAGTCTGGCTTCGCGTTTGCGTTCGACATAGGCGACCAGATGGATTGAAACCTCGTACAGGCCGAACACCACAACGAACAAAACCAGTTGGGTGATCACATCCGGCGGGGTGACAATCGCGGCCAGTACCAGAATACCGACAATCGCGTATTTGCGCACACCGCGCAGGCCCTTGGCGCTGACCAGACCAGCCTTGCCCATCAGGGTCAACAGCACGGGCAACTGGAAACACAGTCCAAAAGCCACCATCATTTTCAGTGTAATATCAAGGGTTTCGTTGACTTTCCCCTGAAACACAATTTGCACACCTGTATCCGTCGAAACCGCACCATCCTGCGGCTGGAACGCCGTGAAAAAGGATGACGCATCGGCAAAGCCCAGAAAGAACGTCATCGCCATCGGGATAACGATATAATGCGAAAACGCGGCCCCCAGAATGAACAGCGCAGGGGATGCAACGATAAACGGCAGGAATGCGCTTTTCTCGTTTTTATACAGGCCCGGCGCCACGAAACGCCACATCTGGTAGGCAATCACAGGAAAGGACAGGCCCAGCCCGAACACCATCGAAATGCGGATCAGGGTAAAGAAATATTCCTGTGGTGCTGTGAACTGCATCACCGGATTGGGGTCGCCCAATTCGCGCATGGTTTTTTCAATCGGGGTCAGCAAAAAATCAAGGACCCAGCTGCCGAACGAGAAACAGATCACCATGCCAACGATAAAGGCAATCACCGAATAGATGATACGATTGCGCAGCTCGGCCAGATGCTCGATCAGCGGGGCTGTGGAGTCTTCAACCTCGTCGGTCATGATTTACCACCTGATTTGGGTTTTGGTTTTGCGGCAGCTTTTGGTTTCGGCTTGGCCGTTTTCGGTTTGGCTGGCGCCTTGGCTTTGGGTTTGGCTGCGGCTTTTGCCTTTGGCTTGGCCGGCGCCTTCTTAGCGGCAGGTTTGGCCGCCTTCTTGGCCGCCGGTTTGGCGGGCTTGGCTGCCGCATCCGTTTCAGCCGCTTTTGCTGTTGCTGCGTGCATTTTCTTGGCGGCATCGGTGCGCTCTTTGACCAGTGCTGCCTTTTTCGCCTTGTCCGCCGCTTTGGTTTCGGCGGCTTTGGCCTGTGCCTCGGGCGTCATCGGGTCCCAGTTTTCAAACTTGGTCGCCACCTCGTCCAGCGCATCCAGCCCCAGCGCCTTTTTCGAAGTCACCGCTTTCAGATCATCCGCCACGTCCTTAACGCCCGCCGAATCCGCAGCCTCGTTCATCGCTGACTGGAAATCCCGTGCCATCCCTTTAGCCTTGCCGGTAAAGCGGCCGAGGGTGCGAAACATTCCGGGCAGGTCTTTTGGTCCCACCACGATCAACGCGACGATGCCAATGACCAATAATTCGGTCCAGCCGATGTCAAACATGTGCGATCCGCCTTTTCAGAAAAACAGGGTAAAAGAGGGCGATTACGCCTCGTCTTTTTCTTTTTCTTTTTCGTCTTCGGGGGTCACATCTTTGGCGGCAGTGGCTGTATCTTCCAGCTCTTGCTTGCCTTCGCTCACACCTTTTTTGAACGAGGTAATGCCCTTGCCCACTTCGCCCATCAAAGACGAGATTTTGCCGCGTCCGAACAGAACCAACACCACAACGGCGATCAACAAAAGGCCAGGCAGGCCAATATTATTCAGCATAGTCTTCTCCTATGTCAGGATGTCCGGCGGGGGCCGGACAGGAATTTCACCCTCTGTGTTTATTGCCTTGGATCAGAAGATCAAAGGCTAAATTCGCCGCATTCTGCGGCTTTTTGACCGGTTTTGTGCCGCTATATTGTCAACTGACAGGTTTTTGTCAGTTATGCGGGGTAAAAATTCCCGAATCAAACGCGAAAGCGGTTGTGGGTGCTTGACCTTGGCGGCCGCGTCACCGAGTTTGCCCCCATGCGCCGCAAAGACCGCCTTTTCGAAATGATCCAGATCCTGCGTGACGGGCGGTTGCATCGTGCGCAGGACATGGCCGAGCGGCTGGATGTTTCGGTGCGCACGATTTACCGCGATATGGACAAGCTGATCGCATCAGGTGTGCCGGTCGAGGGGGAACGCGGGCTGGGCTATAGCATGACCGCGCCGATCACCCTGCCGCCGCTGAACCTGACCATGACCGAGCTGGAGGCGTTTCATCTGGGCATGGATGTGGTGGCCAAATCCACCGACAAGGAACTGGCCGAGGCCGCCAAATCATTGATTGCAAAGGTGGATATTGTGCTGCCCGAAGATCGGGATGCGCCAGCGCTGGGTTGGGGGTTTGCCGCGAACCCACTGGAGGATGCCGCCAAGGGGTTCAAATACATGCCCACCCTGCGGGCCGCGATCCGGATGCGCCACAAGGTGCAACTGGGGTATCGCAACGAGGCTGGCGAGATGACTGAGCGGGTGGTGCGCCCGTTGCAACTGGAATACTGGGGGCGGGTCTGGACGGTGATTGCGTGGTGCGAGTTGCGCAAGGATTTTCGGGTGCTGCGGGTGGACCGGATGCGGGATGTTTCGGTGTTGCCATCGCAATTTGGCGATGATGTGGGCACGACGCTGTCGGATTATCTGGAAGGGTTGGGAGAATAGGTTGTGCCGCGCTAACGCGCGTCACCCCGCGCGCGCGCCTTTACAGGGCACGCACGGGTGCCTTCGGCGAAGGTATTTGCGGCCTTATGTATCAAACGCACCAACAATATAGCTTATAAATAACGGCCTGTGAATCCATAATGGGGTATGCAGGAAAAGAGCATCATAAACGCACTATTGCAGATCAGAGTGGAAACCGTGCAGGCGGGGCAAGACGCCTATCACGTTAATGCTTTGCTGTTATCACGCGGGTATGATCCGGCAAACCTCCATGTGCCGCGAAAAGGTCCAGCTGATAGGTTCAAGCAGGCAGAGTTGAAATGCCTGATACTGGATGCGCTAAGAGGCGGTCCTATGGCGGGGAAAGAGATTGCGGCGTATGTTGTCGCGCAAAGACCGCATATATCGCCAGAGGATGCCTATGAGCGAGTGTATTGTGGGTTGGCAAGGATGAAGCGAAGTGGGGTAATTAAACGTGCTGGTCGGCTGTGGGGGCTGGCCCAATGAAGGGCCAGCTGTGAAGCTACGCTGCTGGGCGAGGTAACAGTTTTGGCAGATGTGGCAATGCAGCGGGGTCGCGTGTGTTGAAATAGCGCTCCGAGTGCTCAGGAATCCATACATCGTCAACAAACTCGATGTAGAGAGGCAGCATTTCCCTAGGATACTGGCGGGCGTCTCCCTCCCATTCGTCAGTCTTATGACTGTAGAATTTGTGTTCATCAGCCTTGTCAGGATGGAACTCCCTTAGCCAATCGGCGAAATAACGTCCGACGCTAACATCAGGGCGGTTCTGCTTCCCATTAGGAGCTTTGTCCGCCATCGTGTGGCCAACCATCTCCAACCGCCCAATAAGGCGGATCGCGAGTTCCGAGATGACTGAGAAATGGTCGTGGTCGACACGGTCCCAATTTTCGTTGAACCGCTTGATGAATGCTGGAGTTTTCCCCGTATATGAGCCAGTTTTGCGGATGGACGGCAAAACTTCTGACGTGATCCATTTTTTGAACCGCTTGGCCTCTGGCTTCCGGCTTGTGAGGATCAGGCTATAGAGCCCTGACTCATTTATGATCTTCGATTTTTGAGACCGCCCGATGGGGTCGATAATATCGAGGTCATCTTTCTCGTCTTCATCCAGCCGTTTTGCGGCATCTGACGTATTGGAGATACCAAGCTTGCGGCAAACTTCTGACAACACGAACCACGGCTCACCGTTGCGATCCATAACGCGGAATTCATCTTTGTCTTCGTATTCGAAAACCTGCATAGTGTATTGCATTACGATATTTTTTGTAGCCTGTAGTTTTTTAGGGCTTATTGGGCCGATATTGCTCATGTAATGTCCTTTCTGCGACATTTTGTGATGCAACGGGGCCTTGACGAGGCGTGACTAATCACGATACTCGACACTTACAGGGGAGGCCACGCTACATGTGGATTTCTGATTTTAGTCGGGTGGGCAATCACCACAAAAGCCCATCCGACGACCTGTACCCACAAAATACAGTACCAAAGTGCAATGAGTCAACGACCGACGATTTTTTAAGTTCCTATTCCGTTCTGATTCAGGCCACCCGCTGCCAATACCCTTTCCAATTACGGCTAACGGGTGCCTCCATCGCACATTCTACCAAACCATAAGCCATTGAACCGTTATCAACACGACGGTTGTCCTCAAGCCATGCAGCGTGGTTCGCATACTGGTGCAGGTATTGCGGACTAACGTGGTGGTGCTGGCCACGAACCATACGACGCAGGCGGGAAAAGAAGCTTTCAACCAAGTTGGTATGGATACCATCATCAGAGTAACAAACCGAGTGATTGACCCGCCCGACTTTCCAACCTGAATGCAGTAAGTCCCAATGGCTCGCTTCATCGGCTGTCATTGTTGCAGAGCGGCATATGTTCTCTTTAGCCAGTTCTACGCCCTCTGCCTCGCTCATGGTTACGAAGGGCAGTGTGCGGCCTCTACGCTCGCGCAAGGCCACCACAACACGGCGCTTGCCTGTCTGGTATTTCTTGCGGCGACGGTCAACACGATCCTCTACACGGTTGGCAGGGCGAATGTGGCCACCAAAGTAAGCGCCATCAATTTCAACGTGGCCTTCCAGTATTTCGCCCGTATGCACTTCGTCAGCCATTGCCTCGCGCAGTTTGTGCGCCAGAACGAAAGCCGTTTTGTATTGGCAATCCAGATCACGAGATAGCTGCACCATAGAAACACCCTTAGAAGCGTTCACGATAATGCAGATCGCGGCCAACAGGTCCACAAAGCCCATTTTGCGACTGGCAAAGATTGTGCCGGACGTGACGCTGAACTGGTGCGAACACGCCTTACACTTGAACTTGCGGCGCGTGGTGATTTTGTAAGCTTCGTCATGACCGCACTTGGGGCAAACCGCCTCGCCATTGGTCTCAGGCCAGCGCATTTCACAAAACATTGCATAGGCCGAGTCTTCACCAGCCTTGTAAATCTTACGAAGGCTAAGGGTGCGAGATGCCGCTGAGAGGAGAAAGTGTTGTGCCATTGTCATCATATCCATTGCTTATGTAATGAATATAGTACCTAGACGTATCAAATACAATACCTTATGTATCGAATATGATGCTTTTATTTATATAGGTGATACATGGCGGAACAAACTGAGTGGGAAACGAAGGCAGCAAACATTCTAAAAGCCGAATTAAAGCGCAAAGGGGTGACCTATTCACAACTGGCCGGATTGATTGGCGATAAAGAGGTTAACATTAGAAATAAATTGTCGCGAGGTAAGTTTACAGCAGCGTTTCTTTTTCAGGCACTATCTGCTATAAAAGTGGAGCGTATTGAGGTCGCCTAAATGCCTAAAAATGCTGACAAGAACACTGAAACTTTGCTGACACAATGGGTTGGCCCTGTTGTCGTTTCCGCGCTGGTATTTGGTATCCTTATGTCAACAAGCCTTTTAGGAATTGGGTTTGCCGTGACTTGCGCTGTGCTGATCGCAGCGGGCGGAATCGCGTTACTCTATTTCAGTTAAATCAAACCCAGATTGGGTTTGAGGGGGCTGTACTGAATGCACCTTAATGATCGTGTATTCCTTGACGTGCCACACTTCTTGGTCGCGCTCTTCTGAAACCTCCAAATCAACGTTCAAGACTATCCCCTTTGAAAGCGGAATATTTAACGCGCCAGATGCAAGTCTTCTCAAAAAGGATTCATCTTTAATCGTAGCGCCAAACTTTCCTCTGCTCGACGAAAAACCCCACCTCTTGTCAGTTTCATCGGTTAAAACGGCCCGCAACAAAACAAGGTCCATTTTTTCCAAGTAAATACGGCGCTCTGTCGCATCAGCGTCTCTAATAATCGTGCGCTTGGGGAATTCCCCTCGCTCAATCACAGTCAACGGTCTGCGCTCCGTCGTTCCAGATACCCCCGCGCCAGTAACGTTTTCATCGGCTTCTAAAGCACCAAATACCTCTACAGCCTCGTCCTTGCCAATTTCATCTTTGAGTGCTTTGGCGACCTCCTTAGCAAGGGCCTGCATATCCTCCTGTGTCAGAACAACTTCTATTTGTGGCGCATCTGGACCTTGCATCCACTCCAGAATCTGCTCCCAACTCCAGTTTACTGTTGTGCCACCGATGAAAATAAGAGAGCTCACAACGGCGGTTCTGATTGTTGCCTTTGGATCGTCCCTTATTAAGCTTATTATCGTTTTGAGTTTTTGACTGCCTTGCACCGAACTTTCCAGTTCGATCCTGGGGGCACTGAGTGGGTCAAAATGGAAGCTGACTTCCTCAACAAGGTTAGCCCACGCAATAGCGGCATTTGCCACAGTTCTTAAATCAATCCGAGTCTTGGGCTCCAAGTCGATAAATAGTACAAGGGATGTGCTGCTCATTATCTATTCCTGTTAATAATTCAGGCAGATAACTACGTTTTAGTGTGAATGTGGAGTCAAATCTCAACCACACATTGTTTTATCTTTGGTGCGTTTGATACATAAGGCCGGGTATTTGGGAAAAGAAGAAGCTTAAAGTCCCGCCGCTTTGCGCAGCATGTTCAGGGCGACAAGGATCAGGAAGGCCGCAAAGACGCGTTTTAGCGGTTTGGGGTCCATCATATGGGCCAGTTTCACGCCATAAGGGGCGGTGATCAGGGTCATGGATATGGTCAGTACAAAGGCGGGCAGGTTGACCGCACCGATGGTATAGGGCGGTTTGGTGCTGACGGGGATGTCGAGCATTAAAAAGCCGATCACCGAGGGGACCGCGATCAACACGCCCAGACCGGCCGCCGTGGCGACGGCGCGGTGAATCGGGGTGTTATAGAGGTTCATCAACGGCACCCCGAACGAACCGCCGCCGATGCCCATCAGCACCGACATGAAGCCGAGGATCGGCGACAGGATGGCACGCCGTATGCCAGTTGGCATGGCATCGCCCAGACGCCAGTGGTTGCGGCCAAAGGCAAGATAAAGCCCGATGGTGAAGCCCAACACGCCAAAGATGCCTTGCAACACGACCGAACGCAGCGCGGCGGCGATCAACACGCCCAAAGCCGCGCCAACCACGATACCGGGGGCAAAGCCGCGCAGGATGTCCCAATCCACCGCGCCCTTTTTGTTGTGGCTAGAGACCGAGCGCAGCGAGGTGACGATGATAGTGGCCAGCGATGTGGCAAGGCAGATTTGCATCAACTGGTCACTGCCATAGCCAAGCGACGAAAAGATATAGAAATAGGCTGGCACAAGGATAATTCCGCCGCCAACCCCCAGCAATCCGGCCATCACGCCCGCAAAAGCGCCTGTCGCCAGCAGCAGGGCGACCATCGGCAACAGGGTGTTCATTTCCGGCATATCAGGCGCTCTCGGTTATTTCGGGGCGATTCTGCACATGTTGCAGGGCGGCGTCCAGCACTTCCAGTCCCGCGCCTTCGCGGTGTGCGCCTTCGGACAAGGTACGCCGCCAGCCGCGTGCGCCGGGGCGGCCTGCGAACAGGCCCAGCATGTGGCGGGTGATCTGGTTCAAACGGCCCCCGTTAGCCAGATGGCGGGCGATATAGGGGCGCATTTCCTCAACCACTTCAAAGGTGGTTTTGCGCCCTGCCTCGCCGAAGATCTCCTGATCCGCGCCCAGCAAGACCGCGTCCGGTGTATGATAAGCTGCGCGGCCGATCATTACCCCGTCCAGCCCCGCGTCCAAAAACCCGCGTGCCTGATCCAGCGTGGTGATACCGCCATTGACCGAAATATGCAGATCGGGGAATTCGCGCTTCATTTGCAGCACCAGATCGTAATCCAGCGGCGGCACATCGCGGTTTTCCTTGGGGCTGAGGCCTTGCAACCACGCCTTGCGGGCGTGGATAGTGAACCGTGTGACGCCAGCGGTGCGGACGGTTTCAAGGAAGGCGGGCAGGATGTCCTGCGGCTCTTGCTTATCCACACCAATCCGGCATTTCACGGTGATTTCAACGTCCGAGGCCGCGATCATTTCGGCGCAACAGTCGGCCACCAGCGCGGGGTTTTCCATCAGCACCGCGCCAAAACTGCCCGATTGCACCCGATCCGAAGGGCAGCCGACGTTCAGGTTTACTTCGTCATAGCCCTCGTCACAACAAATGCGGGTGGCAGCGGCCAGTTCCACCGGATCGGATCCGCCCAGTTGCACGGCGACAGGATGTTCCGACGGATCAAACCGCAACAGATGCCGCGCCTTGCCGCGCACCAGCGCGGGGGATGTGACCATCTCGGTATATAGCAGTGCGCGGGCCGACATCAGCCGGTGCAAATAGCGGCAATGGCGGTCGGTCCAGTCCATCATCGGGGCGACGGACAGGCGGGCAGAGGTTAATGCGCTTGTTTTCAATTTACACTGCCTTGTTTGGGCCTGTCATGGATTTGGGTTGTCCAAATTCCGAATTTAAACGGCCTTTGCCGCGAAAGCAAAGGTAGGTCAAGCCAAATACCGGCAGTGATGCTTCTACACGAACCGGTTCACAAGGTTCTCCAACATTTCCTGCCGCCCTGAACGGGGTTGCGGGTTGGTGTCCTGCTCCAGCACCCTTGCCGCGATTTTGTCAAGCGTGCCACTGGCCAGCATCCCTTTGGCCTCATCGCTTTGCCACCCTGCATACCGTTCGCTCAACGCCTGTTCCAGCCCGCCATCCTGCATCATGGCCGCCGCCGCTTTCAGCCCGCGCGCGCAGATATCCATGCCGCCGATGTGCGCCGCGATCAAATCCTGCGGGTCCAGCGATTGGCGGCGCAGTTTGGCGTCAAAATTGGTGCCGCCCGTTACAAACCCGCCCGCTTTCAGGATATGATAATAGGCCAGCGCCACCTCGGGGGTGTTGTTGGGGAACTGGTCGGTGTCCCAGCCGGATTGGTAATCATTGCGGTTCATGTCGATCGAACCAAACACACCCAGCGCCACCGCCGTTGCGATTTCATGTTCAAACGAATGGCCAGCCAGAATGGCGTGCCCCTGTTCAAGGTTTAACTTTACCTCGCCCTCAAGTCCGTATTTCTGCAAAAATCCATAACAGGTGGCCGCGTCATAATCATACTGGTGTTTTGAAGGCTCCTGCGGTTTGGGTTCCAGCAAAATCGCGCCTTTGAACCCGATCTTGTGCTTGTATTCCACCACCATATTCAGGAACCGGCCCATATGGTCCATCTCGGCCTTTAGATCGGTGTTCAGCAGGGTTTCATAGCCTTCGCGCCCGCCCCACAGCACATAGTTTTGACCATTCAACTGGTGGGTTGCATCCATACAGGTTTTCACCGTGGCCGCAGCATAGGCAAACACATCGGGGTCGGGATTGGTGGCTGCGCCCGACATGAAACGGCGGTTGGAAAACAGGTTGGCGGTGCCCCACAACAGGCGGGTTTTGCTGGTTTCCATTTTGGCAGCAAAGTAATCCACGATCTGTCGCAGATTGCGGGTGTTTTCGGCAAAACTGTCGCCTTCGGGGCGCACATCCGCATCGTGAAAACAAAAGAACGGCACGTTCAGGATATCGAACATATCAAAGGCCACATCGGCCTTTAATCTGGCTCGCTCCATCCCATCGCCAAACCACGGGCGCTGGAATGTTTCGCCGCCGAACGGATCGGTGCCGGGCCAGGCGAAGGAATGCCAATAGGCCACGGCGAACCGCAAATGGTCCTCCATCCGTTTGCCCATGACCATTTCGTCGGCGTCATAATGGCGAAAAGCCAGCGGATTGGTGCTGTCCGCACCCTCAAATTTTATGCGGGGAATGTCGCCGAAAAATCGGGTCATTGGGGGGCTCCTTTTAGGGCTGGATAGGCGGCGCGATAGGTTTGGTAGACGTCGGCAAAGGCATCGGTCAGGGACGGGTCGGGATGGATGGTTTGCGCCACAGCAGGCGGGGTGCAAACCGTTGCCGGATCATCCCCCGTTGCGGCCATCAACCCCAGCCGCGCCGCACCAAAGGCCGCGCCAAAATCGCCATCATCGGGGATGTCGATGGGCAGGTTCAATGCGGTGGCCAGAACCCGCAGCCAGTAGTGCGACTTTGCCCCGCCCCCGACCGCCAGAAGGCGCGATATTTCGGTGCCGGTGCTGCGCAAGGCCGCAAGGTTATCGCAAAAGGCAAAGGCGACCCCCTCCAGCACCGCCCGTGTCAGCGTTTTGCGGTCGGCATCATGTGACAATCCAATGAACGCCCCCCGCATCGCAGCGTCATTATGCGGTGTGCGCTCGCCCCCAAGATAAGGCAGGAATTGCATCGTCGCGGGCGGTCGCAAATCATCGCCCAGCTCGGCCGTCAATTCCGCCGCCGGTTTACCCGCGATCCTTGCGAACCACTCCAGCGAATCTGTGGCCGACAGGATCACCCCCATCTGGTGCCACCGGTCCGGCAGCGCATGGCAAAACGTATGCACAGCACTTTCGGGCCTTGGCAAATAAGCGTCATTGGCGGCAAACAACACCCCCGAGGTGCCAAGCGAAATAAACGCCTGCCCCGCCTGCACCACCCCCATCCCGATGGCCGAGGCCGCGTTGTCGCCCCCGCCGCCCGCAACCGGAATGCCTTTGGGCAGGGACCAGCGGGCGGCAAGGCTGTTGCGCAATTGCCCGCCAATGGCGTTGCCTTCAACAAGGGCTGGCATCTGGCCGCGGGTCAGGCCTGTTGCGGCCAGCAAATCATCGGACCAGTCGCGGCGTGCCACGTCCAGCCAACTGGTTCCAGCACTGTCGGACATGTCGGAAACATAGTCGCCGGTCAGCCACAGGCGCAGGTAATCCTTGGGCAGCAGAACCTTGTGGATTTGGGCAAAGGCCTCTGGTTCATGCCGTTGCACCCACAGCAGTTTTGGTGCGGTGAACCCCGGAAACACGATGTTGCCCGACAGCGCACGGAAAACGGATTGCGCGTCCAGCTCTGCCGCCTCTTTATAGCTGCGGCTATCGTTCCACAGGATGCAAGGGCGGATTGCGTCGCCCGCCTGATCAACCAGCGTCGCCCCGTGCATTTGCCCTGACAGACCGATGCCCTTAAGCGCGGCCATTTGCGCAGGAAACTGTTGCGCCAGACTGTCCAGAACCTGCTCTGCGGCACTGATCCAGCTGGCCGGATCCTGCTCGGACCAGCCGGCATAGGGCCGCGAAACCTGTAGCGGGGCGCTGGCCGACCCAACCGTGTTTTGATCTGCATCAATCAACATGCCCTTTAGGCCGGACGTCCCCAAATCAAGTCCCAGATACATGTCATTTCCTCCAAGAGTGCCGCGCGATGCTGTTGTGCCCTTGCATTTGAGCGCGGCGGATGGCACACATTAATTCGATGGCAAAATTAAATCAAGAATTGATCCGCATCTTTGCAGCGGTGTTGATGGTATCGGGTGCGGGGTCCGTTTTGGCCGATGGCTTGCCCGACTTCCCCGAGGCCGTGTTTTCCAACGCGCCAAAGGGGCAAATCGCGCTGGGTCAATTGCTGTTCTATGATCCGGTTCTTAGCGGCAACCACAACATTTCCTGCGCCACCTGCCACAACCCGAAATTTGGCACATCCGACGGGGTATCGCTGGCCTTGGGCGAAGGCGGTATCGGGCTGGGCCCGTCGCGCCGTGTTGACCCTGACAATCCGCCGGAACAACGGATTGGGCGCAACGCCCCTGCCCTGTTCAATCTGGGCGCTGCCGAGTTCACCTCGCTGTTTCATGGCGGGAGGCTTGAGGCTGACCCAGCCCGCCCTTCGGGCATCCGCACCCCGCTGGACGATGAAATGGTGCAAGGATTTAGCGGTGTGGTATCGGCGCAGGCAATGTTTCCGGTGCTGTCAGGCGATGAAATGGCGGGGCAATACTCAGAAAACGACGTATCAAAAGCGGTGCGTCAGGGGTTTTTATCGCAAAAGGGCGGCGCGTGGGATATCATCGCGGCGCGGGTCGCGGACATCCCCGAATACCGTGCCCGTTTCACCGAAATCATCGGCCCGCGCGACATCCGCTTTACCGA
>Ga0256845_1001783_pt1 | contig 16732 bp, 15 predicted proteins | sample RiftiametaG_FD_189101 | JGI IMG/M metagenome (GOLD analysis project Ga0256845, IMG submission 189101) | Tube worm associated microbial communities from hydrothermal vent at the East Pacific Rise, Pacific Ocean - Riftia | ecosystem: Host-associated > Annelida > Integument > Unclassified ...
CATGAAAAGTGGCAAGTTTGTTGTCCATGGTGATGTGGGACAAACATTTATGTATGGTGCCAAGGGCGGTGAAGTTTACATCCGCGGCAATGCAGCAGGCAGACCTCTGATAAATGCAACAGGCAGCCCAAGAGTTGTGATTAATGGAACCTGTCTTGATTATCTGGCAGAATCTTTTATGGCAGGTGACCCCTTAAATGGCGGTGGGTTTGTAATTGTTAACGGGATTGAGTTTGATGACAATGGAAACAGGAATGATCTTGATATAGTATACCCGGGCTCGAATCTCTTCTCCCTTGCTTCCGGTGGTGCTATATACTTAAGAGACCCGGACCACAAAGTTGTGGACGAACACTTGAATGGCGGTACCTTTGCTGAAGTTTCCAAGGCAGACTGGAAATTGATCCTTCCCTATCTTGAAGAGAATGAAAAACTGTTTGGAATTTCAATTGAAGAGGATCTTTTAACAATTAAAGGTACTAAATTCTCCTTTGATAAAGTCTACAGGAAAGTCATGCCAAAATAGTCTTTATACTATAAATTGGAGAAAAATAAATTGTTTGTAATGCCATGCTCCAGAAAAACTTTTTTTTCAACCAGTTTTTTCAACCAGGGTTGTCAACAAAATACAATATGAGCCATGTGTCAAGTTCATCTTGATCCTCATCTTCAAGAAATGGATTTATCATTTCAGTAAGCAGAGATATTTTTTCTTGATTCAACGATGCAGAATGAATATTTGTTTTTTCGAGGGCATCATTTAAAAGAGCAGAACCTGCCGGTCCAACCAGGCTTGTAAGTTTTTCACTAAATGCCTTTAAAATTTTTTTACTGGTTTCTGTTGGTACAGTATTGCCAGGCACAGTATTTGTGGCAATGCCGGACAAGACAGCCCTGCAGATTTGAGACAAGACAGTTAATTCCGGCTTGCCGGCAATTGAGAGAATTTGTTTAATACTTCGTTTTCCGTTTAAAAGCAGGATTGTTTTAAAAGCATCAGCACTTATTTTACTACTGTTTTTCAATTTTGTGGAATCAAACTGGAGAACAACATTATCATCAAAAATGTTCTCATTTATTATCTTTATTGTTTTGTGTCTTTTTTTAAGATCAGAAATAAAAGATTGTGTATTGATCTCCGGGTCAGGCAGATACTCTTCAGGATTTCCCTCTTTAAATTCAGCAGTGATGTTGACCCATTGCAGACAGGCAGCAGCAGCCTTCCTCCCTGAAAATTTTTTGGTTTTTATATGTTCAATATTTCCGTTTCTTAAAAAAATGTGTGCATGATCACCATATTTATGGACAATTTTAAATACTCCTGTTTTTCCATTGTCAATGATAGGTTCTAATATGGGTAGCAAAGATTGATACATACTAACCCCCCTATTGTAAGTTTATTAATATTTTTATTTTAAAGTCCAGGTCTGATCATATAAGCTGTTTTTTGATGTGAGCTGCGACTTATTTTTTTTCTCTTTTTTTCTTTTTCTTCTCTTTCTCTTTTTCATTTTTCATTTTCATTAATATTACAACAGACTTTCTTAACCGCTCAATGGATACAGCAAGGGTTTTTATTTCATCTTTTGTGGAGACAACTACTTTTGAATATATCTTTCCTCGACTCATATCTTTTGTAATCTTAGTGAGATAGACCAAAGGATCGGTAATTGTCTTTGACAGGAAAACAGCAAAAAACATGGTGACCAGGAAAACACTCAAGCTGATAATTAAAAAAATATTGCGAAATGTATTGACAGAGCTGAACACAATCTTGGTAGGCACAATATCTACAACATATCCAAGCAGATTAGTTTGCTCTTGATCAAGAAAAACAGGAGCACTTGCAAAAATGTGTTGATCGCTCAAGGCAGAGCTTATTGTCGCTGTACTCATGATTTTATTTGCTATATTTGGATAGTCCTGTTTAAAAGAAAATCCATTTCCCAGGTCAGATTTTTTTCCCCACTCCTTTGTAGTATCAGGATTAGAAAAATAGTAACCATCTTTATCAATAAAAAAACTCTCTACTTTTCCATCATTTTCATTGTAAATAAACTGAAGAAAATTATCAGCATATACATTGAATAATACTATTCCCTGTAATTTATTGTTTTGGTCGTAGACCGGGGTACCATACCTGATTACCGGACGTAATGGCTTTTCAACTTTGCCTCTCTCCCTGTTTAAATCAAGGGGTGAAATCATCATGCTGCCCTTATCAAGCCGGGCAGTATCTGCAAAATAATACCTTTTCTTTTTATTCTGCAACAGGTTATCCGGGACAATGACAGTTGAGCTGCCTTGATGATTTACTCTTACATATTCCATTCCATCTGCAGTTAAAAAGCGAACTTGGTGGTAAATCTTTTTATGTCTGGAAAATTCTTTAAAGTCCTCTGCAAGATGTTTTCGGGCTTTTGCTATCTGTTCAGCATTACCTTTTGTAGTCTCCATGCTTTCTATTAAAAGGCGCAGTGACACAGAGTCGCGCAGGTAAAACAGATCGCTTTTTACATTTGATAAGAAAGTCTCTACTTCAGAAGAGATAAGACCGACTTTATCATTTAGTTTGCTGGTGCTTGCAGCACCCAATGATTTGCTGACATTTATTAATCCATACCCACCAAGTACAATAAGAGGGACAAGGGAGATGAGGATAAAAGCAAGTAATAATTTGGTTTTAATTTTTTTCATTTGTATTATCCTGTAATTGTTTATCTATATTTGCAAAAAAAATAAAGTATACAGAGAATTTATTTTTTTCGCAATTAAAAAATTATTAGATGAGCTTGTGTCTGGGAGATATGAACATATACTGCAGCTATTGGGATATGATATAACGCTGCAAATAAAGCCATCAGTCTGGCTATTATTTGCAGCGCAGATTAATAAAATCAGTGTTTATAATTCGTTTTTCAAAGTTTCAAACATTTCAAAGGCTTTTTTTGGTGTTTCATTTTCATGAACCACAGATTTAATAGCTTTTAACATCGCTACAGGGTTTTCAGACTGGAAGACATTACGTCCCATGTCTACACCGCAGGCACCTTGGTCCATTGCCTTTGCTGCCATTGTAAGTGCATCAAGTTCCGGCAGTTTTTTTCCGCCTGCCAGAACAATTGGAACAGGGCAGCTTGCTGCTACTTTATCAAACCCTTCACAAAAGTAGGTTTTTACCACATGGGCACCATTTTCAGCACAAACCCTTGCTGCCATTGATAAATATCGAGAATCCCTTGCCATATCCTTTCCAATGGCTGTAACACCAAGGGTGGGAATACCATATCGTGTTCCCATATCAACTGCATGGGTGAGATTTCGCATTGTTACACCTTCAAATTTATCGCCAACAGCAACCATTACAGCCAGAAGAGAAGCGTTTAGACGTACTGCCTCCTCAATATTCATGGTGCATTCATCATTTAACTCGGTCAATACGGTTGTACCCGCGGAGTAGCGCAATGAGACAGGTTTATTTATGGTCGGGGGCACCAAAGACCGCAATGCCCCGCGGGTACACATTATACAATCAGCATGCTCGATAAGAGGAACAATGGTTAAATCCATTCTCTCCAGCCCTGATGTTGGTCCCATAATATAACCGTGGTCAAATGCCAGCATGACTGTCCGCCCAGATTTTGGGTTGAATATGCGGGCTAATCTGTCTTTCATACCCCACTCCAGAGAGTTGGAACCCTTTAAAAAAAAGCCTTCTGTCTTTTGAGGAATATTGGTATGGAACTCAACACTCTCTTTATTACCATCTGCATCAGCCATATGTTGTTATCCTTATCTTCTTTATTTGTTGAATTTTTTTTATCCTAAATTATACCATTGCCTCAAAAAAACCCTGGAATATCAGTGCCATTGAAGTTGCTCCCGGATCCTGGCATCCCAGGGTTCTGTCTCCCAGGTTTTTTGCCCTGCCAAATCTTGCTTTAAACTCTTTAGTTGACCTGGCACCTTTCTGGGCAGCTTTGGCTGCAGCTTCAAGGGAATCTTTAATGGATGCATTGTCCTCTACAGCTTTTGACAAAGTTTCAACTGCAGGTATCAGGGTGTCCATCAAAGTTTTATCTCCAACCTTGGCTTTGCTGCGTTTTTGCACACCGGCAAGACCTGCCTTAAACATCTGTGCCATGGTTTTTGGGTCAATGATTTTCTGATCACCCATTCCAGTGGAGAGCCCCATTAAAAAGGAGCCTAAAAGCGGACCTGTGGCACCGCCATCCACTCCCATGACACCCCAGCCAACATCCTTAAGCAGAGGTTTCAGATCTTTGTCCTGACCTTCTCGGATAATTTTTTCCGCAATATCCATTGCCCTGACAATGGTGGTGCCATGATCTCCATCTCCAGTAGCTGCATCCATTTTAGATAGTTCATCACAGTGGAGCCGTATGTTTTTTGCAGCCATTGTGATCATCTGTTTAATATCTTTGTATTCAATTGTATCGGCCATTTAACACCTCTGGTGACTATCGGACAGTTAAGTATGGAGTATCACATGTCATGTCCCACAAGTTCAGTAATTCATCATCCATTTTGGCAACAAACATCTGAAATCCTGCCATTTCCTGAACCGTAAGTACTTCGTCAATAACAACTCTTGCAGCCTCAATACCTTTATCGTTAAGAAATTGTTTTACACGTCTGAAAATAATAAAAAGCTCCATCAAAGTAGTGGCACCTGTTCCATTGAGCATTACCAGCAGTTTGTCCCCTGAACTGGCATCAACAGCTTTTAAGAGCTGTTTTAGCATGGTGTCAGCTGTTTCATCAGCTGTCATCATCTTTGATTTGCCTGTACCTGCTTCACCATGCTGACCCATGCCTATCTCCATCTCATCATCTTCAAGATCAAAAATAGCATCACCGCTTGCAGGATGGGTAGCTGTTTTTAGTGCCACTGCCAGGGTTGCCATGTTATTGTTAAATCTCTCTGCCAGGGCATAAACTTCGTCAAGGCTTTTTCCTGCCTCGGCAGCAGCACCTGCAATTTTATAGAGAGGAACACAACCCACAAGACCTCTTTTGTCTGTTATTGGGGCATCTCTTCCAGGAGCAATATCTTCGTGGGTGAGAAGCATTTTAACATTCAAGTTTTCTTCTTCAGCCATCTCCATTGCTGTTTCTGCACTCATGACATCACCTTCATGGTTGAGTACAATCAATAGAACACCTGCTTTTCTATCTGCTTTTTTCAACGCTTCAAACAGTTTTGGAGGACCAGGTGCTGCAAAAATATCTCCAACAACACTGATATCAAGCATGCCTTCTCCCACAAAGCCACTTAATGCAGGTTCATGTCCAGCACCGCCCAGTGTAACCAGGGCAACCTTACTTTTATCCTTGGGCTGGGCTCGGACAACAAGTTTGTCTGATTCAAGGGTTACTTTATTTGAAAAAGCCTGGGTGTATCCCTCCAGTAGTTCCTTTGTGAGATCTGCAGGATCATTTATAAATTTTTTCATAGTCATGGAATAATTCTCCTTTTTACCGATGGTTTTTAAGACTTTAGTCTGTTTTATTATTAATATTGAAACCGAGGCAGTTGTTATTCGTCAGCCTGTACCAGCTCCATTTTTTCATCATTGGGACCCCTGAAGTAACAAATTCGTACTTTATCGTTGCCCTCAAAGGGATACATGATTTCAGAAGGTTCATACCCCATGCTTTTAATGTGGGCAGCCATTTTTTCAATGTCATTTACCAGAAAACCGATATGTCCATGTTTGTATCCGCTCTCTTTTCCCCTCCACTTATCCAGCTGGAGAAGTTCAACCTGGGCATCTCCCTGGCTGAGCTGACCCTTGGCAATATCAAGTCTGTTGACACTGAATGTTTCAGCAGGGAAATCAAGACCCAATGCTTCCTTATAGAAAGCAGATGTTTTTTCATAATCATTTACCGTATAGGCAAACAGAATCATTTTTGCTTTTTCCGGAGCTTCTTTCATTTTTTTCTCCTTTTTAATTATTTATAAATTTTTAGAAATATTAAATTTCACCCTCTGTTCTTTATGATCAAACAGAAGGATTCTATCCTTTGGCAGCTCTATCCAGACCTTGTCATGTTTTTTAAGGCTTGTAAAAGAGCTGTTCATTTTTGCTTTTAATGCAATGGAATTCACATCCAGTACAAATAGATATTGACCGCCAATGGTAATGGAAACACGTTTCACCTTTGCTTGAACAGAATTGGCAAATTGTGATTTTTCAAGCTTTATGTGTTCAGGTCTGATACCAATGGTGACATCATCCTTCAGTATGCTTGAGTCAATGGATAGAGGATCAGAGAAACAGTCAGATGTCACCAGAGTTCTGGAGTTTGAATTATTAAGTTTTGCCGTAAAAAAATTCATGCCGGGATTTCCAAGAAACCATCCTACAAAGAGATCATCCGGTTCATTATACAATGTTCTTGGATCATCACATTGAATCATTTTTCCGTCTTTCATAAGAGCGATGCGGTCTGCCAGGGTCATGGCCTCGGTCTGATCATGGGTAACATAAATAATGACCTGGTTGAGCTTTTGTGACAATGTTTTGAAAAAATGGCTGAACTGAACCTTGGAGTTGGCATCAATATTGGTCATGGGCTCATCAAAAATTATGATATCGGGTCTGTAGGCAATTGCCCTTGCAACAGACACCTTCTGGCGAGAGATATTATCCAGCTGGGAACTCTCTTTATCTGCATGTTCAGTAAGATCTAAAAGCTCGAGTACCTCTTCAATTCTCTCCTTTCTCTCATGGGGTGACAAATTTCTTCTCTTCAGGGGCAGCTCTATATTTTTATACACAGATATTCCACGATAGACTACCGGGTATTGAAAGACCATACCAATATTACGTTTGCGCGAAGGAAGTCTTGTAATATCTTTACCATCAACATATACACCTCCTGCAGTGGGTTTTTCAAGGCCTGCTATCATTCTTAAAAGCGTGGTTTTTCCACAGCCTGAAGGACCTAAAAGGCAGGTCACCTTGCCTGCAGGAAAGGTGAAATCCAAATCATCCACAGCAGTGATTCTGCCATATTTTTTTGTAAGCTTTTTAACTTTTATCTCAGACATTGACCCTCTCTAAACCTTTTCCCATTCTATTCCCGGTTAAATTATCAAAAACAAACAGTGAAGATGGCTTAATACTGATATTGATGCGGTGGTTAACATCATGCCGGATATTTGATCCGCTTGTGCGCAGCATGACCAGATTCTCATTTTGCTCATTGAGATAGATTATCTCTTCAGCTCCTAAATCTTCCCGTAGGTAAATATCAGCTGAAAGATCAATCCCTTGCCCTCTTAAATTTTCACAAATAGTTTCCGGTCTAAAACCCACAGTCACAGGGCAGGGCAAATCAGCTGGATTTACCATTTCATCCAGAGAGACCTCAAACTCGAACAGCTCAGTTGTACATACAATTTTAGAATCTTTACTGCTGATTTTGCCCTGTAAAAGATTTGCTTTTGGAAAACCCAGTACTTTCATTGTTAAAAGATGTGAAGGAGTAAAATAGATTGAATCGGGTCGGCCTGTTTCTACTATCTGTTTGTTATCAAGAACAGCGACTCTGCTTGCAAGGGAGAGTGTCTCAATGGGATCTGAAGTTGTGTATATGATGCATACACCCAGACTCTCCTGTAAATATTTCAGATCATCAATCAATTTTTCTCGCAGTTTAAAGTCCAGCCCTGCCAGGGGATCATCAAATATATAGAGGTCTGTTTTCTTCACAATGCCCCTTGCAATGGCAACCCGCTGCTTCTGCCCTCCGCTGAGCTGGGTGGGTGTTTTCTCTAAAAGCTCTTTAATGTGAAGGGTTTTTGCTGTTTCAATGACAGCTTGTTTAATCTCTTTTCTTGTCAGTTTCAAAAATTTTAAAGGGTAGGCAATATTATCAAATACACTTTTATTTGGGAACAGGGCAAAGTCCTGGGGGATGTATCCTATTGTTTTCTCTCTGGCTGACAGGTAAACTGTATCTTTCCCCCGTAAAAAGATATTACCTTTATCCTGGGTTTCAAGACCTGCTAAAAGTCTTAAAAGAGTGGATTTTCCCGAGGAAGGAGGTCCAAATATCACCATAAATTCTTTGTTGCTGATGGAAAGATTAATATCATCAAGGACATCAACACCTTGATATGCTTTTGAAATGTGCTTAAATTCTACAATTGATTCCATTATTACCTTCCAATATTTACCAGAAACGGTGCCAGTACAATGCCCAGACCAAAAAGAGCTGCCACGATCAGATATGCCATACTAATAAGTTTTATAGCTTTTCCCGGGTGTGTCGTGGGGGCAATATTGCCAAATGCCATTTGAGAGATTGCCGAAATAATCAAAATAATCAGCCCGGTTTTGTATAACAGGGGGCTGAATTTCTGGATAATGAGGAAGAAGCTTAAAAGCATCATAATAATGATCAAGGTCTGGGTGCGGGCTATAAATCGATTATTGTTTTCCATTGTTATACTTCTCCTCTCACTGTTCCAAAGGTCATGCCGATCAGTAAATATTTCTGGAAAAAGTATATAAATATGATGAGCGGCAGGCTGTAAAATGTTGTGAGTGCTGCAATGAAATCCCACTGGACCATACCTCCCACTGTAAAACCCTGGGCAAGACCAACAGGAACGGTTGCTGTGTTTTTACCACCTATGATGTAATTAAAGATAAACTCATTCCAGACAAAGATAATATTAAATATAAAAGCAGCAATAAGTCCTGGTTTTACCTGGGGCACCACCACCTTAAAAATAACATGCATGCGTGATCCTCCATTGACCAGAGCTGTCTCGTCAAATCGTTGGGAGACCCCATCAATAAATCCCTTTAATATCCAGACAGAAAAAGGGATACTGAACATGGCATAAAAAAGAATCATTCCGGTGTAGGTACCTTTAAAGCCTGATGCAGAATAGAGAAGGTAAACCGGGACCACAACAGCTGCTGCTGGAACCATTCTCATGGATAATAAAAGAAACATGAGAAAATCTGTTCCCTTTGGTTTAAATCTGGAAAAGCTGTATGCTGCAAGAAAGGAGACAATCACAGCAATAATCACGGCAGTGACAGACATAAAGATGCTGTTCAATAGCTCCTTTGTAAAATTTAACCTGTCAAAAAGACCTATATAATTATCCAGGCTTGGGATGAAAAACCATTTGGGTGGAATGGTAAGGATAGCTTCCTTTGTTTTTAAGGAGCAGATGATCATCCAGATCACCGGCGAAAAGAACAGTATGGAAACCATCCATAAAAGCAGGTGATATAAATTTGTTTTTAATTTTTCCATTTGAAGTATCTTACTCATTTAAGCTGCCTCCTCTCTCATTTTGAGCACATAAAGATAGATGGATGTAAATGAGATGGCAATCATTAATGATATGATGGCAAGGGCAGATGCCTTGCCCATGGTAAATGCGTTAAATGCTTGTCTGTACAGGGTTAATCCGATTAACTCTGTTATATTGCCTGGGCCCCCCCTTGTCATTGTAAAAATAATATCCATTGATTTGAACGCATCAATGGTTCTAAGGAGAATGCCCAGCATTAGAATAAATTTCCCATGGGGAAGAATCACATGGACAACTCTTTGCAGCATGGATAAATTTTCTATCTCAGCTGCTTCCAGCTCAGCTTTTGGAACTGACCCCAGTGCTGCAAGGCACATCATCATCATAAAGGGTGTCCACATCCAGGTATCCACCAGCAGCACAGAAAAGAATGCCCAGCTGCTTGATCCTAAAAAATCAATTGTGGTGCCAAAGGCAGACAAAATAAAATAATTTAAGATACCAAATACAGGATCATAGATAATCTTGAAAAATGAACCAGTTGCCAGCGGTGCCATGACCATGGGTGTAAACATAAGAGTCAAAGCTATTCTCCTGCCTGGCAAATCCTTACTTTTCCAGAATAAAAATCCCAGCAGGATACCCAGAATAGTCTGGGTGCCAGCTCCCAATATTACAAATAAAAATGTATTGCTTAATGCATGCCAGATATCAGGGTCAGTCATAATATCCATGAAATTTGTAAGACCGACAAATCTTAACGGCATCCCCGTAACCAGTGCATATCTGTAAAAACTCAATCCCATAAGCCACAAAAGGGGGATAACATTCCACACAATGAAAAAAACCAATACAGGAACCAGAAGTAAAATTTGTAAATATTTCGGGTTTTCCAGAATCCACGAGGGATTAAAGACTCTTGTAAAAGACTTTGTTCCATGGTGTGATGGTTGATCTGCTGACATTGTACCCATTTTTAATACCTTTTTACAAGGGAGAGGAAAAATTTTCTCCTCTCCCAGAAGTTTAAATAATTTTTATTTTATTCTAATTTAATTTTACTGGCAGATGCAGGTGGTTTATTTTTTGTGTAACCATAGTCATACATCAATTTCTGCAATCCATAGGCTGCATAATCCAGAGCAACCTTTGGATCTTTAACCTGATCTGTAATATATGCATGGAAAGCTTCCTGCTGTTTGTGAAGCATCACTGCAAACAAAGGATTATGCCAGAAATCACGTCCTTTGGATTCGCTGAGCATGAATTTATAAGCTTTAAACCATGGTTGGATATCTTCAAACCCAGGTTTGTTAAGTACAGATGAAATAACAGGGTTTCCGCCTCTGTTGGCAAATTCTCTCTGGGTCTCAGGAGTATACCACCACTCCATGAAATCCCTGGCAACCTGCATTTTATTTTTATCGTTGAAGGAGTTGATTACCCAAGGCTGTCCACCCATGGAGTAGATACGGTTAGGTTTGCCCTTTCCATTCAATAAATGCATTGGTGCAGGAACAATCATAACCTCACCTTTGCCCTCACCGTTTTTGGGAGACATCATATATTGTCCAACTGCAGCCCACATCACAGCACTAAATACCTTGCCGCCATTCCACGCTTCCATAATACCGCCGTTTCCATAACTTGCAGCTCCAGGTGGAGACCATTTTAAAGCTTTTTTGTATGCTTTAAGGGATGCTGCATTCTCATCACTGTTTAATACACCCCAAATCTGGTTTGTTTTTTTGTCCCAGATTCTGCCTCCTCGTGACCAGATATAGTTATGTGCTGCAGTGCAGACAAAGTCATAATCCTTTGAATAATGCTGGGCAATGCCGTAAAAATCTTCTTTTGGGCGGGTGAAAAACTCCAGCATTTTTTCATATTCAGTCATGGTCAATGTCTCAAAATCTTTAAAAGTTTTTGGCATCTGAAAACCATATTTTTTATTGAATGCAGCTCTCTCTTTAGGGTCAAGCAGTTTATCCTTTCTTACATAAAGGACCATGGTGTCACCTTCCAGAGGAAGTCCCCAATAGTTTTTTGAGCCGAGTGGATAACTCATGTAGGTATCAACAACAATCTGATCATACCAGTCAATGCCTTTAAGCGCTGGATTTCCATCAATTATATCATTGAGTTTTACAATCCAGCCAGGAGCTGCGAGGCCACCCAGCCATTGGCTGTCAACAACAATAATATTATAGGCATCAGATTGGGTTGCAAGGCTTGCTGCTGATTTTTGAAACAAACTTGTAAAAGGTGCTTCTTCAAAAGTAAAGTTTACAGTATAGCCATACTTTTTTTTGGCATATTCTGCAAAGGCCGGTGACATGTCCACACCGAGTTTACTTGGGAACCAGCCGGCAATTCCAAGAATGGACATGGACAACTCTTTGCCTTTAAGATCAATCCGATCTGCTGTAAAGCCGGTTGAAGCCATAATACCAAGGCAAACAAACATGGTTAATAACAGGTTAACTACCTTTTTCATTTCATACCCCCTTTTGGATAAAGTGTTAATGGTAAATATTTTCAGTTTTTAAAGGAGAGATAAAGGCTAACTTGCATCCTTTAAAAATTTTGTGACACCTTATATTTTTTTTGCCAAATATAGATTTTTTCCAAAACAGTTAACTAAAAATTTCTCTAATAAAGTTCATAGTATAGCACTGAACATATGTCAAGACATTTGTTCACTTTTTGTCAGAACATATGTTCTAATGTGGAATTGAGCTTTTTAAAATAGGGAGACAAACAGAGAAGATGCTTTAGGGGGGCGGTATCCTGGTGTAACTATTTACCTCTTAATTGCCCATATGCAATCTTGGATATTGTACGTACAGAGGAGTTAGTATCCTGAACAGAGGCTTTTTTCAGCGCATTGAGTACCATGGTATTTTTGTATTTAAGATCTCTTAGACCATATGCAGCACCTTGTCGAGCCTTGGGACCTTTGTCCGAGGATAAAACCTTGACCAGTATCCGGGCAATCTCTTTGGGAGGGATGCCAATGTGGGCAAGTGCTTTACATGCTTCACCCCTTGTGTCATCATTGGGGTGAGTGTCAATGATTACATAAAGCTTTGGTACAGCGCTTTTTGCTGATTTTCCATAACTACCCACAGCACGGGCGGCAAATTTCACAACCAGATCGGAATTATCATCCAGGGTATTGATCAGGGGTTTTTTTGCTTCGGGGATGGAAATATGGTTGTTTCCTAAATAGAGGGCAGCCTTCATGCGAACCTTCTGACTACTGTTTGTTAGAAGATTAATAACCAGTGATGATATTTTTTTGGGAACAGGTCTCAGTTTTCTTTTATTGAGTTCTTTTAAAGCATCCAGTTGTGCCTGCTCATGGGAATCGGTTATCACCTCAGCCAGTACCGCAAGAGTTTTGTTATCTTTTATTCCCATTTTTCTCAATAACCTTACAGCCCTGACCCGCGTGGTGTCTTTTTCATCGGACAGCACCTTGCGTACATGCGATACAAGGTTAGTATCAGGAACATTCAATCGGCGTAATGCAATGGCTGCATTTAGAACTGTTTGTCCGTAAGAATCCTTTAGTGATTGTCGCAAAGCGTTTTTTGCCGGGCGTGCTTCTTTGCCGATGTTTGCCAAGGCACCAGCAGCGTTTGAGCGAACAGAGGGATATGGATCATTCAGGGCATGGATAAGGGCTGGTACGACTTCTGGTGTGCGTTTTGTATAGGATTTACCTAACTCCCAGGCTGCTTTGGTTTTCCTGGAGTTATTACCGCTTTTTAAATCAGCCAGATATTTTTTAGTAAGATAGAAAGGATCTTTGGGGTTGAGTCTCTGTCCTGCGGCAGGTATACTTTCATAGCAAACCAGAAATACAGCGGTTATCAGGCAGAAGGACAATAACTTGATTACTATTTTTTTCCGGCGTATCAACATAAGACCTCCTTGATAAAGTCTCCTTGATAAAGCTGACTTGTTTATTTTACCCTTGTATCAAGAAGAGCAATTTAAAAAGTAAAACAGACACCTGGACCTGGCGGCAGAGAATAATTATTGTACAGTTAAATAAGGTGTATTACAGGGCGCATTCCACAAATCAAGTAATTTTTTATCCATCTTTGCAATAAACATCTGGAATCCTGCCTGCTCCTGGGTGGTTATGAATTCTCCCACAAGACTGCCGGTAATTTTTATCTTTTTTGCCTTGAGGAGCTGATGTACTCTGCGGAAAAGTATAAACAACTCCATCATGGTTGTGGCTCCTGAACTGTTCATGATAACCAAAAGTTCTTCTCCAGGTTTTACACCCAGGTCTTCCAGCAGTCTGAAGAGCAATAGTTGCGCTGTATCGTCGGCAGACAACATTTTAAGACGTTCTATTCCAGCTTCACCATGTTGACCAACACCGATTCCCATTTCATCGGCTCCAAGGGTGAACATTGTTCCTCCGGTGCAGGGATGGGTGCCCGGGTTCAGGGCAACAGCAATGGATCGCATGGTGTTTCCAAATTTATTTGTGATTGTTAAAATCTCTTCAAGGGTCTTACCCTGTTCTGCTGCTGCACCTGCTATTTTAACAATGGGAAGGAATCCCACAAGTCCACGGCGCTCTTTAGGTTTTTCCGGTGGGCCCGATGCAATATCTTCATGGACAAGGGCAAGTTTGACTTTTATGCCCTCTTTTTGTGCAAGCTCCATGGTATAGTTGGCAGTCATTAAATCACCAGCATGGTTCAATACAACAAATAACACCCCGGCACCCTGATCCGCAATTTTTATTGCCTCAAGGCATCTTTTAGGACCAGGGGCAGCAAAGATTTCTCCGGGAATACTGATATCAAGCATTCCGAATCCCACATAACCACTCAACCCCGGTTCATGCCCACTTCCTCCCAGTGTAACAATACCAACTTTCCCCGGGGGTTTTGGAGTTGTCCTGGCAACCAGGCTTTCTCCTGCAAATTTCACAATCTGAGGATATGCCAACACATAACCCTCTAAAAGTTCACTAACAAGATTCTCAGGGTCATTCATGAATTTTTTCATTACCATTTTACTGCTCCATTATTTACCTGTTTTATAATCTTACAGGGTAACCTTTTATGATTCATAATGCTAGGGTCCATAGTTCTATGATTCATAGTTTAATTCAATTCCCCATGGAACTTTATCAGTTCCCGTGCCGTGCTCTCATCGGTTATAAGGTGACTGATCAGACCTGTCATTAATGCACCCCGCAGAGCCCTGGTTTTTTTTGGGCTTCCAGAGATAACCATAACCCTTTTACTCTTTTTTATATAATTTAAAGGAATTCTAACCACAATATCATCAGGACTCTCAATCATATTTCCATCAATATCATAATAATATGTGGCAAGCACTCCCACAGCTTTTTTCTCTTTCAGTTTATTACCAAACCTGACAGCAGTTGCCTGATCAGGAACAGTGGGGTAGGTTCCAACTCCAAGAAGAATTGTATCAAGTTGTGCCCAGAGTTCGGAGATTTTCTTATACTCAATGGTATCCATAAACAGATTCTTGTCATTCTCAGAAAAAGGGAATGCAGGTGCATGAAGATAATAGGGGCTGAAATTGATTTTTCCAGCAAAAATGCGGGTTAATTCATTGGTTTGAAGCCATTGTATCGCATTGGGCGCACTGCCGATTACAGGACAGACCATCTTTTTGTCACTATCATCAAAAGCCGTGCTCTGGAACTCGTCAATTAAATCTCCCATGGTTTTTCCCCAGCCAATCCCCATCCTGTTTATATCCGGAAGTGTTTTCTCAAGATATGTGGCTGCCTGGGATACTATCAAACGCCTCAGCAGCCCCTCATCTTTTGTTGCAGAAGGGATAATAAGACCGCCCTTTAGATTAAAAAGACAAATCAATTGATTGAGCAAATCATTGTCACTGTCAAGGGGAGAGACAATTTCAATTTTTACAATTCCCCTGTGCCGTGCTTCGGATAATAATTTGCTTACAGCAGGTCTTGAAATATCAAATGTTTCAGCAATCTGAGCCTGGGTAAGTTCTGCTTCATAGTAGAGCCTGCATATTTCAACAAGTCTTAATGCTTCTTCTTTTTTCATATGTATTAATAAAAGTAATAATCAGAATACTTTGTACCTTTTTAATTATAAACTAAAATATCTTATATTGTGATTCTTAATACAAGATCATAATGCATAATTCACTTAAAAGTCAAAGTCAAGCGCTATTTTTTTGCTGCAAAGAATTACTTTTCCCAGGCAGCAAAAGCCAGTGCTATTGAAAAAGAGGTGTTAATACTCCATTGATTTCTAAATATTTATTAAAAACCTCATTGTATATTTGAATGTTTTGCTCTTCAGGTTGACAGGCAGTTTCAGGATCAAGCTTAACAAAACAATCTGTTATGGAGCGTATGGTTGTCTTATCCTTTTTTTCATTATACCAGCACCACATGGATTGTAATGCTGCACCAAGTGCACCTGCTTCATCTGAAACAGGTGATATGACAGGACAGTTTAGAATATCTGCAGCTATTTTCCGCCAGAGGGGGCTTTTTGCACCGCCGCCTGTCAACCTGATCTCTTTTGGATTGATACCACATTTTTTTAATATGTTCATTCCGTATCTGAGCCCCATGGTTGCACCTTCCATTGCTGATCTGCAGAGGTTTTGCTGTGTAAAGTTGGCTTGGGTAAGACCAAAATATGTACCACTCCCATTTGGTAAAGGCGGGGTTCTCTCCCCATTAAAATAAGGTATAAGAATAATGCCCTGGCTGCCAACATCAGCCATTGCTGCCTGATGATTCATCTCCTCAATGTTCAACTTCAAAAGATTTCGTACAAGCTCTGTTGCAATTGTTACATTCATTGTGCAGACCAGGGCAAGCCATCCATCAGTGGAAGAACAGAAACAGGCCATCTCTCCTGTTTCATCAATAACAGGTTTGTCGCAATGGGCATAGATGGTCCCGGATGTCCCAAGGCTTGCAGTTACTACACCATTCTCAATATTCCCAGTACCAATTGCTGCCATCATATTGTCACCACCGCCTGATGAGACAAGAGTATCCGGGGAAAATCCAAATAATGACAACAGCTCTTTTTTTACATAACCCCAGGGGCTTTCACATGAGATTATTTCAGGCAGACAATCATAAAGTTTGCCCGTGTCATCAATGGCATTAATAACGTCCTTTGACCAGGTGCGACTTTTTACATCAAAATATGCTGTTCCTGATGCATCACCAAACTCTGCTTTTTGTTCTCCTGTCAGCCAGTAATTAATATAGTCATGGGGAAGAAGGATTGTCTTAAGCTTTTCATAATTTTCAGGCTCTTTCTCTTTCATCCACAAAACCTTTGGAGCTGTGAATCCCTCTGCCATTCTGCTGCCAATTTTTTCTATCACAGCCTTGTCTCCTCCAAGCTT
>Ga0256845_1001784_pt1 | contig 16724 bp, 12 predicted proteins | sample RiftiametaG_FD_189101 | JGI IMG/M metagenome (GOLD analysis project Ga0256845, IMG submission 189101) | Tube worm associated microbial communities from hydrothermal vent at the East Pacific Rise, Pacific Ocean - Riftia | ecosystem: Host-associated > Annelida > Integument > Unclassified ...
TCACTTTGTTCCTCACAATGACAATTAAAAAGATATAACGGAAAGCGCGACCCAAAGGGGAACGCCCTAAAATAAACCGTTAATTTCAGCATCTATAGTATTGATAATGCTTCCTAAATCTTCTGGATTATCGACAAAATCTAAGTCGTCTACATCTATAATAAGTAATTTGCCTTTGGCGTAACCCGAAATCCACGCTTCGTAACGTTCGTTTAATCGGCTTAAATAATCTATACTTATTGAGTTTTCGTAATCGCGACCGCGTTTGTGAATTTGCCCTACCAAATTAGGGATAGAACTGCGTAAATAAATTAATACGTCTGGACCTTTAACCAGCGATTCCATTAAATCGAAAAGTGACTTGTAGTTTTCGAAATCGCGATTGGTCATTAAACCCATAGCGTGTAAGTTGGGTGCGAAAATGTGTGCGTCTTCGTAAATAGTTCTGTCTTGTATAATGTCTTTTCCGCTTTCGCGTATTTGCAAAATTTGACGAAATCTGCTATTTAAAAAATAGACTTGAAGGTTAAAACTCCAACGTTCCATTTGATTATAAAAATCGTCTAAATATGGATTGTCTACAACATCTTCCAATTGCGCTTCCCATTTATAATGTTTAGCAAGTAATTTTGTTAGCGTAGTTTTTCCTGCGCCAATATTTCCGGCAATAGCAATATGCATAGTCTTAATTAGTTTTTAATTGGTACTGTTGTAGGATTTTGTTGTTGTAAATATACAAGGTTTCGTTGGTTACAAAAAACTGATTTATTAACAAATTTTGGGTTGATATTGGAACAATATTTTCTGTGTCTTTTTTTAAATAGAATAATGAATTGTCCTTTTTAAGAATAAGGTTTCCGTTGCTTTCACATATTGATGTATAACCCGTGTTCTTAATTTTTTGTATTAAACTACCGAAGTAATTGTAGACTAATAAAGTGTTTTTGGTAAGTAGCCAGCAGTAATTATAGTTGCTTTTAATATCTAAAATGTTGCTTTTTATTGGTAATGTTTGCGCGCGTGTTGTGTTGGCTTTATAATCGTATAATTCTAGTTGTTGCGTGTCTTGATTAAACACCCAAAGTGTGTTATCGTGTCCAGTTGAAACATGTGATATGCTTTTGTATGGTTTAATTGTATTAAAATCTATTTTAAATATTTCTGCTAATCGATTATCTAGAATTACTGCTGTATTAAAGTCTTTATAAAACATATTTATTTTTAAAGGATTAAAGGTGTTTGCAGATGTTATGTTGCCTAATTGTATGTTGCTATATGAAAGTGTGTTATTAGTGCTTTGGTTGTATAAAGCATTGTTTTTTATGTAGTAATGTGTTTCGAAATTATTACTTGCAATAAAGGTGTCTGCTTTAAGTTCTGTTTTTTTAGTGAACGACATTTCAATAGTTTCTTGCGAAAATATTGAGTATGATATAAACAGAAATAGAAAACAGATACATTTCATGGCGACTTGTAAAATACAAAAATCAAACCACTTTTAGCAAATTAGTTTATAACCAAAACCACGCACATTTATAATTTGAATATTCTCGTCTTGGTTTAGTTTTTTTCTGAGTTTAGTAATAAAAACATCCATACTCCGGGCATTAAAAAAATCATCATTTCCCCAAAGTTTGTTTAAGATTAATGAGCGGTCTAAAACTTGGTTCTTGTTTTTTATTAAATGAAATAATAAATGCGCTTCGCGATGTGTTAATTGAATGCTTTCTTCGTTTTTAAACTGCAATATTTGTTTGGGAAAATTAAAAGAATAGTTTCCGAAAGATAACAAATCGGATATTTTTTGAAGATTTGTACGGTTTAGTAAATTGTTAATGCGTACAATTAGCTCTTCCATGCTAAACGGTTTTTTTAGATAATCATTTCCGCCAATAGTAAAACCTTCAACCACATCTTGAGTCTGCGATTTTGCTGTTAAAAAAATAATAGGAATAGTATCGTCTATACTTCTAATGTCTTTTGCTAAAGTGAAACCATCTTTTTTTGGCATCATAACATCTAAAACCAATAACTCTGGATTTTCTGTTTTATAAACCTCAAATGCTTTTTCTCCGTTTTCACATAGCAACACTTTAAAGTTTCGAGTTTCCAAGCTTTCTTTTATTATTTGCCCCAAAGCTGGTTCGTCTTCGGCTAAAAGGATGGTTGTTAGTTTATTCATTTGGCAGTGATATTTTAAACGTGGTTAACTCATCTTTTAAATTTAAATGAATAGTGCCTTCATGTTTTTCTGCAATTTTTTTTGCATAATATAAACCTATCCCAAAACCTTTAATGTCGTGTGTATTGCCTTTTGGAATACGATAGAACTTCTCGAAAATCTTGTCTTCATTTGCTTTAGTTAATGTGTTTCCATTATCTGAAATAGAAACTGTAAACGAAAAAGAGTTTTGAGATAAGCTGATATTTATATCATTCCCACCATATTTAATTGAGTTGTCTAAAATATTATTAATGGCATTTTCAAAATGAAACACATCAACTTTTGCCATTATAGTTTCAGATGATGTTTTAAAGGCAATCGTTTTACCGTTAGTTTGCATTTTGTGTTTTTCAACAATAGCATTTAAAATATCGGTAATATTATAAGTTTCTTTATTTAATTGTAAACTGTCACTATCTAAAGTTGCGGTTTCTAAAAGTTTTTCAACCATAATATTTAATTTAGATAATTGATTGCTCGACATATCTAAATACGTTTTGGTTTTTTCTTTATCATCAATAACATTAAAGTTTTTAATGCTTTCTAAAGCAACACTTATAGTTGCTATTGGTGTTTTAAATTCGTGAGTAATATTACTTATTAAATCATTTTTTACTTCAGCTAATTGCTTTTGATTTTTAATAATTTTCAACAAATAAAACAAACAACTAATTACCGCTAAGACTAATAATGTAGAAATTAAAATGCTTGATAAACTTCGTTTTAGAATGATTTTTGTTGCGTTAGGGTAAGCTAATTCTAATCTTTCATTATATTTTAAAAATGTTGATTTCGAATTTGTTTTTAAATATTGTGGCGTAATATTAGCGGTATTATAAGTGTTAAAAATACTATCGTTTTTATAATGTTTTAATGCAAAAGAAATGTTTAATTGTTTCCGTTTTAATTCGTTTTGAAGAATAGGATTTAGCTTTTCAAAATCTAAAGTATCGTTATGTATAGATATCCAAATTGACTTAACATCTTTTAATAGTTTAATACTGTCAGATGCTTTTTTGCCTCTTATAATATTTATATGAGTTAATTGGTTATTATCTTTTGTGTACGTAAAGCCAGTATCATTTTCTTGAATTTGAGTAAATCCAGAAATTTCTTTTTCCGAATTACTACTATACTCAATTTGAATGTCTTTAAAAATAGAATCTACATTTATGCTTTTCAATTCATCATTAAAAGTGAAATCAGTATCAATATCAATAAAGGTTAATTGATTTGATTCTGCCAAATCTCCATAATAAGCATCCAAAGCATTATCAAAACTTATTTGTACTTGATTTATAAAGTTCTGTTTATTTTGCTGATAATTCTTGAAATTCCAATAGTATTGAACAACTATTGTTAAAAGTATAGTTGTAACAATAAAATATAAAAGCCATTTATATTTCTTTTCATTCATAAGTCAAGTGTCTCTATGCGCAAGGTTTTAAAAGTATTTAGTTTAAATTAAAATAAGCTTCGAAATATATAAATCTCGATTGTTGAGTCAAAAGTAAATGTTAAAAGACTTTAAAACTAATCGGTTAACAGACGTTAACACTCATTAACTATAAAAATTCATTTTATTTTTCATATTTGTACCACATTAATTAAAAATCGAACAGTTATGAAACTAAAATACATCAGTATTATTTTAATTACATTATTTACTGTAAATACTATTACAGCACAAGATTTTCAAGGCGTAGCCACTTATAAATCGCACAGAAAAGTGAATTTAAAAATGAATAATGAAAATTCTGAAATGCAAAAGCAAATTCAAGAACAAATAAGAAAACAATTTCAGCAAGAATACACGTTAACATTCAATAAAAATGAATCTACTTACAAACAAAACGAAAAATTAGCTGCACCAGCACCAGCGCAATCTGGAATTCAAATTAGTATCTCACAAGGCTCAGGCGTTATGTACAAAAATGTAAAAGAAAATAGATTTACTAACAAAACGGAGATGTTTGGGAAGCTATTTTTAATAAAAGATACGTTGTCAAGTAGAAAATGGGAATTGGTAAACGAAACAAAAAACATTGGAAAATACACCTGTTTTAAAGCTACATTTAGTGATGAATATGAAACCCAAACCTTAAATGAAGAAGGAGAACTAACTAACGAAACTAAAGAACGAATAACTACTGTTTGGTACACGCCACAAATACCTGTAAATAATGGGCCGTCAGATTTTCATGGACTTCCAGGGTTAATTTTAGAAGTTAACGATGGTGATTTAACATTGGTTTGTAGCAAAATTGTTATCAATCCAAAAGAGCAAATTGATATTGTTGAACCTAAAAAAGGTAAAGAAATTACTCAAACAAAGTTTGATGAAATTCAGGAGAAAAAGACACAAGAAATGATGGAGCGATTTCATTCACGTAGAGGTAATGGTGATGGAGGAGAAATGATAATTAGCATTGGTGGTTAAAAGCAAATTAAACTAACGTGCGTTTTTTAAGTCTAAGTATTATTAAAATACTAATTTTAATAATTCACTAAAAAGACTCTATAAAATGAAACTTGCTACTTTTTTAAAAACACCTGTTATTGTTTTAATATTTTTCACCTCTCTATTCACTTTTTCTCAAAACGATTTCCAAGGAAAAGCGTATTACATGTCTAAAACATCTGTAGATATGAATGGTTTTGGAGGAAGGCAAATGAGCGAGGAACGAAAAAAGCAAATTGCTGAACGTATGAAAAGCATGTTTGAAAAAACATATATACTAACGTTTAATAAAACCGAATCAATTTATAAAGAAGAAGAAAGACTAGAAACACCAGGGCAAGGTGGCGGATTTAGAGGTATGATGGGAAGCTTTACTGGAGGCAATCAATACAAGAATATTAAGAATAATCAGCTTTTACAAGAACAAGAATTTTTTGGAAAACAATTTTTAATAAAAGATTTGTTACCGAAATTAAATTGGGTAATGGGAAGTGAAACCAAACAAATTGGAAAGTATATGTGTTTTAAAGCAACAGCAATAAAACCAGCATCAGGATTCGATTTTTCAAGCTTTAGAAGACCATCACGAGATAAAGCTCAAGATTCAACAAAAACTAAAGCAGAAGAAAAAGTTGAAGTACCAAAAGAAACTGAAATAGTTGCGTGGTATACATTGCAAATACCAATTAATCAAGGTCCAGGAGAGTATTGGGGGTTACCAGGTTTAATTTTAGAAGTTAATGCAGGAAGAACAACCATACTATGTTCAAAAATTGTTATGAATCCTGAAGAAAAAGGAACTATAAAAGTGCCATCAAAAGGAAAAGAAGTTACCCAAAAAGAGTATGATGAGATTATCACAAAAAAAATGAAAGAAATGCGTGAAAATTTTAGAGGTAGAAGACCAGGAGGAAACCATCCAAGAGGTTAATGCGAAAATAATCAATCAAAAAAAACAATTAATGAAAATCAAAATAACATTATTATTCCTATTAATCGCAAGCTCAACATTTGCTCAAATTAAATTAGAAGGTGTTGTAAAAGATAGTATCGGTGACCCATTAGAGCTTGCTAACGTGGTTGCTATAAATCAAGAAACAAAAACTTTAGATTCATATGGTATCACAAATAGCGATGGTTATTATAAACTTAGCTTAAAAAAGAACGTTTCGTATATGCTTCAAGTAAGTTATATAGGTATGAAAACAGGTGAAGAACTTTTAAATACTAAAGAAGCTAATGTTGTTAAAAATTTCACACTAATTGTAGACAATACTTTAGATGAAATTGAATTAATTTACGAAATGCCCGTAGTTATTAAAGGAGACACCTTAATTTATAATGCCGATTCGTTTAAAAATGAAACTGATAAAAAACTTGAAGATGTCTTAAATAAATTACCAGGCGTTGAAGTAAACGACGAAGGTGAAATTCAAGTTGAAGGTAAAACTGTAAATAAAATAATGGTTGAAGGCAAAGATTTTTTTGATGGCGATACAAAATTGGCGGTCAAAAATATTCCTGCGGATGCGTTAGATAAAATAGAAATACTGAAAAATTATGACGATGTTGGGCAACTAAGAAGTGTGCGTAATAACGAAGATAATATTGCAATAAATATTAAACTAAAAGAAGGGAAAAAGAATTTTTGGTTTGGTGAGGTTACTGCGGGAATGGGAGGCGACGAGCGTTATTTAATACATCCTAAATTGTTTTATTATAATCCTAAATACAGCATTAATATTATAACCGATTTTAATAATATTGGTGAAATACCGTTTACAAGACGCGATTATTTTAATTTTTCTGGTGGTTTTAGAGGTGTAAATCGAAATAGTGGTACCAGTTTTAATGTAGCTTCTAGCGATATAGGTTTTTTAACCATGCGTAATAATCAAGCAAAGGCAATCGATACAAAATTTGGAGCAGCTAATTTTAGTTATTCCCCAAAAAAAACATGGACTTTAAGTGGGTTTGCTATTTATTCTGGTAATAAGACTGAAATGCAAGAAAACAGTATACGAGAATATGTGCAATCAGATACAGGAAATTCGCCACAAGGCACAGAAACAACAACTAGTAATACGCATCAAAAAACCGATTTGGGCTTATTTAAACTTAGTTCTAGCTATAAACCAAATAGCAATAATCATTTAGATTATGATTTGTTTGGGCGTATTTCAAAACAAAACGAATATAAAGATTTCTTTTCGTCTGTTTTACAGAATATAGATGAGAAACAAGAACAAAATCCATATAGCATAAACCAAAATTTAAACTATTATTATACGCTAAATGATAAAAATATTTTTGCTTTAGAAGTACAGTATTTATTGCAAGACGAAGACCCATTTTATAATGCCGCTTTAGAGAAAACTGCCGAATTTCAATTTTCTCAAATTTTAGGGTTAGATGAAAATCAATTAGGGTATAATGTAGTGCAAGACAAACGTATAAAAACAAATAAACTAGATGCAAAATTAGATTATTGGTATGTGCTTAATCAAAAAAGTAATATCAATTTTACGTTGGGGACTCTGTTAAGTACACAGCGATTTAATTCAGAAATTTATCAAATTCTAGATACCAAAAACATTTTTCAACTTAATAATCCGCAAGACGCAGTTTTAAATAATATAAAATATAATTTAAGTGATGTGTATTTAGGATTTCATTATCGCTTAAAAGTTGGAATATTTACATTTACACCAGGTTTTTCGGCACATTCTTATACAACAAAAAACACACAGTTTAATGCTGGAACAAAAAATAGTTTCGCCCGTGTTTTACCAGATTTTAATACTAGAATTCAATTAAAAAAGAGTGAAACCATAAATTTAAATTATCGTATGCAAACCAGTTTTACAAATGTAAATCAGTTAGCAGAAGCTTTGGTTTTTAATAATTATAACTCACTATTTCAAGGAAATAAAGATTTAGAAAACTCGCTATCACATAATTTAAACTTAAACTATTTTAGTTTCAATATGTTTAATTATACTAATGTGTTTGCGTCTATAAATTATAATAAACGTATTGATCAAATACGTTCGCAATCGGTATTTTTGCCAAATACAACAAATAGAATTTCAACACCATTTAATTCAAATTTTGCCGACGAATCTGTAAGTGCTAATGGACGTTTCGGAAAAACATTAGGAAAAATAAAAGTATCATTAGGCGGTAATTTTACACTTTCAAAATTTAATCAATTTGTAAATAATGAACAAAGTGTAAACAAGTCGTTTACCCAATCGTATAATACACGAATAAGTACCAATTTTAGAAAAGCACCAAATGTAGAAATAGGGTATAATTTAAGTGTAAACGATTATAATCAAGGTAATGGCAGCTCAAAATTTTATACCCATAGTCCGTTTATAAATGTAGATGCTTATTTTCTAAAAAGCTTTATTTTTAGAGCAGATTATTCGCATTACAACTACAAAAACGAAACGGAAACACTTAACGAATACAGTTTTTTAGATGCCAGTTTATCCTATCAAAAAAAGGACAGCAAGTGGGAATACAAATTGGGGGCAACTAATTTATTAAATACAAAATCGCTAAATCAAGATAATACAAATAGCCTATACACAAGTACCAGCGAGTATTTTATTCAGCCAAGGTATGTGGTGTTTAGTTTAAAGTACGATTTGTAAGTTAGTCACTTGGGTGTTACCTTTTGGTGAAAAACCAAAAGGTTGCGTTTTTTGTTTATAAGTTGAGTTTAAAGCTGAAATGCTGCTTTTACTTTATCTACATAATCTAGCTTTTCCCAAGTAAATAGTTCTACATTAAGTGTTATAGATTCACCATTTGGTTGAGTAAATGTTTTTGTAACGGTTTCGTTTTCACGTCCCATATGTCCGTAAGCAGCAGTTTCACTATATATTGGTGAACGCAATTTTAAACGTTCTTCAATCGCGAACGGGCGCATATCAAACAGTTTAGAAACTTTTTCAGCAATTTCTCCGTCGGTCATATTAAACGAACACGTGCCATATGTATCAACAAAAATAGCCATAGGTTCTACAACTCCAATGGCATAACTTACTTGCACTAAAATTTCGTCAGCAACACCAGCAGCAACTAAGTTTTTAGCAATATGTCTAGTTGCATAAGCTGCGCTTCTATCAACTTTACTTGGGTCTTTTCCAGAAAAAGCACCACCACCGTGTGCACCTTTCCCGCCATAAGTATCCACAATAATTTTTCGTCCTGTTAAGCCTGTATCTCCATGCGGTCCACCAATCACAAATTTCCCTGTTGGATTGATATGATACGTAATATTGTTATCAAATAATACTTGTATTGGTTGCGGTAATTTTGCAACGACTCTTGGTATTAAAATGTCAACAATGTCTTTTCTTATTTTTGCTAACATGGTTTCGTCTTCATCAAAATCGTCATGTTGTGTAGAAACTACAATAGCATCAATACGTTGCGGGACATTATCATCGCTATATTCAATTGTTACCTGACTTTTAGAATCGGGTCTTAAATATGGAATGTCTTTATTTTCTCTCCGTAAATCAGCAAGTTCTTTTAAAATTCTATGTGATAAATCTAAAGCTAAAGGCATGAAGTTTTCGGTTTCGTTGGTTGCATAACCAAACATCATACCTTGGTCTCCAGCGCCTTGTTGCTCTTTGCTATCTCTATCTACACCGCGATTTATATCGTCTGATTGTTCATGAATTGCAGATAATACCCCACAAGAACTACCATCAAACATATACTCGCCTTTGGTATAACCAATTTTATTTATGGTGTCTCTTGCGATTTTTTGAACATCTAAATAAGTTGATGATTTTACTTCTCCTGCAAGTATAACTTGCCCTGTAGTGACTAGAGTTTCGCAAGCTACTTTAGAATCTTTATCAAACGCTAAAAAATTATCTATTAAAGCATCACTAATTTGGTCTGCTACTTTATCTGGGTGTCCTTCCGAAACACTTTCCGAAGTGAATAAATATGCCATATACTTTTATTTTATAAGGATTTGACGAGAGCGTCGAAGGAAGTTTGCACTGCCTTTAGCATTTTTATTTTTCACTAAATAAATTAGTGAAAAGAGGTTGCAATCAGTCAAATCCGTCCTCTTTATTATTTCTAGTAGCAAAAGTAAAAAAATTAAAGGAATAGTGAATCTATTTTTACTTTTTTAAACATCAAATTAACGTTTCATAGCTTTTGTAAAAGTCAATGAGTTTTTTATGCAATATTTTAATTAATTTGAACATCATAAAAATAATGATTTAAAACATTTATAATCAAATAGTTATATATAATTTATATACAATGAATTTAACCGTAATAAATATTGAAAATTGAATATAAAAATGAAATAATATAATTTCGAAAGCTTAATTTAGTTGCTACTTTAAATGAAGTATAAATTACTTGTAATAAACAATGAACAAACTCAATAAATATAGTAAAGCTGTAACACAAGACCCAACCCAACCTGCAGCACAAGCCATGTTGCATGCAATTGGACTTACAAAAGAAGATTTTAAGAAACCTTTGGTAGGAATCGCAAGTACAGGTTACGAAGGCAACCCATGTAATATGCACCTTAACGATTTGGCTAAATTAGTTAAAGAAGGGACTTTAAATAAAGACGTAATTGGGCTAATATTTAACACTATTGGTGTAAGTGATGGTATTTCTATGGGAACACCCGGAATGCGATATTCGTTGCCATCGCGTGATGTGATTGCAGATTCTATGGAAACTGTGGTGCAAGCGATGAGTTATGATGGGTTGATTACAGTTGTTGGCTGCGATAAAAATATGCCAGGAGCTTTAATAGCAATGATTAGAGTTGATAAGCCATCTATTTTAGTTTATGGAGGAACAATTGATTCGGGTTGCCATAATGGAAAAAAATTAGATGTTGTTTCTGCTTTTGAAGCTTGGGGAAGTAAAGTCGCAGGCAAAATGACAGAAACTGAGTATCAACATATTGTTGAAAAAGCATGTCCAGGAGCTGGAGCTTGCGGTGGTATGTATACAGCAAATACAATGGCTTCTGCAATTGAAGCTTTGGGAATGACATTGCCTTTCAATTCATCAAACCCAGCAACAGGAGAAGAGAAAAAAACAGATGCTGTAAAAGCTGGTGAAGCAATGCGATTACTTCTTGAAAAAGATATAAAACCATCCGATGTTATTACTCGAAAATCATTAGAAAATGCGATTCGATTAGTAACTATTTTAGGAGGTTCAACCAATGCAGTATTGCACTTTTTAGCAATTGCTAGAGCAGCCCAAATAGATTTTACATTAAAAGATTTTCAAAAAATTAGTGATACCACACCATTTTTAGCAGATTTAAAACCTAGTGGAAAATATTTAATGGAAGATGTACATGTGGTTGGTGGTATTCCTGCAGTTTTAAAATATCTTTTGAAAAAAGAATTACTACACGGTGATTGTTTAACAGTAACAGGAAAAACATTAGCAGAAAATTTATTAGATGTTAATGATTTAGCTGAAGGACAAGATGTGATTAAACCAATAGAAAATCCGATTAAAATTTCTGGGCATTTGCGTATGCTTTATGGCAATTTAGCAGAAGAAGGAAGTGTTGCGAAAATTACAGGAAAAGAAGGTTTGAGTTTTATTGGAAAAGCTAAAGTTTTTGAAGGTGAATATGCTGCAAATGATGGTATTCGTGATGGATTGGTAGAAAAAGGAGATGTCGTTGTCATTAGATATGAAGGTCCAAAAGGAGGTCCGGGTATGCCAGAAATGTTAAAACCTACTGCTGCTATTATGGGTGCAGGTTTAGGAAAAGATGTGGCTTTAATTACAGATGGACGTTTCTCTGGAGGAACACATGGTTTTGTGGTTGGACACATAACACCAGAAGCACAAGAAGGCGGGACAATTGCTTTTGTAAAAGATGGAGATATGATTACTATTGATGCTGAAACAAATAGTATTTCGCTTGAAGTTTCAGAAGAAGAATTACAAAAAAGAAGACAAAATTGGGTACAACCAGAATTAAAATTTAATCGTGGTGTGCTATATAAATATGCAAAAACAGTGTCATCAGCATCTAAAGGATGTGTAACAGACGAGTTTTAGGAAATATATGTTCATTTCCGCTTTTGCGGAAATCTCAAAAATGAGAAATAATATGAATACAGAAACAGCTAAAAAAACACAAGAAACGGTTCAGAAAATAGAACGAATTTCAGGAAGTGAAGCTATTATAAGATGTTTAATAGCAGAAGGTGTTGATATTCTTTATGGATATCCTGGTGGCGCAATTATGCCTGTTTACGATGAGTTATATAAGTATAAAGATAAAATTCATCATGTATTAACACGTCATGAACAAGGTGCAACTCATGCAGCACAAGGTTTCGCAAGAATTTCTGGCAGAGTAGGTGTTGCAATGGCAACGTCTGGTCCAGGAGCAACAAACTTAGTTACAGGTATTGCCGATGCGCAAATAGATTCTACACCAATGGTGTGTATTACTGGGCAAGTGGCATCGCATTTATTAGGTAGCGATGCATTTCAAGAAACCGATATTATTGGTATTTCTACGCCTGTAACCAAATGGAATCATCAAATAATGAAAGCTTCAGAAATTCCCGAAGTTTTGGCAAAAGCATTTTATATTGCTAAAAGCGGTCGTCCTGGGCCTGTGTTAATTGATGTAACAAAAGATGCGCAGTTAGAAGAATTCGATTTTAAATATGAAAAATGTAGAGGAGTAAGAAGTTATATTCCAGTACCTAAAGTTAATTTAGATTCTGTTAAGGCAGCAGCCGAATTAATTAATGCTGCAAAAAAACCAATGATTATTTGGGGTCAAGGCATTATTTTAGGTCAAGCAGAAACTGAACTTAAAAGTGTTATTGAAAAAGCAGGCATTCCATCTGCGTGGACAATTTTAGGAGCTTCTGCAATTCCAACATCACATCCTTTAAATATAGGAATGGTTGGTATGCATGGTAATTACGCACCTAATAAATTAACCAATGAATGCGATGTGCTTATTGCCATAGGAATGCGTTTTGACGACCGTGTTACAGGAGATTTAAAACGATATGCAAAGCAAGCTAAGGTTATTCATTTTGATATCGATCCTGCCGAAATAGATAAAAATGTAAAAACAGATGTCGCTGTTTTAGGTGATGCAAAAGCAAGTTTAAAAGCGTTATTGCCATTATTAAATGAAAAATCTCATGATTCTTGGCATCAAGAATTTAAGGATTTGTATGCTATTGAATTTGAAAAAGTTATAAAGGATGATATTTCTCCGGTTAAAGAAGGTTTAACTATGGGAGAGGTTATAAAACAAATAAATATAGAAAGTGGTGGAGATGCAGCTATCGTATCAGATGTTGGTCAACATCAAATGATTGCCTGTCGTTATTCAGAATTTAATAAGACAAAAAGTAATATTACTTCGGGCGGTTTAGGCACTATGGGATTTGCGCTTCCAGCGGCAATTGGCGCTAAAATGGCTGCTCCAGAACGCGAAGTTGTTGCTATTATTGGAGATGGTGGTTATCAGATGAATATTCAGGAATTAGGTACTATTTTTCAGCAAAAAGTACCTGTGAAAATTGTTGTATTAAATAATGAGTTTTTAGGAATGGTACGTCAATGGCAAGAATTGTTTTTCGATAGAAGGTATGCATCTACAGAAATGACAAATCCAGACTTTGTAACCATTGCAAAAGGCTATTATATTGAAGCAAAACGCGTAACTAAACGTGAAGAATTGGCAGGTGCTATAAAAGAGATGATGACATCTAAAGATTCTTATTTTTTAGAAGTTTGTGTAGAGAAGGAAGGTAATGTATTTCCTATGGTTCCTACAGGAGCATCCGTTTCAGATATCCGTTTAAGTTAAATTTTAGAAAGAAATGAACGAAGAAATAAACACATTCACGATTTCAATTTATACCGAAAATAATATCGGATTATTAAATCGAATTTCAGCAATTTTTCAACGCCGACATATTAATATTGAAAGTTTAACAACATCGCAATCTGAAGTTGAAAATGTAAACAGGTTTGTAATTGTTGTTAATATAACTGAAACGCAAGCCATAAAAATTGTAAAGCAATTCGAAAAACAAATTGAAGTTATTCGGGCTTATTATCATACAGACGAAGAAACAATTTATCAAGAATCTTGCATGTTTAAAGTGAAATCTGAGTTATTATTTGATGAACCACAAATTCAAAATAGAATAAAAGAAAGCAACGCAAGAATAGTAACCGTAAATAAAGCGTTTTTTGTAATTGAAAAATCAGGAAGACGACAAGAAATAGAATTATTACATAGAGAACTATCTGTTTTCGGTATCATGCAGTTTGTACGGTCAGGAAGAATTGCAATAACAAAAGATGAAATGAAAGTAACAGAAATGCTAGTAGCATTTAATAACCAATAACATACAAAAATAAAAATGGAAAATTATTTTAACACACTATCGTTAAGAGATAAATTAAATCAATTATCAAAGTGTAGGTTTATGGACTCTTCAGAGTTTGAAGATGGTGTAAATGTTTTGAAAAGCAAAAAAATAGTCATTGTTGGCTGTGGTGCGCAAGGTTTAAACCAAGGTTTAAATATGAGAGATTCTGGTTTAGATATTTCTTATACGTTACGTCAAGTCGCTATAGATCAAAAACGTGATTCATTCAAAAATGCTACTGAAAATGGATTTACAGTTGGAACTTATGATGAATTAATTCCTACGGCAGATTTAGTGTTAAACTTAACCCCAGATAAACAACATGCAAATGTGGTTAAAGCTATTATGCCTTTAATGAAGCAAGGTGCAACATTATCGTATTCTCACGGATTTAATATTGTTGAAGAAGGGACACAAGTAAGAGAAGATTTAACCGTGATTATGGTTGCTCCAAAATGTCCAGGAACAGAAGTTAGAGAAGAATATAAAAGAGGTTTTGGTGTCCCAACTTTAATTGCTGTACACGAAGAAAATGACCCTGAAGGAAAAGGTTGGGCGCAAGCAAAAGCTTATGCTGCTGCAACTGGCGGACATAAAGCTGGAGTTTTAGCATCATCATTTGTTGCTGAGGTTAAATCTGATTTAATGGGAGAACAAACTATTCTTTGTGGTTTGTTACAAACAGGTTCTATTCTATGTTTCGATAAAATGATTGAAAAAGGAATTGATGCTGGTTATGCTTCAAAACTTATTCAATATGGTTGGGAAACTATAACAGAAGGTCTTAAATATGGTGGAATTACCCATATGATGGATAGACTTTCTAACGTAGCAAAAATTAAAGCTTTTGAACTTTCAGAAGAATTAAAAGATATTATGCGTCCGTTATTTCATAAACATATGGATGATATTATGCTAGGAAATTTCTCAAAAGGCATGATGGAAGATTGGGAAAATGATGATAAAAATTTATTAGGTTGGAGAGCTGAAACTGGCGAAACTGCTTTTGAAAAAACACCAGCTGGCGATGTTGAAATTTCTGAACAAGAATTTTACGATAATGGAGTGTTAATGGTAGCTATGGTTAGAGCAGGCGTAGAGCTTGCTTTTGAAGCAATGACAGATTCTGGAATTATTGATGAATCTGCGTATTACGAATCGTTACATGAAACGCCACTTATTGCAAATACAATTGCAAGAAAGAAATTGTTTGAAATGAACCGTGTAATTTCTGATACAGCAGAATATGGTTGTTATTTATTCGACCATACATGTAAGCCATTATTAGCAAATTTTATGAAAACTATTGATACTAATGTTATTGGAAAAGCTTATGCTACAGATAATAGTGAAGGTGTTGATAATGCAAAACTAATAGAAGTTAATGCAGCTTTAAGAAATCATCCAGTTGAAAAAATAGGAACTTTTTTAAGAGCATCAATGACGGCTATGAAACCGATAGTTTAGTCGTTATTAAAATTATAGCATAATTAAATTGTTTTCGTTTAATCAAAATATTTTAATTATGTAAATTGTATCTGAATTTATAATAAGTATTTACAGATGAAAAAGGAAAAAACCACATATTTTCCTAATATAGATAATATAAAAGCTGCTGCCGATACAATTAAAAATGTATCGGCAGTTACGCCTTTAAGTATCAGCGATAGATATTCAAAACAATTTAAAGCTCATATTTTTTTTAAACGTGAAGACCTTCAGCAGGTTCGTTCTTATAAAATAAGAGGTGCTTATAATAAAATAAGCTCGTTAACAAAAGAAGAATCTGATGCAGGAGTGGTTTGTGCAAGTGCAGGAAATCATGCGCAAGGTGTTGCATTATCATGTAAACTACTAAAAATAAAAGGTACTATTTATATGCCTGTTCCAACGCCTAATCAAAAAATTGAACAGGTTAAAATGTTTGGAGAAGATTTTATAGAAATAAAATTGGAAGGCGATACATATGATGATGCTTATCATGCAGCAACTTTAGAATGTGAACAGCTACAAAAAACTTTTATTCACCCGTTTAACGACCCAAAAGTAATTGATGGGCAAGCAACTGTTGGTTTAGAAATATTAGAGCAGTCTAAATCGCCCATAGATTATATTTTTATACCAGTTGGTGGTGGTGGATTAGCGGCAGGCTTATCTTCAGTTTTTAAGCAATTATCACCAAATACTAAAATTATTGGTGTGGAGCCAGAAGGTGCGCCATCAATGTCTGTTTCAATTAAAAACAATAAGAATACAAAGTTAGAGCATATCGAAAAATTTATTGATGGAGCAGCTGTAAAACGTGTTGGAGACCTTACGTTTCCTATATGTAAAGAAAATCTTCATGCAATGATTACTGTTCCAGAACGGAAAGTATGTGAAACTATATTAGAACTTTATAATAAAGATGCCATAGTAGTGGAGCCTGCTGGTGCTTTAAGTATTTCTGTTTTAGATTTTTATGCAGAAGACATCAAAAATAAAAATGTTGTTTGTGTTGTAAGCGGAAGTAATAATGATATTATGAGGACGCCAGAAATAAAAGAACGCGCCTTATTGTATGCTAATTTAAAACATTATTTTA
>Ga0256845_1001785_pt1 | contig 16723 bp, 14 predicted proteins | sample RiftiametaG_FD_189101 | JGI IMG/M metagenome (GOLD analysis project Ga0256845, IMG submission 189101) | Tube worm associated microbial communities from hydrothermal vent at the East Pacific Rise, Pacific Ocean - Riftia | ecosystem: Host-associated > Annelida > Integument > Unclassified ...
AAATACCTGAAGTGTGTGTACCGGTGCTGACATGTTCTGTGTTTTTCCCGCAGGGGAGAACGGCGTTATAGTAACCTGTGTTCAGAAGGAACAGGTGTTTTTCAACGGGGGTGGTTGTGGTAAAGGGTTCCTCAGTGGAAATAATGGCTCCTGCCGGGTCTTTCGAGTCTCTGATGGCTGCTGTAAATGCAGGGGCTGCCTCTGTGTATTTTGGTGTGGGAGATCTTAACATGAGGTCGGGATCGGCTAATTTTGAAGTTGATGACCTGGCTTCTGTTGCCGGAATATGTGCCGAAAACAATGTAAAAAGCTACCTTACACTCAACACCATCATGTACGATGAAGACCTGGAAAACGCCAGAAGCATGTGCAACATGGCTGTGGATGCAGGCGTGAGTGCCATTATAGCATCTGACATCTCCGTTATTGAATACGCAAGGTCTGTTGGTATGGAAGTTCATATTTCTACACAGCTTAACGTATCGAACATGGAGGTGGTTCGGTTTTTTTCCCGCTACGCTGATGTGATTGTTCTTGCCAGGGAATTGTCGCTTGCGCAGATAGAGCACATCTGCTCTGAAATAGTGAAGCAGAATATCTGCGGCCCCTCTGGTGAGCTTCTAAGAATTGAAGTGTTTGTTCACGGCGCTATGTGTGTGGCAGTGGCAGGGAAATGCTACATGAGCCTTGCCCAGTACAACAGTTCGGCAAACAGGGGGAAATGCCTGCAGACCTGCAGAAGGCGGTACAGAGTTACAGATGAAGACACTGGTGAGGAACTTGTGATAGACAACAAGTTTGTTATGTCGCCTGGGGATATGTGCACAATCAAAATGATTGATAAACTCATAGACGCAGGTGTGAGTGTTCTTAAGATCGAGGGCAGAGCAAGAGGTCCTGAGTATGTTGATGCCGTTGTTCGTCAGTACAGAAAGGCACTTGCTCTTGTTGACGCAGGCGAGTACACCGATGAAAAAAAACAGGAACTTGAAACGGAACTGGCAAAGGTGTTCAACAGAGGGTTTTGGAAAAACGGTTACTACCTGGGAAAACGGCTTGGGGAATGGTCCGGTGCCTACGGTTCAAAGGCAACCACAAAGAAAGTAATTGCAGGGAAGGTTGTGAACTTCTACAAAAAGCCCATGGTGGCAGAAATACTTGCTGAATCGGGGCAGATAGAAAAAGGTGACAGACTGGCTGTAACCGGGCCGACCACAGGTATAGCATACACCACTGTTAAGAGGATTCTTGACAGCGGAGACAGGGATGTTTCATGCCTTGAAAAGGGAAGCACCGGAACGGTTAAATTCCAGCAGGTACTAAGAAAAAATGACAAGGTGTTTGTTATCAAACCCAGAGCTGAAAAATAGCTGCTGATCGTGACAGGCGCAGGGAGTTTCTGTGAGTAACCCTGGAATGAACATCCCCGGAAGCAAGTACATTGCAAACAGAGTTCTGCTGATGTCGGCACTTACCGGAGGCAGGTCGGGGATAGGCCGTGTACCGGATAATTCAGACTTAAGAGTGCTGCTTGATTTGTTAACTGACATTGGAATAGTTGTTAACTGGGTTGATGGTGAAGCCGGTCGATGCAGTGTGTGGGGAATAAATTCCCCCCGGAGCAGCATGAAGGAAGCAAGATCTGTTGACGCAGGCGAATCCGGAACTCTGCTGAGATTCATTACCGGTATGGCATGCCTGCTTCCCGGTGAAACTTTCGTTACCGCAGACAGCAGAAACAGACAGCGGCCCATTCTGCCGCTTTTGAAAGCTCTTCGCGATCTTGGGGCAGATGTAAGCTGGAGCAACGGGAAGAATGTGTATCCTCTCAGGATTAAGAACGGGCTGAAGGGAGGCAGAACGGTTGTTCCTGGTGATGTGAGCAGCCAGTTTGTAAGCTCTCTGCTGATTGTGTCACCCTGCGCCGATAATGACGTTGAACTTGTTGTTGTGAAGCCTGTTGTTTCATCAGCCTACATAGATGTCACCCTGCGTGAGATGAGAAAGTTCGGGGTTACGGCAGAGAGAATACGCGGGGATGAGTGCGATGTGTTCCGGGTTCCAGCCGGGCAGAGGTATCAGCCAGTGGATGTTGAAATACCAGGCGACTGGAGCTCGGCAAACACACTGCTCGCAGCCTCTGTAATACTGGGCAGGCGGATAAAGATCAACCGTATGAGAGTAGAGTCGAACCCCGGCGAATCGGAATTTGTTACCATTCTTCAGAGAATGGGATGCAGTATGAACACAGCTGACGACAGTGTGTCTGTTCTGAAATCCGATAGATTGAAGGGTGTTGAGGTAGACATGAAAGACAGCCCCGATTCGGTGCTTACACTGATTGCAGTCGCTTTGTTCGCCAGGGGAACAACCGTTGTAAACAACATCAGCCACCTGATACACAAGGAAAGTGACAGGATTCAGAAGGTGGAAACAGAGCTTAACAAAATAGGAGCGCACATAGAGACCACAAAGGACTCAATCACCGTTACAGGTATGAAGCAGCTGCATGCCGCTGCAACACACTCTCACAACGACCACAGGCTGGCAATGTGCCTGGGGTTGATAAAACTCCGAAACAGGGGTATGACAATAGCAGATTCAGTGTGTGTGCGGAAATCGTTCCCGGAGTTCTGGAATTTCATTGAAGCGATTGACAGCTATGAAGAAGGTGAGAAATGCCTGGAGATTCAATAGGGAAGATGTTCAGAGTTACAGTGTGGGGAGAGTCTCACGGCTCTTCAATCGGTGCAGTTGTTGAGGGTTGCCCTCCTGGAATTGAAATTGATCTGAAAGAAATTCAGAAGCAGTTGGATAAAAGAAAACCAGGCCGAAGCCCGCTGGTGAGTGCAAGGCAGGAACAGGATCGGTTCGAGATAGTGTCCGGGTTGTTTGAAGGAAGAACAACTGGAACACCCATTAGCATTGTTATTAAAAATCAGGGTCATCTGAAAGACAACTACACAGGATTGAGCGGTGCATACAGACCGGGCCACGCAGATTTTACATATCAGGCTAAGTACGGAATCAGAGATTCTTACGGAGGCGGAAGAAGCTCTGCAAGGCTGACGGCAGCTGTGGTGGCTGCAGGCGCCATAGCCGCACAGGTACTGGCAGGGGAAACAGGTTATAAAATTCTTGCCTATGTGAAAAAGATTGGAAGAATTAAATCTGATATTGCTGCGAGATCTGTAAAACCCGAAGATGTGCAGAGCAGCCCCATAAATGTTCCAGACGCAAAGATGGAGTTGGAAGCCCTCGCACTGCTTGAGAAGCTGAAACAACAGGGGAACTCCATTGGCGGCGTGGTTGAATGCGTTGCGGAAAATGTGCCTGCAGGTTTCGGAGAACCTCTGTTCGACAAGCTCGACGGTGATCTGGCAAAGGTAATGGTGGGGCTAAACGCCGCGAAAGGGTTTGAAACAGGCAGCGGTTTCAGCGGCGCAGAACTTACGGGTGTTCAGAACAACGATGAGTTTGCAGTTGAGAGCGGAAAAGTTATAACGAAAACAAACAGTGCCGGGGGAGTGCTTGGAGGTATTTCCACAGGAATGCCAGTTGTGTTCCGGGTTGCTTTCAAGGCGGCACCAAGTATTTCACTGAAGCAGAACACAGTTGATGTTAAGGGGAACAACAGGGAAATAGAGATCATGGGAGACCATGACACCTGCGTTGCGATCCGTGCGGTTCCAGTTGTTGAAGCTCTGGCTTCAATAGTTATCTGTGATCATTTCCTCCGGTACAGAGGGCAGTGTGGTGTGAAATGAACAGAACGGATGAGATAGAGAAACTAAGAGATCAGATCAATGCCGTGGACAGTGAGATAGTGAAACTGCTGAACAGGCGGATTGAAATTGTTCTGAAGATCGGTGACCAGAAAGCTGTAGACAGCCTTCCAGTTGAAGACCTTTCCCGAGAAGAAGAAATTATTTCAAAGCTGGACCACGGCACTCTGAGTGACAGGTTTATAAGAGATATTTACAGAGTAATCTTTAACTATTCCAAGACTGTACAGTAGCGCTATAACTTGCAGTGTTTCAGGTTACCGATTTTCATCAGCTTCCATTCTTTCCGGGAGCTCGTCGGAGCGGTTTGTGCTTTTGGAAGGGCCGACTGAGTGTACAGCCAGCCACATTCAATTGATTTGAGTTCCTAACCGACTACCTGGGGCTCCATATGGTGGCTGTTCATGGGAATCGGGCACATAGACTCGGTTCCGAACCATTTCTCGTAGATTTCTTGGAATTCTCCGGTGAGCCAGAGTTCGTGAAGAGCATAGTTTACCATGTCTCTCCAGTCGGAATCGTTCTCCGGTATTCCGATGGCAAAATAGGCAGGTGAATACAGAGTTTCAGTAACGGAAAGCTGCCCTTCCGGGCTTACTGTGTAACCCGCACGCATGGCAGTGTTGATTACTATGGAGTTGTCATCTGTGAATCCGTCTATCTGGCCGTTTACCAGAGCTTCCACTCCTGCTGTGTGGCTATCAAACTGCTGCAGAGTTGGGGGAACCCAGCCCTGTGCCTCGAAGTAGGCAATGATCTCGCCTTCGGAAGATGATGACCGCTTTATACCGATGGTGGCTCCCTGAAAATCTTCAAGGTCACGCTGTCCGAGTGTGAAGTCGTACATAACACCTTTACCGTCCCATCCGTATGGAACCGAGAAATCAATGTTCTCGTCACGCTTGCGAGTGTTGTTTGTGTGGCACAGTGACATGTGAATTTCGCCGGACTGAACCCAGCTGATTCTTGTTTCGTCTGTTACTGGCACAAAAACAAGGGAAAGCTCCGTTTCAGAAAGATCAGAGAGTCTTTCCACTACTGCTCTTGCGATATCAACATCGTAGCCCACCAGTGCTCCGTTTTCGTCCATGAAACCGAATGGTGCAGCTTCCTGGCCAATGCCAATAATTACTTCACCGGAATCGAGTACCTGCTGCAGTGTGCCTGCATGGGTTTCTGCAGTTGCTTCACCGCTTGTTTCTGCAACGGCTGCAGTTCCCTCTGTGTCTCCGCAGGCTGCAAAACAAAGCAGCCCGGCCAGCAGAACAATTGCAAGGTTTTTCATTGATTCTCCTTTCTGTTGAGGTATCCTTTCAGGGCTCCTGACTCAAGTAGTTTAACGGCTTTAGATCCGAGAAATGAAACTGCCCAGTATACAAGAACGATCAGAAGCAGTATCACAGAGTAGTTCCCCGGTGTGGCTACAAAAAGCTGTCTTCCTGTGTAGGTAAGCTCTCCCACTGCAACTGCTGTGAGAACTGATGTATCTTTAAAAACTGTAACAAGAAGATTTACCAGTGCGGGAACCATAACTCTTGCTGCAATCGGAAGCCTTATTCTGGTAAGAATTGCAAGAGAAGACAGCCCGAGAACCCTTGCTGCCTCTATTGTTTTTATGTCTACAGCATTGAAGCCCGATCTGAATATTTCACCGAGATACACAGAGGCGTAGATTGTAAAAGCTGATACAGCAAGAATTACAGGAGGTACGCGCAGTTTGAAGAGAGGGTATGGAAGGTAGAAGAAAAGCAGTGTAATGGTCATAATGGGGATACCTCTCACGACTTCAGTGAATCCTCTGGCAACAAAAGAGAAAAGACCTGTGATAAGTTTCACAGGAATTGGGGCATTGTTTTTTGACACAAGTTCGGGCAGTGACAGAATAAAACCGGGAACAATTGCCAGAGCCATACTGCATACTGTAATAAGAAGTGAAAGTTGCAGGCCGCCGGTTGACTGAAGAAAGCGGGGGTACTCCGGGTTCATGAATTCCGCAGCTGCCGGAAAGCCTCTCCAGAGAGTTATTAGAATATCAGCTGTATTCATTTGCATTAACCTTCCGGTTCACAACAACAGACACTCTGTTAAGAGCCGCACTCAGCCCCAAAGCCAGTACAAGATAAACCGCCGCCGAGAAAAGCAGTGGCTCGGCCCATGCAAAAGTTTGCCCGGCGATACGGCTTGTTTGACCCATCAGCTCCATCCGATTGAGATTCAGTGGCAGAACAAGGGCAACCGACGAGTTCTTCATGTTGTGAATCAACCTTGTTGCAAGAGCAGGAAAAGAAATCCTGAAAGCCTGGGGAAGAAGAATCAGGAAGAAGGTTCGGTGTTTTCCAAGCCCAAGCGTTATTCCTGCTTCATACTGTTCCTCAGGCAGGCCGTTCAAACCTGCCCTCAGTATTTCCGAAATGTAAGCAGCAGTGTTCAGGGAAAGACCTGTTACAACAAGCAGAAAATCCATTCCCGGCGGGAAAGAAAAACCTAGGTATCTTCTGAACAGATAGGGAAGTCCGAATGACAGCAACAGCAGCATTGGAACAACCGGGATATTTCTGAACACATCGGTGTAGAGTTTTACCGGCATCGGTGTTTTTCTGCCGCCGGTACCAGCAGCTGCAAGAAGCATTCCGGCTGCCAGTGCAAAAAGCCCGCTGAGAAGAGAAATGAGAAGCGTGTTCCCTGCTCCTGTCAGAAGCCAGCCAAGATATGGTTTGGCGAAAACATACTTACCTGCATCCAACTGCTGTGGTTCCTTTCAGTTTATCGAGGATATCCGGGGTGTCGGATAACTCCAGTCTGCCGTTTTCCAGAACGGCAAAACGGTGTCCGATATCTGCAGCAAAAGCGAGGTTATGCGTAACAACAATCATTGGCATTCCACCTGCTGCAAGTTCCCGGATAAGTGTTTGTACTCCGTGTATTGATTCAGGATCAAGGCTGGATGTGGGTTCATCCAGCAGCAGAAGAAGGGGTTCCGTAACCATGGTTCGGGCAATGGCAACGCGCTGCTTTTCTCCTCCTGAGAGTTGATTGGGGTAGCTTGCGTGTTTGCTGTGCAGACCGAACTTGTTCAGGAACTGTTCAGACAATGCTGTTGAAGATGCCGAACTCATTTTTTTAACAACCTTCAGAGCCAGGGCAACATTCTGAAGAGCTGTCATGTGAGGGAACAGGTTTAGATCCTGAAAAACAACGCCAATACGCCCGATGAGTTTCCCGGGGTACCTCCTGCCGGGTTGTATAGAGTGACCGTCTACAATCATTCCGCCGGAGCTAAACCCGGTAAGCCCGGCGATTATTCTGATCAGGGTTGTTTTGCCGGAACCGGATCTTCCCGAAACGGTAAGCACCTCACCTCTGCCGAGATGAAGACAGACACCATCAAGAACTTTTACCTTGTTGTAGCTTTTCTCAACAGACCTGACCGAGAGCAGTAAGTCGGATTCTTTCATCCTGCGGAATAGTGAAGCTCCGGGCTGTTCCAATTGGTTGTCCTGCCTCTGATTTGAAAATACCGACAAGGCGATAATCTCATTTCAGCCTGCAGTGTTGTCAAGAGACTGTTTCAGCGATCTTTGTGCACAGGTAATGCAGGCAGTGGAAGTGATAACTGTCAGGTTAGGAACGCAGTTATCCGAAAGCCTGGTGGTGTACAGGAACTGTGTGCGTGTATATACGACACTGCCTCAAGTGGTGAAACGCTGACAGAAAAGCATCTTGAATCAGGTCTGAGAATGATTTTTGCAAGAGAGAAGAAGGCATACGAAACAGTACTTACAAGTGTTACAGGCTTGCAGCTGAGGTGTCTTGTTGCTCTGGCAGATGACAATCCTGTTAAGGTTCTTTCATCCGATTTTCTTGAGAAATCAGGAATCCGATCATCATCTGTTCAGGCAGCTCATAAACGGCTGGTCAAACTGAAAATTATCTACCGTTACATGGGAGCATACAAACTGGCAAATCCGTATTTTGGCCTGTGGCTGCTCAGAAATGGATACTAATCCGAGAGCTGTCTAAACTGTTAAGCTGAACGCTGATGCAGGCACAGGCCTGCTGCGTATTCCATGTTTGTCAATGTTTTTCGGGTTTACCTCGGGATTAGCTGATTGTATCTTCGCCTGGGTGAATTTGCATATTTCAATATTTCAGGGAAGGGAACTATGAAGCACTTGTCGTTGATTTTGTTGTGTTCTGTGGCGTTTGCAGGCAGTGATCTACCGGGAGTATCCTGCGATCTTGGGGCTCCTGTTGAGGTTACAGGCAGCCTGGTTAATCAGGTTTCAATTATGCCCATATGGCTTACCGGTGACATGGAAGAGGTTGTTGAACCTCTGTTGTTGTTTGAGCCGCCTTCAGAGTATGCCGCAGTTGACTCACTTGATTGCAGGTTTGTGGTTCCCAACAGAGATGGTATCTGCCCTGCAGTCGTTTCTCTCTCGGCAGCAACAATACAGGAGACTGAAGATGTTTCTTTGACAACCCAGGCTCAGCAGGCAGTAGACATTGCCCCCCAGTGGCTGCAGAGATACCTTATCTGGAAGCTGTCTATTCTCACCGATGCCAATCAGGACAGGTACGGGGCTCTGCTACTGGCCCATCAGGGGGAAAACATCTACGATGAACTTGCTTTCACTGTGTCACGCTTGTCTTGGATAATTCTGGCAAACCCCAGCTTTGATGAAACGCTGCTTGTAGACAATGCAGAGGGAATCTACGACCACGATTCATTCCTGAGTTATGTAAATGTAAAAGATTACGGTGGTGTTGATTACTACAGTACAACTGAGTACAACACAGTGGTGGGCTCTGACACTGTGTGGGTAGAGATACCCAGGGATATCTACTACAACTACGTGGTTATGCCCAAGGTTTCCAATGAACCTCCCAAGAATGATGCTTCGGTGTACAATGAATTCTGGAGGCAGTATCTCTGGGACATGGATGATGCAGGCTACCCTGTGCTGAATCAGGTGGTTAACCCGAATGTAACTGTTTTCTGGGACGAGCAGCTTAGAAGCTGGGGGTGGTCTACAACACCTGAGTTCTATGACAGTTTGCAGGCTGTTGAGATTGTAAGCAAGTGGACCCGTGCTACTCTGGATGGCGCAGCCACCAACCCCAGACCTCAACAGCCCAATGTTATTGCCCACGGGCACAGGGGATTCTGCGGGGAGACACAGGACCTGCTCTCTTCAGCTGCCAGAACAATTCTGATTCCCACAACCTGCACCATGGATGTAAATGAAGACCATGTGTGGTGCGAACTCTGGTGGAAAGGGGAATGGCGCGGATGGTATGTGGACACTATTAACAACCCATACTGCGCGTACGATGTCGATCAGGGAGGCTCCAAGGAATGCAGCTGTATATGGTCATGGAGGAATGACGGGTACACCTGGGATGATGTGGATATCTATTCCCAGTTCTGCACTTTCACCGTAACAGTAACTGATTCTGCAGGTACTCCGGTAGACAATGCCACTGTGCAGATTGCCAGTGAGGCCTGGCAGAGCACCAGCTTAATAAGGGGAACATGGGGGCAAACAGACAGAAATGGCCAGATCACTTTTAAGCTGGGAAACAACCAGAATTACTACATCAATATCTCCACCAAGCTTGGTGGTTCAGGTGGGGGATTTTCGGAAGTAATAACGAACAGTATTGCAGGGCAGGCATACACCCTTAACTGGAGTCCGCAATATCTCATGCCCGAGCTTGACTGCACCGAACTCAGTGAAGGCTCATGGACAAAATACCTCATCGAAGTAAACTACGAGCTTCCAGCAGATATAATGAACGGCAGAGACTACTACGCAAGTCCACGTTCCGAGTACGCTGAACCTCTTGAAAACGGAACGGCAGACTTCTTTATAGTTGATTCTGCCAACTGGGATCTTTACCAGGCAGGTGAAGCGTTTGACTGCTACGAATTGATTCAGGGTCAGAGTGCCGGTGAGATCTGGTTCTACGCACCTCACACGGATGACTGGCACATAGTATTCAGTGGTGACCGTCATCAGGGCGTTGAAACATTTGCCGAAGCCGAAATCACCCTGTGGGAACACGACGGTACGGGAATCGGTGGCGGGATTATTCCCGATCAGACCGTTACTGTTTACCCAAACCCCTGTGTAAATCGGGTATCGCTGAGTTTTGCCACATCTGCACAGGGCAGCACCGAAATTGCTGTGTACGATATTCACGGACGCGTTGTGGAAACTGTCTGCAACGAGATTCTTGAGGCAGGTTCCCACGGTATTACAATTGAGACATCCGCTCTTTCAAGCGGCCTTTACTTTGTAAAATTCAAGGGAGAAGGCCTGAACTCCATGAGAAGTTTAACCGTTCTCAGATAGTACATTTTGTGTAAAGCGGGGGAACAACTGATCCCCCGCTCTGTTTCAGCCGCGGCAGTATCGCAGTAACCGGAATTTGTCTTGTTGCAAAAAGTTGCCGGGTTAATTATCTAAGGTCGAATGTTCAACTGGTAGATTTAAGTTATCGTTATACACAGGGGATTTCATTGATGAACGAACGCAGGGTTGTTGTTACAGGTATGGGAGCTGTTACGCCGCTGGGCACCGGTGCTGAGGAGTCTTTTAGCGGATTTTTAGAAGGCAGGAACGGTATTGTAAGAGTCAGTCATTTTGATGTATCCGAGTACCGCTCGAAACTGGCAGCAGAGGTTAGGGGTTTTAATCCAGAGAACTGGACAGACAGAAAGTCTGCAAGCCGGATGGACAGGTTCACACAGTTTGCCGTTGCCTCCGCAGCGATGGCCATGAAAGACTCCGGGCTGAACGGCTTTAACGGTAACAGAGCCGGAGTAATAGTGGGTTCCGGTATAGGAGGCTCTCAGGCCCTTGATGAGGGGTATTCAATTCTTCACGAAAAAGGCCCCAGAAGTTTGAGTTCATTCCTGGTCTCCAGGATGCTGGTTAACATGGCCGCTGCTCTTATTTCCATCAAGTACGGCCTCAGAGGCCCTCTCTCTGCTCTGTCGGTAGCTTGTTCCACAGGGTCGAACGCCATCGGTGATGCTTTCAGAATAATACAGAGGGGAGACGCCGACATCATGCTTGCTGGAAGTTCGGAGGCGTGTATTTCTCCGCTTCCATATGGAGCTTTTTGTGCCACAAGATCCATGACCACAAGCGAGTCTCCGGAAATGGCCAGCAGACCGTTTGACAGGAATCGTGACGGCTTTGTTATGGGTGAAGGTGCCGGGGTTGTTGTGCTGGAGAGTATGGAACACGCGGTGAGCCGGGGTGCAAGGATCTATGCTGAAATAGCAGGGTACGGTAATACTGCGGACGCGTACCATCTTACAGCGCCAGCTCCAGACGGTAACGGTATGATTAGGGTGATGCAGTTGGCCATACAAGATGCCTCTCTGCGATGTGAAGATATCAGTTACATAAATGCCCACGGAACATCTACAGTGCTGAATGACAAAAGTGAAAGTGCGGCCATCGAGAAAGTTTTCGGTGAATCTGCCGCACAGTTAAAGGTAAGTTCAATAAAATCAATGATTGGTCACCTAATGGCCGCTGCCGGGTCTGTAGAGTTTGTATCAACTGTAATGAGTGTGTTCACAGGCAGAATCCCGCCAACTATCAACTACCGGGATCAAGATCCCGACTGCACGCTTGATTATGTAACCAGGGGGGCAGAGTTACTTGATATACAGGCCGCAATTACCAATTCGTTCGGGTTTGGCGGAGGCAATTGCTGTCTTGCTGTTAAGAAGTACGAAGAGAGTGGCAGTTACTGAAGATTACCACTTTCTTAGAAACACTCTGATGTTGTCTACCCGGCATGAACCGGAGCCTGTGCTGTGAACAAAGAACCTCAGTGAGTCGGGCTGGATCACAGACGGTACAGTAATAAACAGACTGTCATTTGCTCTGAAATATACCGAGTCGTTAAAGTTTTCAATTGTGAAGAGCACAGGTTCTGTAACATCGAAGATGACAGGTAGTTCTGCAGTGAACCGGGGAGACACTCTTCCGGTGGAAACTGCAAGTTGCTGTGCCGAAAGGCAGTTCCATGCCATTTCACAATCAGTGTTTTCCGGAAGGTCGGCAGGAAGGATCTGCCCGATTGTACCTATGGTTACATGCAAACTGTCCTGGGGGAGTGTGCTGTTCGTGACAGAAACTTCTGCTTCAAAGCACAGCTCTGGAACCAGCGGAATCGCCTCTCTCTGGATCACAACAGCCCCTGGGGTCAGGGCAGAGTTGCCTTCACTCTGTATCACCCCGGGCTGGTTGCTTCCCTGTGTGCCAACAATCCATTTGGCTCGCTGAATAAAACCTGTTTCCCAGTCTTCAGAGAATACATCAATACCGAGTTTGCATATGGTGTTGTACCTGCCGTCAGGTGTCATCTCGAAGAACCAGCCGTCCTGGTCTCCGAAACTGGTGGTGGTTCCGCCCAGCAGAAGAGTTCCGTCCTGTTCCGCTTCAACGGCTAGTATGTGTTCGTCTTCACCCAGGTCTACCGTTGTTTGCCAGCTGATCTTTCCCGACCTGTCAAGACACAGAATCCATCCGTCACTGTTGCCTTCATCGTCTGGAAGGGTCGAGCCTGCAAGAACAACTGTTCCTTCAGGAAGTACAGTCATATCGGTAACAGTTCCGGTGATTTCACCGTTAAAACTGTTTTTCCATCGAACACTGAATTCATCATCCAGTTTGAAAACAGTAAGCCTGTGGTTGTGGTTGGAACCGGCAGCTATCAAAGTACTGTCTGTAGTGTATTCCACACAGTTTATGGCAATTTCCTGAGAGTCATCAAATGTTAGCTGTTGAACTCCTTCATAGTTCAGCAATTCTGTTGTTGTAGTGTTGTTCAGAACCTCTCTGCTCACATGAACCATGCCGCCAGTGGCAGAAACCGCCATGGACATTGTTTCAATGTTTCCCGGTATCTGGAAGGAACTTCCTTCTCCGCTGTAGGTGTTGATCTTTGTAACAAACACAGTATGCCTGCGGGATCCAGAGAATGATACAGTAAAAGAGGCTGCCACAGTGCTGTCGGGAAGCCAGTTGAGGGATGAAACAGCAGGTTGAACATCACCAGGACACTCTATAAAACCCTGGGTTTCCCAGACCGTTTCACCGAGAGAATTAAGGCGGAGAGTTCTGTAGCTGAATCCGTCTGTATCTGCATCAGAGAAATCGGCGAAAACAGTAATGCAGCCGTTGTCTGCTGTGGATAGAACAAGTGGTCTGCAGTTACCGGAAATAGAATCTGACCAAGTGTATACCGGATTGCCTGATGAATTGAAACCGGTAATCCAGATTTCGCTCCAGTAGCCCCAGTCCCACCCGCCTGCTACAATGAAACCGCCTGCGGCGCCGGGGATTATATCTGAAACGTAATCCCATGAGTCTCTTCCACCTACTGCTGTGTTGGTTAGAGATTCTGTAGGGGCAAGTGGTGGTGAGCTGGTGAAAAAAACAAGAAACAGTATTAATACCGGCACAGCTGCTACTACAGCTACCCACCATTTTGTGTGTTTTGTTTCCCGGGGTGTCTCCACTGGCTTCTTTGCAATACTGAAAAGAGCAGTGATGATCTCCGGTGTGTTGGATTGATTAAGTGTGCAGTTTATCCACTGCTGCCGGTGTGTGTAGTAGCTGATACTTTCAGAAACCTCACCACGGCGGAATTTCAGTGTAACGATTGGTATTCGCTGATTTGCAGCAATGTCAAGCTCGCTTCTGATGTGATGTGAGTCTGAACTGTGTTCAGTAAAAACAAGCAGTAGTGCAGAAGAGTGAAGAATAGCAGAGGTAATGGATTTCTCGGAGTTTTTACCTGTATCGGCATCCCTCGAAGGAAGCCAGCACATGTATCCGTTGGCTTCCAGCTCTTCCACAAGTGCCTCCGCCAGGTCGATATCCGCAGTTGTATGGCATATGAAAAACTGTTTGTCCATGGTACCTCTCCTGTGTCCCGGCAGATAAATATAGCCAGAGAGGGTTCTGACGCAACAGGCTGGATACTACAGAGGAGAAGAAAAATCTGAGATTAGTTCCGCTGTTGCTCTTCTGTATATCCTGAAGCGAAGACCTCCAAGATGTTTTCCACCGTACCAGCGAGCAACGACCACAAGGCAACTCACAGTGTTTGTTTCACGCATTGTCTCAAGAATGCAGTTGCCTGCCCCGGATTCACCTCCATCGTTCCTAATTTCGGTTCCGTCAACAAGACGTACAGCCCAGCTGATATGACTGGCCTTTTTCAACCTGTAGTTTTTTGAAAGAATTTTGATCAGCTCTTTGGGATCATCTCCTGATGAAATTGGGGTACCGCAGGCCAGGAAACGGCTTTGTTTTTCCAGAACAGGCGTTCCAGAAACGGTCTCCTTCAGGGTTCGTGCAGTTCCTATTGAGAAACCTCCGGTTCGAGTTCTGCGGTACCGATTAACGCCGGAATATAACAGTGTGGAAACAGCAGACAAGGCTTTTCAACAGAGCCTGTGAACTTGCCTGTAAAGAAGAATCGTCTGTGCTGGAACAAAAGTTCTGTGTACAGTATATCCATCAATAGATGTTCTTTATTCATTTTTATACCGGTGCTGTATCGGAGGCAAAATGGCATGTACACAGTGAGCAGTATATGACAGAGAAGAACAAACCTGAGTATACAGAGATAATCAAGGCTGTGAAAGCATGGCAGGTGATTGAAGTTATTATTTTGTTGCTGTTGATTCCAGGCACCTTCGGACTTGCTGTTGTTTTCACAGGAGACAGCAACAGACTGTTCAACAATTACGTGGCATTTGTTTTGCCCCTTTTGTTGTTTGCTCTGATTGTAAGGATTGTTGTGACAGTGGCATATTTTTCAAATAAAAAATGGTCTTATTACTACAATTACACAGAAGGAATTGTACTGTTTGTTTTCAGCGCTGTTCTAGTGGGGTTAGGAATAATTGCCGGTATTGTAATGAAGGATATTTCATTGTTGAAAATAGTATTAAGTCTTGTGTTCCCGATTGCGTTCATGTTCCTGTTTTGGAAGCTGATCGGTATACACAGGAAAATACTGAACAGTGTCGCTTTGAAAAGATCAGAATAAGTGTTCCAGAAACACAAAATATCACATATACAGTAATGTGAAGAGTCGGTTACCTCAGCACAGGGAAATATCCTGTACAAGCAAACTCATCTCACTCAGCTCCTGTTCTGAGTACATTAGTTTCAGAAGGGGTGCCTTGAGCTTTCCTGTGCCGTGCTCAGCACTCACCGTTCCACCCAGGTTAACAGCTTCTGCGGCGATCAGTTCCACTGCCTTCATGGCTTTTTCCAGTTCCTCAGTGTCTACGGGAATAAGGTTGGCGTGCAGATGACCCTGCCCGGAATGGCCGAAAACTATGTATTGAACACCGGAATCCTCTAGAATTTTTCTCATTATGGCATAGTAGTTCTGCAGGTCTACAGGCCTTACTGCGGTATCAGTGCTTATTTTGTGGATTTTGCGATTGCCGGCTGAAAGGGTGGAAATAATACGGTTTACAGTTTCCGGAACCAGGTGTCTGAACTCCTTCAGTTTTTTTCTCTGGACACTGTCAAAACCGCCCCAGGTGTTGTCTGGGGAAACTCCCCTTCCTTCGAGAAGTACATCCAGTGATTCCAGTACCGTATCCAGCTCTTCCTCAGAAGAAGCCTCGATTGATGTAACAAGAACCCAGTCACCTGTTTCAGTAAAAGTCTGGCCGGTGTTTTTCTGAAGGAATGAAAGGCAGGGTTCTGCCAGTACTTCAAGCTCTCTTACCCGCAGTTTTGTGTTCATCAGGTCGTTGCGAAGTTCCCAGAACTGTTTTTCGCTGCAGAATACCGCAAAGCTGGTAATTGCATGGGGCTTCTTTTCAAGGATAAGATCGGCTTCAGCAACAAGACCGAGTTTCCCCTCGCTGCCTATGAAGAGATCTACTAGATCCATGTCAGGTTTGATGTACAGACCGGCTGCATTTTTAGTCGGTTGAGGTCTGCTGAGAGAAGGCAGCGTTACAGAGCCAAGAACAGGGTGGTTGAGCCTGCCCTTCCTGAAGAAGTAATCTCCCCTTGATATTTCCAGTTGTTTTCCGGAAGGAAGAATCATCACGATTCTGCTTATCCAGTTTCTGGTGGAACCGTAAAGGTAGCTGCCTGCCCCGGAAGCATCAGTGGCAATTGTTCCCCCTATGGATGCAGAGGTTTCAGTGGGGTCTGGAGGGTAGAAGAACCCCGGTTTTTCTTTTGTGCAGAAGTCTAAAACTGAGTTAAGTGTTTCCCCGGCCCCCACAGTGATTACATGGGCTTTGTGTGTATTCCTTATTCCCTTCATAAGGTTCGTGGAAACAACAGCTCCGCCCATGGGAACAGCTCCTCCGGTAATACCTGTTCTTTCACCCGAAATTGTAAGTGGAACTGTATCTTCAGCGCATTCTTTGATGAATGAGGCCGCGTCACAAAGGCTTTCCGGCCATGCTGCAAGCTGACAGTTTCCTCCTGAAAGCGAAGACTCATCTTTAAGCAGATCCGGGTACTCGTTTCGAATCAGCCGTGTACCTTTTACAGTTTTCACTAATTTCCTCCTCTCATGCTTAACATTAACTGTGAGCAGGCTACAGGCAATGGTTTTATTCGCGGCACTTGAAGGAACATTGTTCATTGTTCATAGTACAACCATGGTAGACGCGGTGGAATTACTTTCAGAAAGGAAACCAATGGGGCAGACATATGTTCAGAAAATTCTTGGACGCGCGGCTGGCAAGAACGTGGAGACCGGTGAAATAGTGTTTGTAGAGCCGGATCTGGTGCTTACCCACGACAACAGTTCAGCCATAATTGGAAAGTTTGAGAGCACAAAACCCGGAGGAAAAGTAAAATACCCCGACAGAATCATCATTGTTCTGGATCATGTTACGCCTGCTGCAAACACTA
>Ga0256845_1001786_pt1 | contig 16717 bp, 16 predicted proteins | sample RiftiametaG_FD_189101 | JGI IMG/M metagenome (GOLD analysis project Ga0256845, IMG submission 189101) | Tube worm associated microbial communities from hydrothermal vent at the East Pacific Rise, Pacific Ocean - Riftia | ecosystem: Host-associated > Annelida > Integument > Unclassified ...
AACTATTTGAAAAAATAGTATGGCTTTTAAATGCTCTAAAAAGTGAGGGAGTAAAGATAGTTTCAAATAGTGAAGAAAAACTTAAACCCTATGGAGAACCCACGCAAAATGAACAATAACCCAACCTCATTCGGTTTAACCAAAATAAATAGAGACATGGGGCAAAAATCAATTTAACTCCTCATTCCCCCTAAAAACCAAGGGATAATAATTAATTATTACTTTTGGAAAAGCTCAAAAAAATTTTTGAGTGAATAATTAATTATTGTCCCTGCTCTTCTAGGGTATGCACAACAAAACACAACATAAAAAATTCAAAAATATTAATTGTTTTCTAAGGAAGTTTGGTATAAAATGGCAGAATTGTAACAGAAGATAAACAAAGTAGAGCCACCACGTCCTAGAAAAACCAACGACTCTACTTCTAACCTAGGCTGATAGAATTTTATCAGCCTATTGGTTAAGATAGCCTTTAATTGCTATAGTTTATCTCCTGTTTTCAAGAGATGTTGGTAGTGGACTCTTGAAAATTTAAATTTTCAAGGATAAAACTATGTCAGTCGCACCAAAAAGAACAATAACTCTAGTAAAAGACCTTCTATTTCAGGAAAAATATCATCTATCACATACTCAAACCGATTTAATGGCTTATTTGGTCAATTTGACCTATTGGTCTATATCTGTAGATGACTATTCCGTAATAACAACAAGCAAAGTTATGAGCGATTTACCTAAAATGGGATTAAAAACCTTTGAAGCATCACTAAAAGCATTAAAAGATTTGGGGCTTGTAGAGTGTAAGATAGTAGAAGTAAAACAGTGGAAAGGAAAACCCAAAGTCAGAGGTCTAAGACTAACCAAAAAGGGTAAAGAGTACAACAAAAATATAATTCTCCCAAGCCAAGATGAAAAAGTTAGAGAACTAGAGAAAAAAAACAAAGAACTAGAGAGAGAGAACCAAAAGCTAAAAGAGAGTATCGATAATCTAACTATTGAATTAGAAGAGAAAAATAGCAAAGAGACTCAAGAGACAATATCCCAACCAGAACCAAAACTCCCTCCAAAAGATGAAGTAGACGATTTTATCCAACAAACTACAAAACAGTTTGGAGCAAATGGAAAACCCCTCTGTAATCTAGCCCCAAAATACAACAAAGAGAGTACATTTTATATCAACACCTATAACAGGCTCTCTGTAATAACCCCATCAAACGACCATATCCAAGTATCAAACCCCGAATATATCAACTACTTTTGGCAATGGCTCTATTTAAACTCTCACAGAATAGGAGACAAAATCGACTTTTCTATAACACCAACTATTAAACAGCTAAAAGATAGATTTATCAATAGAACTATCAAAATCAAAGAGGAGAAATGTACCATTGTGGAATTTGCCAAAAAAGAAGATGGTGTAATGATAAAAATCAGAAAAGAAAATGGAAAAGAGGGGTTTCTAATAGACTCTGTAACCAACAAAAGCAAGGTTTTTGAGTTTAATAATTGTCAAAAGATTATCTTGGAGCTTTTGGATTCATAGATGTGAGTATATCAATTTATTAAAATGGTATAATGCCAATAAAAAAGGATAGATAATGGTAGAAGTAGCATCCCTACACTATGGTGTAATTTTTAAAAAAGCATTCTCAAACCCTGCTATCTTCAAAGCTTTTGTAAAAGATTTGCTAGGTATTACATTGGAGATTACAGAGGTAGAGACAGAGAAATCTTTTAATCCCCCTATTGGCAATGTAGATAGTCGTTTTGATTTGTTTGCAGAGGATAAAAAAAACAGAATTATTGTAGACATCCAACATGTAAGAAACGCAGACCATTATCATAGATTTTTGCATTATCACTGCTCTGCATTGCTTGAACAGGTGGTAAAATCCAATGATTATCGTCCAAAATTAGAGGTCTATACCATAGTCGTCTTAACATCAGGCGACAAACACAAGAGAGATGTCTGTACTATTGATTTTGACCCAGTAGATAGAGATGGAAAAAAAATCGGAGAAATTAATCACAAAATAGTATATCTCTGCCCAAAATATGTAAATAAAACCACACCAAAAGCTTATAAAGAGTGGCTAGAGGCTATTGATGATAGTTTGGATGGAAAAGTAGAGATAGCAAATTATAAAAAAAAGATAATCAAAAAGATATTTGATTTGATTCAAAAAGATAAAACAACTCCAAAAGAGTATGCCAAGATGAAAGATGAATATTCGATTGAACTTTTGAAAGAGAAGAAGTTTGAGGAAGGTGTGAAAAAAGGGAAAAGAGAAAGAGATATAGAGATAGCCAAAAATCTTCTTTTAGCAAAAGTAGATATAGAGACTATAATTAAAAGTACGGGATTGAGTATTGAGGAGATAGAAAAGCTTGGATAGTGAAAAACTAAAAAGAAAAAAATAAAATTAGAGATTATAAAAAAACTTGAACCATTAAATTTACATAAAATAATACTATTTAGAAGCTATGCTTATGAAACTCCTCATAAAAAATGAATGAGAAATTTATTGAGCTTAATAGTTATTTTGCTAGAACAATATATGTTAAATTATCAAATGGCAAAAGAGTGGCTCAAAGTTTCAAACTCCTTTTCTACTCTACTTTTAATCTTTAAATTATTTTTTGACTACTACTGAGCTAATTAATAAGAAGTTGTATAATAGATTATTAGTACTTAAACCCAAAAAAGATGAAAACAGTAACTTTTAGTTATAATCTGTTTTTATTTTCAAAAAGGAAATAGCACTATATGAGTAAGCTTCAGATAGACATAGGAAGTACCTATTTTAAAACAAACGACAATGGAGAGATAAATCAATATTTTAGAAATTTTGATATATCTATCTACCAAGACTTGATGAATAACTGTTCTAATATCCTCTCCAAATATCCAAAAGAGAAGGTTTCAATCTGTAGCTCGGCAAATGGTGGACTTAGTACACTTATTATTGGCGTGACTACTCTTTTTAGTATAAAGTATGCTACCAATATCGCATTTAATTCAGGAATCAATATCATAGATACAATTCTATACTCTAAAATAGATAAGGCTATAGCACCTACTGAGACTATTAATGTGGTGATTATAGTTGGTGGAATTGATGGGATTGAGTCCAAATTTGATGAGAGACTTATAGAGTATCTAAAGGGTGTAGATTACCAAAATATTGTATATGTAGGAAATAGAGCAGGAGAGGAGTATTTAGTAGATAATATAGATAACTTAGTAGTTCTTTCTAATATTATAGATGATAAACTTCATCTGCGAGAGGATGAGCTAAAAGAGTATCTAACCAACCTATATCAAGCCGATATTACAGGCAAAGAGGATATAAAAGAGCTTTATGAATTTACATCCAATCAGATATACTCCACTCCATATATAGTAAACAATGCTCTACCTAAACTAAAAACTCTCTTTGATGTAGCAGACCCATTTATAGTGATAGATATTGGTGGGGCTACAACTGATATACACTATAGTACAGATTTAGTAGATAACAAAAATATCCTAACAGGTAGTGGGTTTGATAGATTAGTTTTTAAAAAGCTTGGGGTATTTAAATCGAGAGAGAGTCTAGTATTTGGAGCAAAGAGCAATGAGTTCGTCTATGAACTACTAGATTATTTAGGAGTCAATGAGCATATATTAGATGAGTATAGCGACAAAGCAACTACAACTCTAATGCAATTAGCTATATTTTTGGTACTGTATCAGGTCTCTAACCACCACAATGACTATGTGAGTCTAAGATTGGAGATTTTAAACTCTATTGTACTTACAGGTGGTATCTCCAAGGTTCTATCCGACGAAGATATAGAGAAAATTATCAGATTTTTTTATAAAAAGATACTAAACTATAGAGAGATTCCAAATATCATAACAGATAGAAACTATGAGATTTGGACTTTGGGAATTGAGGAGATATATAATATCTGAGTCAATAATCTCCTCAAATTCTTAAAGGATATGAAGGAGATTTGATTGGGTAGATAGAGTTAGTAGAGATAGATAGATAGTCAATTTTTATAAGAGCTAAAAGCCTCCTCTAATTCAGACGCATATAGAGTTGCTATCTCATCCATAATCTTATCATCTCCTCCAATATCTTTGGACTTAAAGTAGGCTTTTTGCAATTTAGAGTCATAGCCGTTCTTTTTAAATGCACTACCATTATAACATCTAGCAAATTTCGCCCACTCCCTATCCCTAAGATATTTGAAACAGCCACCCTTTTTCAAAAAGGTAAAAAACGCCTCTAGTTGATTTTTTTCACTTATTTTTATATACTCAACAAAATCATAAACCGTCTCAAAACCTGCTGATTTATAGTTGAATCCCATTATCTGAAACATACCCCAAGAGGCTGATTTTAGTGCTGACTCTTCATCTATTGCTATCGCTTTGGCTAATCTATTGTACTCTTTTTGAGAATTTCTACTATAGTATTTTTTTGTCCAAGTTCTATATATAATATCCTCATTACCCTCTACAAACTCTCTTGGGTCGAAACCTTTTGATATGAGTTCTCCCCAAAATTTATGCCCCTCAAAGAGTATAGTAGGTTTTTTATCGAGGTAAAATCCTCTACCACTAGACTCTACTTTGATTACGGCCTTTACAGAGGCTGAGGTTAAGCCATTCTCTACAGCTTTTTCATCTATATACTCACTAGTTAGAAGCATAGAGTAGATAGTATCTAGCTCCTCTCTAACATTTTCAAAAATTTTATCCCAAATTTCTAAATCTACATAACCACTCTCATCATAGCCATTTCGAGCCTGAAACTCCCAAACAGCACTCTCCAACTTTTCATCAAATTTAGAAGTAACCTCTGTTTTATTATCTATCATATACAAAATGGCACTCAACCACAATATAAGAGTGGAATCTTCTGACTCTATTGATATATTTTTGATTTTATCATTTTGAGAGTTTAGAGTTTGAGCATACTCTTTTGCTAAACTATATAGCTTAATCCAACTCTGTTCACCTATCATACCATCTACGCTTAGAGAATTTTCTCTCTGAAATCTCTTGACAGCACTAGTTGTCATAGGACCAAAATCACCATCCACAGATAACTTATCACCCAAGAAAATCAGTAGTGTTTGGAGCTGTTTTATAGCCGTTTTATTATCTCTACCCTGTTTTAAAAAATCGGTAATTAAATACATCGCTTTTTCCTTTTTTTGGAATATTATATAGTATCATATTTTTATAAAAAAGTTAAGCTTTTAGAGTAGTTAAAAATAGAAGAGAATCTCATACCAGAAGAGTACAAGATTCTATAAAATAGCCAAAACTATTTATATGACTTTTTGAGAGCCTTTTCAATCGCATCAGGAGCAGTAGCAATCTTCATGAAATCTGTCATAGTTAGAAGTGGCAGAGAGAGAGCTAGATAGAATTTTGGGTCTAACATATACGCCTCATTACCTTTTATCATAGATTGATATGGGAGTAGATTAGCATTGTTTCCTGCTTCTACTTTGTTTAGGAATTTATTTGTTCTCATACGCATCTTATGCCCCACAAGAGTATTACCATTTGGAAGCTTTAGACTATATGCAAAATACTTATCTGCCTTATCGCCTGATAGTTTTGCTATCAAGTCACCCTCTGCTAACTCAATAGTATCATCCAAATGTGACATACCAAACATAAACTGATAATCCTTTAGCTCTTTGTACTCACCCATATCTTTGACTAGATACATATCACCTAATACAGATTGAAGAGATGTTAGAGTCTTATTGAATTGACCATATTTGAATTTATCTTGGAGATAAGCAGCACCAAAATAGGATGGATTTTGGACTCTAATCTCATCCTCTCCATTTACCAATATATTAATAACAGACATAAATGAATTTGTATCTTTAAGCTCATCATTAGTAACAGATACAACAGTTTTCCCTTTGAGTATCTCTGTTGTAGCTAGGACTTCAAATCCATTTGCCTTTAGCTTTGCTATTAGACCATCTATAGTCTGAGGGTTAGAGGCGTAGTATGCAGAGATATTTTCAGGTGCTTTATCTCCGATTATCATCTTGGCAGTTTTGAACTCCTTTTTAGGGAGTTCAACTCTTTTTGGTATAGCTTTTATCTCTTTTTTAGCAGGAGTTTTCTCCTCTATCTTATTTTCTGTTGGCTCTTTTTTTTTTAACTCTTCTATATCTTTTGCCATTTTCATCATCATAGCTTTTAGTTCAGAAATCTCTGACGCTAAATCTCTTGGAGTTGCACTAGCTTTTGCCGACTCTCCACCTGTTCCTTCTTCGAGAGTAAATCCAAGCTGTTTAAATGTCTTAAATACATCATCTGCAATCTTTTTCATGTACTCTATTTGAGCTTTGTCTTTGATTCCTGTAGTAGTAATCCAATTCTCAACAGTTGCATACCCTACATGAAGCTCGTTTGAGCCTTTTGGAATATAAAAGTATACAGAACATGGAGCAAATACACCAGCATGAGGAGCACCATGATTAAATACTGCATTAGAGAACTGAAAGTGACAAAGTGAAGATACCCAATAAGCATCATACTCTTCAAAATCTAACTCCATATCATCATACTCAAACTTCAAGTCAATAAATCCTGCGATAATAAACCCATTTTTGCCAAAGAGTGTATCATGTTGCATTACAAACTCCTCCACATACTCCTCTATATCATCTACACCCTCAAACTTTTTTACCATTTTTAGCAGAGGTTGTTTTGGTAACTCTCCATCAAATGTTAGCTTTTTTGTAGCTGTCGGTTTCATCTCATCTTGAACCAATTTATCAACTTTAGATACCATAGCCTTGAACTTCGCTCTTGTGGCTTCATCTTTTTCACCGATTATATTTAGCATAGTTTCACTATCTAAGTGTCCATACCATGTAGTATCTCCACCTTCTGCTTTTGCCAATTTTTTAAATGCCAATAGATTAAACGGAGCATATGCACCAAAATTTGGATTTTTAATTAGAAGCTCTCTAATTGATTTTTTATCAATTATAGTATAAAAGTTCAATAGGTCAAGATTCTTCTCTTTATACTTATTGTAATAATGAACCTCGATATGCTCATTTTTACCAACAGCACTATAATCAATACCTTCTAATTTCTTGACCATGGCAGATAGCTCTTTTCCTGCTTCACCTTTGGTTCCGTGAAATTCTGCCAACACAGAAGCCTGTGTCAAGGTAGCTGTAAGCATCAGTGATGCTATTATCTTTGAAACTTTTATAAATTTCATATAGATTCCTTTATCTAGTTTATTTAATTTCTCTTATATTATAATATCTAATATTGGTAAAGACAATTAATTAAAAGCCTATTTCTTAATGATTTCGGCTAAAAAGCTACAAAATGTGACTAATAAATTTATGAATTCATATAAAGTTAAATAAGTTATATTTATTATTAGATACTTTTATTAATTATACTATTGAAGTAATTCGGTCAGCAGAAAGCAATCCTACTCTCTAAACTTCAACAAAATAGCCTCACACTCACTATAACTATAGATTATCTCCCCCTTTTGGGGATTTGAGAGTATTATCGACTTATTGGCTAATTTGACCCTAATTTTAACCTGTCAAGAAAAACCTACAAATATCTATAAAATAGTATAAGAAAACCTGTAAATCTTAATTTAATCGTTTGCATGAGACTTGACACCCATGCTTTCCACTTCAACAAAAGGCACTATTAACCTGTCGTTGAAGAGTTCTATTAAATAGAAGGAATTCGTTAGCACTTTTTATAACTTTTGGATTACATAATTTAAAAAGAGCATCTTTGTTTCCACTTCCTTTTGGTCTTCCTCGTTTTACTTTCTTCTTTTTACTCTTGCTCTTTTTAGCACTTTTATCTTTTACACATCCCTCTTTGCTCTCTTTTATTATCTGTTTATTTATCAATGGATAGGCTTTTCTTGCATCTACCCCTATCAACGAAATATTGAGAAATGCCAAACTCTTTCTTACTCGGTTTTCAAGAGATAAATAGAACCAGTCCAAGCCATAACTATGCTTTCCATCTTTACTGATAACCACTTCATCTCCTCCTAAAAGATAAACTGATTTTTTTCTTATCAAATGAGTTTTAATAAACTTCCAATTAAGCAATCCCCAATCTATATTACTATTGAAAAATCTCTCTATTGTACTATAGCTTCCTCCCTTTTTACTCCATCGGCTTATGCCTAACATTGTTATTCTTCCTCGCATTACTAAGAGAGCTTGGATAATTATTGATAGTTGTTTTTGTTTTTTTTTTCGATTATAGGTGCTATACAGCTTAGTAGTGTTATGATTTCTTTCATGGAATAACTTTTTGTTTTTGCTTTAAAATTATATTGTTATTCCATGCTTCTTACTTCTTTATTTTATGAATTTTTGGCTAAGGTGTTGTTCTTGTGTATTTAATTCTTTTACTCTTTTCATTCTGTTATTTTAGCTTATTTTTTTGAATTTAAATTTGGGTATGTACTTAGCTATCTCTAGCAACTCAATCTAGTCAATCAAGGATTGGAGGGGAGGTTATTGACTATATTTCTTTAATTTAGAAACCTCTAACCAACCCCCAAACAATCCCAACAAAAGAGCCAATAAAAACAATAGTATACCCTGTAGGTAAATCAAAGTGATAAGATAGAATCATAGCAACAATAATAATGGTCGAACCGACAATCCAAGAGAAGTATAGTCTATTAAATCTCTTCTGCAAAAGTGCTATAAATGCAGGGACTATTAAGAGTACAAAAACTACTAAAACCCCTGCAAGTTGAACAGATGATGTAACAGTTAAAGCTAACAGCCCAAAAAAAAGCATCTCTCTGTAGACTCCATTTAATCTATGATAAAATTTAAAAAAGAGAATAGCTACTATACTATAGAGTATAAAGGGTTCAATTAAATCACTGGTGCTTGTAAAGAGTATATCGGTAGCTTGAAGCTTGTTAAATAGTTCTGTCCCTTGGGTTGTATTAGAGAGCAGTACAATAATAGCACTTGCCCCCAAAGCATAGAGCATCCCTATAAATGCCTCTATATTTTGAACTCTATGGGTAGCAACAGATATAAGTGTTGCACCCAAAAGAGCAAAAACAAGGGTTAGTCCAAAACTATAAGCTCCATCAAAAAAGAGCAGACTAACAGCCACCCCTATAGAGGCAAACTGTCCAATCGCAAGGTCTGTAAATATAACCCCTCGTTTAATAATCTCTAAACCAAAAATAGCATGAACAAAAACCAACAAAATAGCCAATATAAAGGCTGGATACAAAAGTGTAACTATTGACATATTTTTGTTGCAACTTCTGTGTAGAATTCCTCTATAGTATTGGCTGTGTTAGTTGCTCCTACATCATGCGGAATAATTTTAATGGTTGCTCCTGTTTTATTGGCTATAAATTTTGCTGTTCTCTTTTCGTGATAGACATCTTGTAAAATGGTATCTATCTTTTGACTCTTTATAATATTAATAAGCTCTAGTGTATGTTTAGAGCTTGGGCTAATTCCTGGTAAAGGCTCAATATTTGAGACTTTTTCTGCCCCAAAGGCATCTAAGGCATAGTTAAAAAGTTCATGATACTGAATAACTTTTTTTCCTTGACACCCTTTTATAATTGGTGCAAGTTTACTTTTTAGTCTCTCTATATTGCTTTTGAAAGTCTTAAAATTAGCACTATATTTAGCACCATTAGCAGGGTCAATTTGAGAAAGCTTCATACTAATAAGTTCAGCTATAGGAGTAATATTATCAATACTCAAAGCATAATGAGGGTTACCATCAGGATGAACATCTCCATAAGCACGAGAGACATTAACAGGTTTATCAATCAATGTCACTGCTCCACTAGCATCTAAAAATCCTCTTCCACCATTATCTATCTTGCTATTATTAGCACGTTTTAATATAGGTGGTAACCAACCAATTTCAAGTTGTCCACCATTAATAATAAGTAAATCTTCTCTTCTTAGTTTTCCTATTAGAGAGGGTTTAGGTGTAATAAAGTGAGGGTCTAATTTGGGATTAGCCAAGACATCAACTTTAACCAAATCTCCTCCTATAGCTTTTGTTACCTCTCCTAAGTAGTTGTAGGTTGTTGCCACATTAACCGTTGCAAAAATAGAGCTTGTTAGTAGTAGAGTTGCAAATAGTGTTTTTTTCATTTTTAATTCCTTTTTATTTCGTATCTTCTAAAACGCATGAGCCCCATGAGCTCCTGTTTCAACCAAAAACTCTAACAACAGTTGGTTTTCGTCTTTTCTAATGCCCTCAAATGATTTTGACTTATCATGGTTAAGTTGTAGTCGTAGTTTTGTAAACTCAAATGGTTTATATTGAGCAATGGCTGAGTACTTTTTTAAATCATTAGGCTGATTAACACTATTTTTATTAAGTGCATCATAACGAACTCCAAACTCCCAATTGCTATCTTTATCATAAATAAGTTGGGTATAGTATCCTGATTGTTTTATATCTTCTCTATTTCGGTAGAGATACTCACTCTGCCAAGCCAACGAGCTGTAACTATTAATGGTATGTTTAAGGGTTAATTCCCCTCCATAGAGTTTGCTATCTCCATTTTCAGTTTTTCCAAAAGCCACACTTCCTCCTGCTAAAATAGAATTGCTATCTCCTAGGTCAAAACCTGTTTTAAGATAACCTACGTAGAGATTATTGCTACCACTTCTTCCAAAGCTAAGTTCATTTGTTCCTTGTAGTGCCTCTGCTCCTGCCATTATATAGGTATCGGTTGGAGCAACCCAATTTAATGAAACTCCTGCATCTTTTATCCCCTCTACACCCAACATCGCTTCATAAACCAAGGGTTGATTGCTAAAGTGTTGAGCATGTTGATGAATGGCATTAATACGCCCAAATCCACTCTTAAAAGAACCTGCTTTTAGTTGTAGATTAGCAGGGAGTTTTTTACTTGTTATATACGCCTCTTCTATCTCAAACTCATTTGGACTTAAGTGAAAAATAGCGTCAGCATCAAAATAAGGTCCAACAACCGAGTGCATTCCAAACTCAGCATAGTTTAGGTTAAATCCTCGATTTTTATTAAAAGGAATCTCATCTGTACTCTCTACAAAGCCATCAATTCCATAACCCTCATATTGGTCATTATCAATATCTCTAGCCACAGCAGAACCACTTAAAATAAGTGATATATCAGGAATAAAGCTTTTTTGATTAAAGCTATTGCTTTTATTAAGAGCTTGTTTTAACTTATCTTGTTTTTGTGCATTAAGGGCTTTTTCTAAAACCTTAACACGGTTTTCTAAATCACTCTTCTCTGTAGCATGAAGCATTAGTGTACTTAATGCCACAGAGATTAATATAGTTTTTTTCATAATTTCTCCGTAAAATATAGGTGTTAATAGTGTTTTATTGATTTTATATTTAAGAGAGAGGGGGAGCGTTGGCGTTAAAGCCTTTTAAGATAGTTTTTTGAACACTTTTTATATAAAAAACAATAGGTTCATAACACCCATCATAAGCAAGGTCATAAAGTTGATTAGTTGGAGTATCTCCACTACTTAAGTTTTTAACAATAATACAGATTTTACATTCGCTATTTGAGTTTAGAGTATTATCATGAAAATGTACAGAGGAGAGATAGGAGGAGCTAAGATAAAAGAGAAGCAGACAACGGACAATTAAGATTTGGAGCTGTTTCACTATATATTCCTTCTTGGGCTTACATGAAATTATAGTGAAAAGAGTGTTTAAAAATGGTAAATTATAATAACTAAATATATATTTTTTGAGTAGTTCAAGTCTCTTAAAAAATAGAGTCCATACTTCTTATATATTTATATATATAAATAATACTACTCATCCAAAGCCTCAAGTTCATCTAAAACCTTTTGTAAATGTTTCCCCATTTGACCATCAAACTCATCCCATTTGTGGTAATCTGCCATGGATTTGGCTACTTTTGGTTTGATTTCATATGCTTCCATATCTTCCTCCAATGCCTCTTTTGCTCCTACTACTAGTTTTTTCATGTAGTTTAGGAATGGCTCTATGGTGTCATGCATTTTACCTGATGACCCATGACCTGGGACATAGAGAGTAAGCTCTGGGGCTTTTTCTATCTCTTCTAGTAGTTTGATATTGCCTAAAATACTTGATGAACTATCGAAACCACCTAGACGGCTCTTCATGAGGTTATCGCCTAGAAATAGTGTTTTACTCTGTGCATGGACGATTAGTACATCAGTATCTGTATGAGCTCTTTTTGGGCTGTGGATATAGAATGTTTGGTCATCAATTTGAAGTACATCACCATTTTTTATAGCAATCTCTGGAAACTTGAACTCTTTTGTACCTTTTAGGTTTTTGGATAGTCTCTCTAGTATATCATACCATTTTTGAGCCTCTCCTGCTTTTGAGACATCTATCATGTGTTGCAGAGCATAAATTTTGACATCTGGATATTTTTCTGCTATTGCTTTTCCTGCAAACCAATGGTCTCCATGTTTATGTGTATCGATAATCGCTACAATTGGTTTTTTGCTGATTTTTTCAACTTCGGCTAGAATTTTTTTACCAACATTATAGTTTCCCCCTGGGTCAATCATAATTAGGCTATTTTTACCCTCTATTATCGCAGGATTATTCATAAAACCTTGGTTTTCTACACTTGGATTCATTGGTGGTCCATGCATAATATAGACATTTTGATTCGCTTTTTCAAACTTCATCTCTCCATATTTACCTAAATCAAATGCATTTAGCGATGTGGTTAATGCTCCTGCTACTATTAATGATAGTACTGTTTTTTTCATTTTTTTCCTTTTTTAATGTAAATTTATATAGTTAATCGATACTTTATCATCAATGGTAATTGCACCTGATTTAACAACTTTTACAAAAACTCCTCTGTCTCTCTTTAGGAGTTTAGGTAATTGGCTATCTATCTTTGTTAGGCTTTTACATATAGTACAGAGTTGAGTTATTTGCAATATCGTATCACCGATTTTTATCTCTGTCCCCACAGGGAGATGATAGGGGTTATAATCTATAATGATATTCTCACCCAACTTACCATATCCAACCATTATCCCCTTGTTCATCGCCATTTGATAACTACTAAAAGATGTAACTAGTAGAGACCTATTAGGTTCTTTAGCATAAAATTTATCCCCCAAGATACCATTTTCGTCTACTTTGATTCTCTGTTTTGGAACTCTAGCAGAGTAACCTTTTTTTGAAAGGAATAGTCCTAAAACTTTTCCCACTACTTCATCTTTATTCATCAAAGAATAGCTCATCCCTAAAGTCCTCCATGGTCATTTTTTTATAAGATTTACTACTAACATAATTCAATATCGTCATAAGCTTTTTGGAGTTTCTATATCCTGATACATCATAGATAATCTTGTTTTCACACCCATTTATAAAAACCATTGATGGGAAAAAATTAACCCCAAGAGCTTTTAAAAATTGGCGATTTGTTCCATTAAAATCCTGATATGAGACAGTCTCATCATCATCTCTATTTATATCTAATAGTATAAAATCTTTTTTTATGGCATTGCTAATCTCTTTTTCCTCTAGTTGAAACTCCATCTTTTCACAATATCCACAGTTATCTTTGTGCAAAAATAGCATCACATGTTTCTTTGTCTTGTTGGCATCTGCTGACTCTTTATCGATATTAATATCAGCAGATACTCCCCAAATAGGAATAAGTATAAAGATGAGTATCTTTATATAGTTAATTATCTTACCCATCTTGTCCTCCTCTTTTACTCTAACATCTCTAATTCATCATAAGCATACCCAACATTACGAGCATTAAGAAGGTCATACATCGCCTTGTCTTTGAACTCTTCTAATTTTACTTTTTCTGTAATATCTGTAGCATCTGCACCATCATCCATCGCTTTTAATACTCTCTCTTTCATTAGTGTAAAGTATTGCTCTGTCTCATCTAATGCACTCTTGTCCGTAATCAAACCATGACCTGGAACTAGTGTATCCCACTTCATACCTCTCATCATTTTTATCGCTTTGAGTTCGCCCATAATAGCACCATCTCTATCTGAATTTACTCTCCCATTCATAACAAGGTCTCCACCAAATAGCACTTTACTCTTTGGCATATAGACAAATACATCATCACTAGTATGTGCTTTTACATCCATTGGGATAATATGAAAATCCTCTCCACCTAGTGTAATAACCATCTCTTTTTTTGGTACAGTATCTAGTTTGATGATATGAGTTCCTCTAATCGCATTTTCAGGAAGAACTTTGTACATTCTAGTCTTATCACCCTCTTTATAGTTTTTGTTGATACTATCAGGTCCAATAAGTTGTGCATTAAATGTTTTTTTATAAAAATCATTACCTAGCCAATGGTCATCATGGTGGTGAGAGTTTACTACATATTTCACAGGTAAATCAGCTATCTTTTTCATTACAGCATAAGCCTGTTTTGCAAATTGATACGATGGACCACTATCCATCAAAAAGTAACCATCAGTAGTTTTAACATAACAACTATTTGCCATAAATCCAGCATTCTCTTTTGTTGGTTTATCTAATGCTCCTAGAAAACACCATACATTTTCGGCTACTTTTTTAGGCTTTAATTTATAATCAAAAGCTTCTGTGGTTTTAGCTTCTGTTTTGTTTGCATCTGCTTTTTTGGCACTTATTGCTGTTGCAATAATCTCTCCTACAGTTTTATTTTCACCTATTGAGATTATTTTCTGCTCTGCACTTGCTGTGCTTATTAGCAGAGAGGCTGTTAGAATTGATACGATAGTTTTGTTCATTTTTTCTCCTTATATTTTTGAAAATTTGGATAATCTACTGCTATTTAATCTTTTATTTGGTGGGCTAAAAGCCCACCCTACGATTGAATTAAATAGCAGTAGATTTGGGTAACCACAAAAGTTACCCATACCGTAATTGAAATTATTTGATTTTTGCTTTTTTAGTTTTAGTTTTACCTTTGAGGTCTGTCCATGTAACATCTAGCTCATCACCAGCTTTAGCTCCTTTGAATTGGAACTTAAATAGAGGATTTTTAGATATAAATCCACTTCCACTAACTTCAAATACAACTTTATCACCAACTTTTGCAACTACATTTGTAATAAAATTCGCTTCGGTATTTTTCTTTTTAGCCTCTTCTGGACCAACATTTTTGTGTTTTGCTAGTACTTTTACTTTTACTACATCACCTTTTAATTTCGCTTTTACTTTCATTTTCTATTCCTTTAATTTATCAATTTTTATATTTATAATTTTTATTTATCTTTTTGTGGGGTTAAATCAACCTCCACAACCACCAATAGATACTTCTACATCAAGAACTTTTGAGTAAAATTTACCATCTGTACCCTCAACGATAGCAGTAAGTTTACCTGTTTTTCTCATTTTGATTTTGATACCATAATCAACAATTCCACCCTCTGGCACAGTCCATACAGCTACTGCTGACCTCGGGTTTGCATCTTGAAATAGTGCTACTGATTTAGCAGGTTTTTTAGATTTTATAAACACAGGAATAGCCCCACCATTTTCAGCTAGTTTTGGTGCTTTGATTTTTACACCCTCTTCAATAGGCTTAATATCTCCATAGAGACCTTTTATAGCATCTGCTACATCTTCTGCTTTCCATGTATCTGGCTTCTCTTTTCTATAGTCTGTTGCATGTAGTGCTGTTACTGGTACTAAAGCTGCTGCTGCAATACCTAGTCCTAAAAATTTTCTTCTGTTCATCTGTAATTTCCTTTCGTTTTGATGATATATTTTGGTTGGTTTGGTGGTTGGCTGAAGCCAACCCTACGCAAACTTACGCCAATTCTATTTGCTACTTGTTACCATGTAGTCTATAATCTCTTTTATCTCTTTATCCGTTAGGTCTGCATTTCCACCTTTTGGAGGCATTGCACCTGTACCTTTGATAGCATTAACTATAACTTTGTCTAAACCTTTTTCCATAACTTTAGCCCAAGCCTCTTTATTTCCTACATCAGGTGCACCCATTTTGTCAGTTGCATGACAGACAGCACAATTTTTATCATAAGCCTCTTTTCCTGCATGTTCTGCTTCACCTTTTTTCTTTGGAGGAAGGTCTCTAACGGTAGAATATGGTGGTTGAACATCTTTCATCTCAATACCAATTCTCATAACTTTAGCACCGTCATCTTTACAATCTTTCATACATCTTTCAGTAACAGCACCAAAGTTTTTAGGATTTTGAAAGAATTTTCTCATATTCTCCACACCATCTTTACCATCAACACTTGGATAGAATCCATCCCTATTTGGCATCTCAATTTTTAGGAAATTCTCTTTGCTTAATACAAAATCATCACCCATCTCTTCTCCACCAACAGTAATCTCATTGGCAGATAGTAAATAAGCAGTAAGTGCATAAATCTCATCATTAGTTAAACTTTTTGGGTGTGCATATGGCATAGCATCTCTAATATACCAAATAAGTGTACTAGCTTTTGGCCAATATGTACCAATAGTTCTTTTTGGAGCATCCATACCTGGTTTTGTTCTCTGATTTGTAAGAGAAGAAATCTCTCCACCACTCAAAGTTGGGTATCCTACACCACCAGCACCAAAGTCACCATGACAGACTCCACAATGCTCTTCATATAACTCATCACCTTGCTCTACAGAACCTTTTCCATCAGGAAGTCCAGTTCCATCAGGCAT
>Ga0256845_1001787_pt1 | contig 16709 bp, 9 predicted proteins | sample RiftiametaG_FD_189101 | JGI IMG/M metagenome (GOLD analysis project Ga0256845, IMG submission 189101) | Tube worm associated microbial communities from hydrothermal vent at the East Pacific Rise, Pacific Ocean - Riftia | ecosystem: Host-associated > Annelida > Integument > Unclassified ...
TGGTTTCAACGCCACCCTCAGGCACTTGTGCCAGCCGCGCGACCAGGCGTGGATTGGCATCTTTTGGGAAGAGCGCGTTCGGGCGGTAGGAATACGAGCGCTCAGCGACGCGCTCCATCGGCGCGCCAAGGAGCGCGCCAAGCTCGTGCCGCAGCAATCCTTTGAGCGAGTCACCCGGAATGATGACGGGACGTTTCCCCCACGGCGCACGCAGCGGACAGAGCACAGACTTCTTGTCTTTGAGTTGACCCACACCGTCGATGCTCCCTTGCAGCAGCGGCCAATCGCCCTCGCTGTCGCCCACTTGCCCTCGCTCCCAGCCCACGAGCAGAGGCGTAAGCGAAACAAGCTCGAAGCGAATCTCACCCGAGAGCTTGCCCTCGCGGGTCGTTCCATCGTGCCAGATCGGCGTAGCCGTCGTGAGGTGCGCGGGCAACGAGACGAAGCCGTAGGGCTTCTTCTTGAGATCGGCCTTGTTGGCTTCGGGAGTCTGCGAACAGCCACCTTGACCCGCCTGATGGCCACCGTTTCTTTGTTTCTTTGTTTGGCTCTTTGTTTGGCTCTTTGTCGACGGGGTTAAAGCGATAGTCGTGTCGCCTCCGATTTCTTTGAGCCCGACTCCCTCAAGTTTCTTGCGCAGATCCTCGAGCTGCATCTCCGTCTGCGCGCAGATAATCAGCTCGGCATCGACATTACTGACAACGATGTCAAGATACGACATCTTAAGCCGGTTACTCTTCAGCTTATTCCGCTCATCGTTGCTGCGTCGCTTGCCGTCCAAGGTGCGGACGCGGATCCGGTGAGGTTTGTTCGGCTTACCTGGCATCAGCATCTTCCTTCTTGGTAATCGTAAAGCCGAGAAGCTCGTCCCCATCGTGCCACTCCCGCAGGAGCACCGCGCCCATGCCCGTGTTCGCCGCTGAGAAGCGGCTGAACCCATGCAGGCGCGCGGGCCTGTGGACGATGGTTGTCGGCCTCGCCCCCTCCTCTTTTTTTGCGACCTCCTCGATCATCACGGAGCGGACGCCGCTTGGCGTACGTGCTGCACGCCATACCGAGCCTTCGGCGTAAAACGCGACTTCATCGATCTGGAGAGAGCCCTCAGCGGCGGGCCAGTGTCGGCCAAAGGTCGCGGGTGGCGTCAACAGGTCGAGATCGATGGTCGGTTCGCACCACCACGCAACAAGGTCTCGCCCAGCGAGCGCTACCTTCGCTAGCTCTGCGGCTTCGCTCAACGTCAACGTGGCCTCAAGCACGTCCAACTTCGTTCGGACCCAGACCCAGACCTTCATGGGCTCAGGACTGTCGATAAAGTGAGGTGCCGAGCTCGACGCGGTCTCTTCGGTGACCGGCTCCTCAAGGGGAAGTGTCCACGATCGCGTCGATTGAACGTGGTGATCGTCCCACTCCCCAGGCGTCCAACACCCCCAGCCCGCTCCGCGTGTCTTGTGGCCACCAATGGGCAGATGCCCGAGCCGACCGAGTTCGATCTGACGGTCGATGAGTGTGACGAGCGCGTCGACCTCCTCAGGCGTGGCACCTTCGATCAACACGCGCACCGGGAATACCCCTCGTAGGAGACGCACCGCATCGCGTTTTGCGCTCCCGTAAGAGCCCGCCGAGAACTCGTCCTCGGCGTGCATATGTAGCTTTGCGGCGCTCCAGCCCGTCTCGGCACGCGCATCACGGATGAGGACGCGGCTGCTCTGGCGGACGGTGCCAAAGACCCGCCCTGCCGGATCGTCCACGCCCACATCGCCCTGGACGAGATGGGGGTCCTTCACCTCGCGCCCCGCAACGCGCTCGGCGCGGGAGAATGCGTGGCGAATCGGCCCACGCACGCTGGCGCCAGGGAGAAGTGGGCGCGCACCGTCCATCAAGATGGCCCGATCCGTGCCCAGCGTGTCTGGCAGCGCTGCGTTCATGGCCCAGGTTGGCTTGGCCCAGGCTCCGTCACCGGTGGGCTGCACCGCACGCTCCGTGTCATGGGGCCCCAGCGCGAGCATGTCGAGACCCCAGGCTGCGCCCGTAGGCTCGGGCTTGTGCTCGCCGAACGAGACGTTGACGTCCAGAGTGCGGAAGCACCACGAGCGGGTGGGCTCGACGACCGGAATCTCGCTCAATGGAGCTGGCAAGGTCGTCCTGCCCGAAGTCACCCACTCCTCGTAACGCTCATCGTCGAGCCTCCAAGCCGTCAGGTCTTCGAGATGGCACCACCCGAGCCCGCGCGCAGTTCCCCCGCCAAGCCAGCAGCGCCCCTGCGCCCAGTGCTGCGCGAGCACGTAGCCAAGAATACCCTCGGCCTCATGGCCCTCGTCAGCGTTGGCGACATACGACCAATCCACACGGAAAATAAGCGGCCACCTCGTGCCTGCAGGAACAACCTCCCGGTCGTAGAGGACGCCATCAGCACGTGCGCCGGTCTTGTGGCGAATGCCAACACCGGCTCGGATGCGTAGCGCTTCTTGTGCTGTCGCGTCCGCGAACTCCCAGGCTGATCGGCGTAGCGCCCCATGCTTGATGTTGTCGCTCACGGCACGCGGCAGAGGCTCGAAGAAGCGCCTGGCCATCGCTACGGCGGCTCCCTTGATGCCCCTCCCGACGAGCGTCGGGCGCCCGTCGACAAGCGCGAAGGGCTGATCGGCGCTGCTCTCGCGGTCGAGGCCCGACACCGAGAGCGCCGAGTCTTGGACGAGGGTCGCCGTGAACAAGGTCAGTCGGTTTGTCATCGTGCCTCCTTGCGGGTCTCGGCCCGTAGCCAGCGAACAAAGAGGCGCGCATGCGAGGCACGCTGCCCGGACTGAAGCTTTTGGAGCTTTCCTAAGACATCCGCGGCATCCACGTGCTTCCAATTTCTGGCACCTACCGTCGCTGAACGAAGGCGGCCAGTAATCGCATTCAGGTCTCCTCGCTCGAGGTCTGCGACGAGATCGAACCACTGCGAGAGGCTCGGCTTGCGGTCGCTGCCGCCACCGGACTTCGCTAGCCTCTTGTGCGCGTTGAACCAGCATTGCGTCGTTTTCGCGATGGTTTCCTCCTCGATGTCGGAGGTTGGCGCGGCGCTCGCCGTCGTGAGAGCCCCGCCGCCGACGCCAGGGAGCGTCGAATCGATCCGAAAGTGGCCGAAGCCCTCGTGGGTTCGCTCGCCGAGCCATGCTCCGCACGCGATTCGCTGCTTGAGGCAGGAGAGGTCACCGGTAACTTCAAAAACCGAGCCACGCCGAATCGCCGCAGCAGGCATCCTCCAGAGCCGAGAAGTGCCGTTGAATCCGCGGACCATCACGCTTTCTTGCATAGCCTTCTCCACTCCCGATTCAGTCCTCGCCAGACGGAGGTCATCCACCTCGAGCAGCGCACAAAGCGACTCCTCATCGAGCTGTGTTCTCCACCGCAAATACTCATCACGGGCCAACAAGTCCGACGTGAGTGTGAGAAACCCTGTGTCAGACGTAGTCGCAGAAGACTTGTTGCTCGACCAAACCAGTCGTTCCACCTCGACCGGAGCACCCCCACGGCCCACGCGAAGCCAACGATGTCCCTCGAGTACGGGGGCAAGCTTTGCCGCAATTTCCTTCATGTCCTTGGGCGCCCCTCGAAGCTCCGCGAGAAAATACGTCTCCTCGACGATCTGCTCGACAGCGAAGAGCGATGCATCAGCTTGCTTCGGATTGGGCCGCCCATTGCGCAGACGCATGCGGCGTAGTGGCCGGTACGTTGTCCAGACATCCTGTGGAGCCACGCGGTAAACGAAGAGATCGTCCTCGGGCCGCTTGAGCTTCTCCGCAGTGTTGAACGCGTCCAGTCGGCAGACCGATCGCGGAGGATACGCCCACCACGGCAAATCGTCCGCCGAGCCTTTGGGCTTCTCGCTTTGGAGAGCAAGCGGTGCCGGCAACACCTCGACGGAGCGCATCTCATTCGGTGCCTGCGGAATCGGTAGCGCATCGCTTACCGAGACACGCCCCGACGTCAAAAGCGACGCTATCTGCCGATCGCCCTCGGCGATAAGCCATGCCGCGATGGCCCCAAGCAGCGTCCGACCTGGCACAAATGCCAGGCTGGGGATCAGGTTGTCGGGGGTCGCTGTCGCGGTGATGCAGAGCGGATCGCGGTTCTTCAGCAAGAGCAAGAGGCGCCCGGTCGGCGAGTCCATCTTGCGTTGGGTCGTGTCCAACTTCGTGAGCACGAGCTTCACCCGGCCGGCTCCCGTGGAACGCCCACCGCCCACCGCGTCGACCTCCTGCACGAGCCTGCGCAACACAGGCAAATCATTCGCCGGAAGCTCAACCTCGCCCTCGAACTTCGTGCCTCTCGGGACGTACTCGATGACCCGCAGCGTGTCGTCCTTGGGTGCACGGTTGTCGAACGCTTCGCGCGCCGTTGCGCGCCAGATATGGCTCTCGGGGCTTTCGTTCGTGTAGAGGGACGTGAACACAGCACGCTGCCGCGCTCCACCAGCACGTCCGAAGAAGTCGCCAACGAAGTCGACCCCGCGAAGCCTCCGTTCAGCATCGCGCAGCACGCCCTCGACATGCGAGGCCCAGATCACCGGGCGCTCGTGCCGATCGCGGGCAACGAGCGCGTCGATGCCGCTACCGCCTGAACCAGAACCGAAATGCGCATCGGACAGCAACTCGGCCGCGAGCCGCATCCGAACCCAGCCCGATGAATGAGAGGACCCCTTCGCCTTCTTCCGCTTGGGGAAGTGCGCCTTCCGCTTCTTAGCCATTCGAGGCCTCCCTGTCGTCGTTCGACGTGCGGCCAAGCCTAGCAATCTCCGAGATTTCCACGAGGTCGAGCAACTCGGTGAGCCAAGGACCATTGGCCGAGGTAGGCTGCCACGTCGTCTTCACACCCGCTTTCTTGAGAGCTTCTTTGGCCTCCTTCGACAACTCAGCAAACGCGAGTTCTGAGAGCACGCGACCACGTGGGAGTTGGTCCACGAGGTAGCGAAGCTGCGAACGCGGTGCGTGCACGAGCACGAGCGATTTTGCAGCACCAACAAGACCTTCCAGCGTGTCAAGATGCTCGCCGAGAACATCGACGGGACGCTGGGAGAGCACTCGCTTGTCATCGCCCTCGCTACGCAGCCAATCGCGCCGACGAACCTCCATAGGGTCATCGACCCACGTCGTACTGTAGACAGCCCAGTCAATGACCGAGCGGCCTACCCCGCCATTCTCCGTGAACCCTCGGAATCGTCTCTTCGCGGAGCCGGCGAGTTGCTCGGCGATCTCGTGTAGTCGGTGGATGGGAATTGTGTGCTTCGCAAACACCACGCCCACGCCGAGAGTCAACTTGAAACCGTCGCCATCGTCGCGTTGGAACTTGTCGAGTTCCTTGCAGAGCGTGACGATGAAGGGAAGAGCGATCTCTGCGCGACACACGAGCAGGAGGTCGTCGCCACCGAGCATCAGTGGGATGAGCGGCGCTCGTCCTTGATCCGGGCCGTGGGCGTCGATGGACTTCTTCAACGCGCGACGTAGAAGCACTCGGTTGCGATGAAAGAACTTCGCCCGGTCGCTGCCACAGTCGCTCTTGGGTGCGCCGCTACCGACGCTGTTGCCATCGGCGTGGACAAGCGCGAGGTACCCCGAGCCCACCAGCTCTTTCAGCTCCTGTGCGCGACTCAACCCCTTGAGCTTGGTCGTGGCGCTCAACAGGCTCGCAAGGTCGACGGCGCTGCCATCTTCGGTTTTCTTCGCCGCTTTATGTCGGCAAGCGACGTCGAGTGATACCGTCGGCCGCTCGTCGCCTTGCTCGACGAGCACCGATGCGAGCCCGTGCCCCGTCCAGCTACAGGGAGCAAGTACGGGAAGTTCGGTAGATAGGCTCACCTGGCTCTTCATTCTCGGAACATCATCCAGCGAGATTCGGAAACGAAGTCCGGGAAGACGCGTCCGCAGCAGTTGTCCCGCCGCATCAGCAAAGGCCTCAGCGCCACTCGAGAACTGCACCTCGAAGTGGCCCCCGTCGCGTGCGAGAATGCCGTTTTTCGCGTCCACTGTTGGATCGTCGTGCGCCCTCAACGGATCATTCGCATCGGCGCTGCTATACGTCTCGTCACTCGGCGCGAGGGTCCAGGAGCCCCCGGTCTTGCGCGCCAGATCCGGGAGTGCGACCCGCAAGGTTTCGCCAAGGAGCGCATTCGCGCCCACCATCGCGCGAAGACGCGGCACTGCAAAGAGCCAGGTCTGGACCCGCTGGAACTCGACATGAACGCGGGTCATCCCTGCCTCCTCTCACGGAGCTTGAACCCGGGCAACTTCCCGATCTTGCGGAGAGCTGCCCGTTCACAAATGGTCATAATTTCGTCATCCACGTAAGGTGCCTCGAATCCGAACAGCGATTAGCAGATACTCCAAAACACCATCATCTACAATGCAAGCCCTGATAAATCCCCTCGTTGGGGCAATCATGAGAGCATAACTTGTTGAAAATACTTCGCATTTTATATGCACGATATTTTTTATATAAAATACATATTTTGAGCCCGTGATGAAAATCTCTACGCATTGACCATCTGGGCACCCGACGCCTCTCGGTTCGAAAACGCGCTCCAACAAAATTGCCAAGGTCGGCGAGCCTTACCGTGCACAAGGTCTGCCTGAGAGATTCAAGCCGCCGTGACCGAGTCGTCGATGGCACGATGGTGGCTGCCAGTCTCTGCCCCCCATACGGTGGCCGTTGTTCAGATGCAGGATCAAGGGTGTCGTTGAAGAAGGAGCCACATTGACCTCTACGACCTTCCACGGTTGTGACTTTCGTTTCTTGACCGATGTCTTCGTCCGCGGGAGCCGCATCGATAACGTGGCTTCATTGATCCATCACTTCTTTCTCCACCCATGGCTCCTCTGCTCCAAGCGACCACCTCACCTCGTATTCGGGTGGGTGCAGCCCGTGGCGATCGACCTAGTATCTTTCCGCCTCCACAAGTGCATATTCGCCCCTCCCACTTCCCCAGCTCTCAACCTGATACGCTCTTCAACTTCATGCCTGGCCGTATCTACCCATCGGATGCCCCTCGTACGCAATACCCCTCCGAGGTCGCAGTCTGGAATGCTCTTGCGCGTCAACTTCCAGACGGCTGGGTCGCCTGGCATTCGCTCTCGATCCGTACCGAACGCGGTCAATACGGAGAAGGCGACTTCATCATCGCCGCCCCCGAATGGGGATTCATTGTGCTCGAGGTCAAAGGCGGACAGGTCTATGAACGCAATGGTCACTGGTATCAGGGACAGAAACGGCTCCAAAAATGCCCACTCTCGCAGGCCCATGACTATCGCACCAAGTTCCATGGCGAGCTTCGGCGTGTCTATGACAAAAATGAGATCGAGGGAAAATGCGCCGTGTGTCTCCCAGACATTGTGGCCGACAACCGGCCCACAAACAGCGACTACCGCGACATCCTCATCGACGGGTCCCAACTCGGCGAGCTCGAAGCCTGTCTCCGAAAGGCTTTCGAGGTTCAGTTCTCCCGGGGAAACGCACCGCGCGACCCCTCGTGGATCGATCGTATCACCGACCTGTGGGGAGACAACTGGGAACCAAGAATCGGTATGATGGGCCAATCACGACTGTCTGCACGTGATCGAGAGGGCCTCAACGACCGCCAACTCACGGTTGTAGAAGGCCTCAATGAGAACCAATACGTGCACGTCGTCGGAGTCGCAGGCACGGGAAAAACCACCGTCGCCACTCGGTTGGCCATGGACTGGGCCTACCAGGGCAAGTCGGTTCGCTACCTTTGTTTCACCGAGGCGCTGGCCCACTGGGTCGAGGCGAGCTTTCGAGAACAGTTTTGTCACTACGATGCCGACATCAAGGCGATTTCGGTTCGTGGCCTCGCCGAGACATGGGCGCAGGCATGGGACCTCAAGGTCAATGACCCACCCGGGACAAGTGCGTACTGGACAAATCTCATGATGAAAGTCAGCGCCGCGACCGAAGAGCACACCATCACTCGCCCAGAGGTCATCATCGTCGACGAAGCACAAAGCTTCAACGCCACCGATTGGAAGATCATCGAGCATCTTAAAACCGAGCAAGGAAAGCTGTGGACTTTTCGGGACCCCAACCAATCGTTTTGGGATGACCGCGAACTGTCACCCGCGATCCAAAATACCGCATTTACGACCTTCAACCTGCCCAAACAACAGCGTATGCCCAGTGCCATCGAGGCTCTCGCCTTTGCGTATCTCGAGGGCCGTAGTCCCGATTCTGCGGTCCAAAAGTTCGACTCCGCGTTAATTCGAGTGATCGAGTGTGGTCAAGACCCAAGCGAATTGTTGGCCTTAGAACTCGACCGACTTGTCGCCGAGGGCTTCCGGCCACAACAGATCGCGGTCGCTACGATATGCGGCATGAAGGCCAGCAGGCTGTGGGCCCGCGACAAAATCGGGCAACATACCGTGGTACACGCCGACGATGAACGAGCCGACCGCAATGTCGTGCTCGATACATTTTTTCGCCTGCAGGGGCTCGACCGCGATGTTGTGATCGTCTGCGAGGGCGATGCACCGAAGGCCACTCGCAACTACCCGAAACGCATGCATCAGGCACTAACGCGGGCAGCCGCGGGCGTGGTCATTCTGGCAGGACCGGGACTGTGGGAACGAGACCGGGTGCTCACAGCGTTGCGCGAGGCCGGCAAGCTGCCTAGCGCGTAGACCCCAGAGCGCCAACCGATGCACGCTCCTTGAGGGACTCCATGAGACCGGAGATCACCGCGTTCAACATCGATGCAGACGTTCCTGGAACGAGTGGGATCGCCCCAACACCTTGTGACTGCGGCCCAATCTCGCAAGCATCAGTCACGGGTCTTGCGCGGGCCTCGTCGACAAAGAACTGGAAGCGGTCTCCGGGATAGAGCACCCACGCCGTCGCCGAATCCAACGCATCGCGGTAGGTGTGCATTTTGTACACGTCCGCGCGTTTGAAGTCGCCTCGGCGTTCCGCCGCATTGTCGTCGTCTTTCGATTCGATGCCGGCGTGGCCCAGTCTCTGCAACCTAAATTTCGCATCAAGCAAATGAAGCCGACCGCACGGTAATCTCAGTGTGATATCCGGACGCAGGGGCACAGAGTACGAACACCCGACTTTCCCCTTCGAGCGAGAGAAGTTTAAATTATAAAACAACGTGGTACCGCCCGCCCAACTGATCTCAAGAGCGTAGCCCAAGGTCTTTTGCAGTGGAGTCGTCGTGGCAGAATCGGCCGTAGCAGGACGTCCAAGCACTCGGGTCACCGCGGCTTCCACCGCGAAAAATGTCCACATCTCATAGAGTGTCGCTATATTTTTCACCTCAAGAAGGTCGCGCCCCCTGCTCTTGAAGGGAATCCGTGTTGTCATCTTCAGCCGCGTAAAATGCCGTAGCACATCGCGGTAGCCCTGTCGGTGCTGGAGCACCATCGATTCGATAGGAAGACGGGTCATGGCCCCTACCTCACGCCACATCCCCGCGTGACGAATGGGTGCAAGAGTATGAAACATCTGCGCACACTCGGCCTCCACGCGCGCCTCGAAAGCACCTCCCACATTTTTAGCCTCAGCCATGACTGCATCGATCACACCTACGACCTGTCGCAAAAAAGCTTTGATGAAACGATTTTCGGGGACGTCGACTGTGCTTTTTACGGCGGGTTCATCGATCGTGCGAGGCAAGTACCCGCCAAGTCGATCACTCACCATCCGCGCCAGCGCCTCAGGCCCTCTGGTCATCCGACCTCTCAAAATACCGCGAACGGTGCGGGCATCCGCTCGCTGCGCTTGATGCAGCGGCTTCGATTCACGGTACCGCTCAAAGCGACGGTGCGGATGCCGGATGATCTCGCTGAGGACTGGGGCCAGGCGCTCCTCATGAGGAGCGACCGACGAAAGGATATGCCGCAGGTAAATGTAGGCATGATAGAGAACTCTTGAATCCGCACTCCGACTCCAATCGTAGGGCAGCTGTGCCCCCGTTCCCGCAGCGAACGGCAGGCCTGCAACTCGCGCCGAGATGGCGGACAACATATTCTCGTAATCCGCATCGTCCCATTTTCCGGATACGATCTCCAAAACAGGCAACGATGGTAATTTGTAGATCCCCACCTCGTTCGTGAAATGAACCCGCAGAACGTCGGCGATTCGCTCGACACACCGTGCAGGTAGACGGCGCTGAAGCTCCTCCAGCAAAGGCAAGTCCGCAATGCCCTCTCCCCGGATCAACCAAGGAGTCTCCGCCTCTAAACGTAAGCGCCCCTCCACTTCGATGGGCGCTTCTCCGAACTGGGCCATAATCTGAAGTGCCATGCCTACCTAGTCGATGAAGGACGTAAACCCCTGGGCACGAAGCCGGCATAACATCAAGAAGATCTTCGTGGCCGTGCGTGGCAGCCGAGGTCGAAGCGGGATGCCTTTCACCTTCGGCCCGACAAGCTCTCGGTTGTCCGTAAAACCCCAGTCGGACTCGTTGCCCCCGGACCCCTCAGGATCGACCGTGAAGGTGAACAATGAAGTCAGCGTGTCTTCAAGTTCCTGTTGGGTGCCACTGAGCTTCGGAAGAGCCTTCGCCACGAGAGCCACATCGAGACTCGCCCACCTGGCTTCTTCGAGTGACTCTGCCTGTTCCTCCGCCAGGTTCATGAATCGAGAGATCTCATTGACAACTCGGTATCCGAAATGTCTATGTGAGGCCCGAAGTACACCATTAAGGCGCGATACGATCGCCGCAAGATCCGGACTTCGCGCGCGAAACACGGACCAGTCTTTGGGGGTTGGTTTCTGCAGAGCCCTAAGGCGGCCCCCGAATTGGGTCAGCCGCAAGGGGCTCGCCCCTCCCCCGTCGTCATCTTCGGGGGTTGTACCGTAGGTATCGAGATCGACATCGTTAAACTCAAGAGTAAACGCTCGATCGAGAACCTTGGGGCTGAACATGTAGGTCGACTCATCGACATTAACCGTCCCCGTAAAAAATAAGTTTTCCGGAACTTGGAGCGCACATGGAACTTCTCCGGTCGCTTCGAGGCTAAGATCATCGTGCAGCACGATAGGCTCCCCTGACTCCAAACACGACAAGAAGTCGGAAAAGTAGTGCTCCACACGCGCGAGGTTCATCTCATCAAGAATCACAAAAAACGGACGTGCAATTCGATTTTTTCTCTTGGCCTGCTCATGCTCGCGATGGGCACGAAGAATAATTCGTAGAAATGGCGTGGTCGCGTAGTCACCCGTGATCGGGTTGTGAAATCCAAGAAGCCCATGGTTGTCCGTCCAATCCGGTCGAACCGCCACAACCTCATACTGACGACCGGAAGAAAATGGACACTGGCCCTCGGGGTCGATGATTCTTACAGCCCACAAGTCGCCATCGCTCTCTCGACAAATCCTAAACTGATCATGGACCGAAAATTGATTCGCAAACCATTTTCCCGCATCGCCCGACAAAGCGACGAACCAACGACAAGACCGATGCATTTTTTGTACCCGAACGCTCTGTTCGCCTCCTGGGTACCGGAGCATCATCGTCTTGCGCTCGGCGACGGAGTCCATAAAATCTGGGTAAAGATCAACCCATGCAGAGGGCAACAAAAAATGCGGATTCTCGGAGGAGTCTGACCGAACCATAATCTCCCAGGTATTCTCTTGCGCTCGTCCGCTGCCATTCGCTTCCTCGCCTGCAAACGCTTTCGCAATCTCCAGGGCAAGTGCAGTCTTTCCAGTTCCGGAGATTCCGGAGAGGATGACAAAACGCTTGGCTTGAAGTGCCAAGAGATACGAAGCGATCAACTCATCGGAGAAATGAAATCCCTTCCCGGAGAGGTTCGAACAGATATCGTCAAATTTGAAAAGTTGCTCAGATTCAACCTCTCCGTCGTGATTGTCGAGATCCATTGGGGACCCCTCTGCGGCTACAATGGCCTCAAAATCATCGACGGAGAGTTTTATGAGGGGCCGGGTCCAACCAGGTTTGTTAACGCGACGTTCGGTGAGGTCGTCCCAACGGACTTTGAGTCGGTGTGGCAAGTCGTCGCCGTTGACAAAGTGGTAGCCCTTGATCACGGTCCCGACACCGAGCACTTTTTTCGTCCCCTCGTTCACCACGACTCGTGCTCCAACCGGAATCTGAATAAAGTCCCAGGCCTGCTCCGCACTGATGTGTTCCCATCCCCGCGGCCCCGCCAATCGGTCAAAAATCCGATCAAACTCCACACGATCAACCCCGGAAAGATCTCCAAATTCAGCCCACCCCATCGCCACATGACCGCCATCTCGCCACTCCTTCCAGGGGCTTTCATGCTGTTCTGGACTAATTTTCCAATACGACGGCATCACGAAATACTCCGGCTGTGGGAGACGGCGGTCCGAAAGGTACTCAAGCGCTTCAACCACAGCAGGAATATGAGATCGTTTCCATGGCGACCCACGAAAACACCGAGCACTCTCGCGTGCGAGTTCTAGAAATGCGGGTGACAGGCGATCTGCCACTGCAACGAAGTCGGCGACAGCCAGCATTCGGAGCACGCCGCCAGCCTTTCCTTTGAACTCGAAGCGATACGTTTGAGCATCCTCGATCCTCGTACGCACCTCGGAGTTCAGAGTTCTGTCTTGCACTGCCACTCTCACGTCACTCGTTGCAGACAAGCCAAAGAGACGATTTTGCCCAACATTCAGGTTGACCTTCCGCGAGTCACCGACCGTCGTGCACCAGGATTTTGGGGACACTTCGTGTGCAGCCTCAATCGCATCAGCCATCGAGTTCACGACCAGGTCAAGCACCGTGGATTCCGAATACCAATCGGTGAGTTGCTCTACGATTTCCATCGCTATTGGGCTCAAAGACTGAGCGAAAGAGGAACCTCGTGCCTTCAGGAGTCCTCCGACTCGATCCTGCGGCTTCTCTGTAGGCTCGAAATTTACCATCTCCGATCCCACCAAGACACTCCTCGCACGGACTCCTGCGACAAAGGTGGTCACGTCCTTACCGAAAGCGTCGTCATCGATCCGGCCGGCCAGCACGTACTCTCGCTCGCCTATCTTGACGACCGAACCTAAATCTTTGCTGCGCCCCCCGCCCCCCTTCTTGAGCTCCGCGAGATAGAGGGCACCACCGTCATCGTCCCGAAGAAAAAAGCGAGGGGCATGATCGGTCATCGACCGCCGAAGAATATAACTTTCGAGATCCTTAAACTCGGCCGCCGCGGTTTCGAACCACCTACAGAGATCTTCTTCCGCCGCTTCAACCGCGTGGGGGTCGGTCAAAAGAGAGAATGAAAGACTCGCCACGTGCCTGTCCACGCCTCGACTCTATCAGAAATATGAGGTTCGAAATCGCCCTCCCACGCTTCGCATGGATCACATCCGTCTCCAGCATCAAATGCCGGTACAACCCTGAGGGGTACCACGCGCCTCACCGCTCTGAAGCCTGCTTTTCCAAGCTTGAGGTCTTGAAAATGGTCAATTAAATGGAGGGAAGAACATGCGACACACCCTCGAAACCGAGGTGATTACCCCTCTTCAAACACGCTCATCGAGGACCTCCGTGTCACTCTTTCTCACGAACCGAGGCTTTGGAGATCGCATGCCATACACCCCTCTCTACATCCTTCGCAGAAATCTTTGTCACCGACACCAAGCGCGTCCGCACGACCGCGGCCAGAAGGTGTCTCCAGAAGGCTTTGGTGTCATCTAAATGATGAAGGACACTTCAACTCCACAAGCACTCAATAAACAAACGGCACCATCTTTTTGGTACGGCCCGCATAGTCTTCGAATTCTTTGCCATAGCGATCGGTCAAATAGGCATCGAGCCCTGGAATGTGAAAAAATACAAAAGAGAGATACATCGCCAATGGCAGTATGAGTGTCCAAAGATTTTGGGTCAACAGACACCATCCTGTAAACAACACAACGTCTCCAAAGAAATTGATATGCATCGAATATGCAAACAACCCTCGGGTGTAACAGCGCCCTGAATTTTCCGTCTTCGCCTTCCACCCTTTGCGTTGCATCTCAGAAAAGCTGTTCAGAAATGATCCTGCAAGCAACAAAATCGACGCGACGGCATCTTGCCAACCGAGCGGGGCCACTTTTGCAGTCCACACCCCTCCACCCAGCAAAAGCAGTCCGACCTCAAACAGAGCCATGAAAATCAGCAAACCGAACACTTCGCCCCACGGGACATGCCTCCTCAGAAGGTAAAAGAGTGTCCACCCATGGCGTAGTGCATAGAACGTTGCGCAACAGAGCAAAATCTTGGCACGAACGGGGTCTGCAAAGGTCAAAAGGCCACCACTCAAGGAAGACAGGCCACCAAAAAACAGCAGCCAAGTGCAAAAAACGACGATGCCAAGGTGCAAACCCCAAAACACCACCTTCTGCAGGAGGGACCGGGCATGAGCCCGCGTCGAATGGATGGCTTTGGGCTGCGGCATATGCACTTCTTTGTGCTCTAGATTTCTCGTGAACTCAAGTCGGAGAACGATCTGCCGCTCCCCCCCCCCCCTGGGGAATTGCATCTATTTGAGGGAGGCGCAAAGTACTCTCTCGCGCATGCGGTCGTCCCATCCCGCGGCGTTTCGGCGTGAGCGGATGCCTCCATCGACGTTCTTCACCGAGCGCAGGAGATTCAGTGCCATGTGTCGGATGACGACAAGATTCTCTGCGGCGTTGGCCGCATAAACGCGGGATTCGTCTTCCCGAAATGCGACATCGAGGAGCCAATGAAGGCTATGGTGAGTAGGCCGGGGGAATCTCACCCCCAGCCTCTCGCAGAACCGCACGTGAACCTCTCAGCTCATACGGCTCCCATCAGGCAAACGAGCCCACCATTCCACGCCGCCAGTGCTCAAACAGTCGCGGGCTTCGTTCAGAAATTTTCTCTACGAATTTGCTCGCTCGTGTTTTGTGTCGCCGCAGTCGCTTGTACTTTCGCCTCGCCCAAGCAACCAGAGTCTTATTGAAGTGGCGCCACACCGGATACATCGCCGAAGGCTGATAGCGTCCTGTGATGCTCCTATGTGTCAAGAAGCCTGACGAGCAGGGCTCTCCTGCTCGCGAGTGGCGGCCGACGAAAGGAGAATTTTATAGACTTCTCGTGCGATGTAGCGCTTGAGGCAGCGCAGGATTTCGATGCGAGAGAGGCCTTCCTGAGTACGCTTTTGCGCGTATTCCTTGGTTCTTGCATCGCACCGCATGCGACAGAACGCAATGACCCATAGCGCTCGATTGGCGTCTCGGTTCCCGCCTCGATTCAGCCGGTGTCGGTGCTGTCGGCCAGACGAGGCGTCGACCGGTGAGGCCCCACACAGCGCAGCAAAGGAGGCTTCATTCTTCAGTCGGTCTGGATTGTCGCCGACCGCCACCAACCGCGCGCCAGCGACCTCTACACCTACGCCAGTCTGATCGAGGAGGTCAGGTGCGAGCGCCTGAACGAGCGGGGCGATGATCTTGTCGATCCGGCCGATTTCCTCGTCCAGGTACCGCCAACGACGGGAAAGCCCACGCAACACGTATCGAACCGTCTGGCAGAGTGTTGCGTCCTGATCAACCGCGACACGAAGTGCAGCTGCCGATTTCACGATCGCCAGTAGCGTCATCCCTCGAAATCGTTGGCGTAGAATTTCCGGTGCGGTTGAAATCTCGGCATGGATTTGATTTGCAGCCTGTGTCCGTGCCTTGATCGCGGAACGCCGTTCGCTGCGGAGGAGTCGGATGCTTTCGACTTGGCCGTCTTGTGATTTCGGCGTCCCAAAGGCCTGACACGAGAGATCAGCACGAGCGGCTGCCTCAGCGTTGACAGAATCTGACTTCCCAAGACGCCTCCTCCGCTGATGGTTCGGTCGATTGACTTCGACGACGCGCACGGCCATCGTTTGAAAAAACCGATTGAGCCCGCCTCCGTAGGAACCAGTGCCTTCTACGCCGATGCAGTCGAGTGGACCGAAAGCTCCGAGCCATCGAAACAATCTTCGGTCGCCAACCGCGGTAGCCGGGAATTCCGCAACGCCGAGCAAGAGCCCATTGCAATCAAGGGCCGCCGCGGTGTGCGTGTCTTTGTGAGTGTCAACTCCGGCCGTTACCATCATGTCGTTTTTTGAGGTGGTCATTTTTGTCTTCGCCGAAAGATGCTGCGACATGGATGAAGGCCGGACAGGACAGTGATGGGTCGGAACTACGAGCTCCTATTAGGTCACGAACTTCGCTGGTGCCGCAAAAATGCCACAGAGTAGACAGCCGACGGATCACAAGAAGGACACCTGGGGTCGATCAGAGTACGGGTCAGAGTACGGGTCAGACTGCTACTCTGAGGCGCTCCGACATCATCTCACTGTCAGAGTAGTTGCCGCGTAACCCGGGCGAAGGCTTGACTTCAACCAGAACGACACGCGGAAGGAAGCCGAGCGGGTCGAGCCGAGACCGAAGAAGCGAGCGCAGGACTGGACGCCCGAGGAGACGATGCAGGCGCTCCTGGACACGAACGGGATGGATGACGGAGGTCTGGGGGTCTACCTGAGGCGAACGGGGCTGCATTCGGACCCGCTTGAGGCGTGGCGCAAAGAGGCGATGGAGGGAGCGATACAGGCATTGGGCGGGGGAACGAACAAGGGGAAGCGCACGCCGGAGCAACGACGACTGCGCCCGCTTGAGCGGGAAGTTCGGCGCAAGGACAAGGCCCTCGCAGAGACAACAGCATTGCTCGTGCTCAAAAAAAAGTTCGAGAGTTTGTT